>FSYY01000243.1_pt1 | contig 12488 bp, 12 predicted proteins | sample 1638681 | NCBI WGS metagenome assembly FSYY01 (sample SAMEA3914813, study PRJEB12502) | metagenome | biome: forest; material: soil | place: Canada | collected 2011-07-07 | depth 0.3 m | reverse complement strand
CCGAGCACGAGGCCGCCGTCGGCGGCAAAGGTGATCACCGACTCCATCGCCGGGGAGAAGCGCGCGATAGCGCCCGCGCGCAGGTAGTCGCCGTAGGAGAACCCGCCGGGCACGATGATCGCGTCGGCCCCGCCGAGGTCGCGATCGCCGTGCCAGATCAGCTCGGCGTCGCCCACCCGGCGCGCGGCCGCCAGCGCGTCCACCTCGTCGCAGGAGCCCGGGAACCGCAACACGCCGAACTTCATCGCGGCCTCACTCGACGATGACGATCTCGTAGTCCTCGACGAGCGGGTTGGCGAGCAGCTTCTCGCACATCGGCTCGAGCTGGGCGGCGTCCTCGACGTCGAGCTCGACCAGGCGCCCGATGTGGACGTTCGCCACACCCGCGAACCCCAGGGCCGGCAGCGCGCGCTCGACGGCCGCCCCCTGCGGGTCGAGGATGCCGCCCTTGGTGCGGATCAGGACGCGCGCCCTCACCCCTCGGTCCCCGATGCGTCCGCGCCCTGGGTGCCGTGCTCGTGAGGGGCGGTCCGCGCGAGCCATGCGGCGAACGGCTCGCCTGTGATGCGCTCGTAGGCCTCGACGTAGCGCGCGCGTGTTCCGGCCACCACCCCGTCGGGGATCGCGGGCGCGGGCGGCGTGCGGTCCCAGCCGCTCGCCGAGGCCCAGTCGCGCACGTACTGCTTGTCGAAGCTCGGCTGCCCGCGGCCGGGCTCGTATCCGTCCGCCGGCCAGTAGCGGGAGGAGTCGGGCGTGAGCACCTCGTCGCCCACGACCAGCTCGGGACCACGCGAGGGATCGCTGTGATCGAGTCCGAACTCGAACTTCGTATCGGCCAGGATTACGCCGTTGGCGCGGGCGTGGTCGGCCGCGAAGGAGTACAGCTCGATCGCCACGTCCGCCACGCGGCGCATCAGCTCGCGGTCCCCCACCAGCGCAGCGGCGGCATCGAAGTCGATCGCCTCGTCGTGGCCGACGTCGGCCTTCGTGCTCGGGGTGAAGATCGGCTCGGGCAGCCGATCGGACTCGCGCAGGCCCGCGGGCAGCTCTATCCCGGAGACGCGCCCGGTCGCCTGATAGTCCTTCCAGCCCGACCCCGTGATGTAGCCGCGCACCACGCACTCGACCGGGAGCATCGACAGCCGCCGCACCACCAGCGCGCGGCCGCGCTCGGAGGAGGGCACGCCCGCGGTTGCCGAGATCAGGTGGTTGGCGACGATGTGGCCGGTCTTCTCGAACCAGAACGCCGAGAGCCCGGTGAGCACCTTTCCCTTGTCGGGGATCGGGGTCGGGTGGACCGCGTCGTAGGTCGAGATGCGGTCGCTGGCGACCATCAGCAGGGTGTCCCCGCCCGCTCCGCCGGCGTCCTTCAGCGCGTACATCTCGCGGACCTTCCCGCTGGCGATGAGGGGCAGGTCGGCGAGCGTAGTCACGTGGCGCGATGCTACCAGCGCCTGACGACCGTCTTGTGGGCAGGGCGCGCTGCTCAGCCGATATCGGCCACCCGCGAGACGATCTCGTGGGCGTGGCGCACGTAGTGGGAGTAGTCGAAGATCTCGTGCAGATCGAGCCCGCGCGCCCGCTCCTCGGCGGCGAGCAGCTCGCGCAGCGGGACGCCCTCATCCCACGCGCGCTGGGCCAGCTGCTGCACGAGCCGGTAGGCGTCGTCGCGGGGGGCTCCCGACTCCACCAGCGCGAGCAGCACGCGCTGGGAGAAGAGCGCGCCGTGGGTCAGCTCGAGATTCGCTCGCATCCGCTCGGCGTCCACCGTCATCCCCTCGACGAGCGCGATCGCCCTGTGCTGCAGGTAGTCGAGCAGGATCGTCGAGTCGGGCAGGATCACCCGCTCGACCGAGGAGTGGGAGATGTCGCGCTCGTGCCACAGCGCCACGTTCTCGAGCGCTGCCTGGGCGTTGCCCCGCAGCACGCGCGCGAGCCCCGAGATCTGCTCGCTCTTGATCGGGTTGCGCTTGTGCGGCATCGCCGATGAGCCCTTCTGGCCCGCGCGGAAAGGCTCCTGCACCTCGCGCACCTCCGTGCGCTGCAAATGGCGGATCTCGACGGCGAAGCGCTCGAGGCCCGCCCCCGCGAGCGCGATCGCACCGAGCAGCTCGGCGTGGCGGTCGCGCGGGACGACCTGCGTGGAGACCTGCTCGCGTCCCAGCCCCAGGCGCCCGAGCACGCGCGCCTCGAACTCGGGGCTCGTGGCCGCGTAGGTGCCCACCGCGCCCGAGACCGCACCCACCGCCACCTGCGCAAAAGCCTGCACCAACCGCGCCGCGTTGCGGTCGGCCTCGAACGCGAAGCCGGCGAGCTTGATCCCGAACGTGGTGGGCTCGGCGTGCACGCCGTGGGTCCTGCCCACGCACAGCGTCTGCTCGTGCTCGCGAGCACGCGCGGCAAGCGCCGCTGCGAGCCGGCGCGCGCCCGCGACGATCACCTCGCCAGCGGCGCGCAGCTGCAGCGCGAGCGCGGTGTCGAGCACGTCCGAGGAGGTCAGCCCGAAGTGGATCCAGCGACCCGCCTCCCCAGCCGAGCCGGCGAGCACGTCCACGAACGCCGCCACGTCGTGCTCGGTCACACGCTCGCGCTCGTCCACGGCCGCCACGGTGAACCTCGCCGCGCGGATCGCCTGCAGCTCGGGCTCGGTGGGACCGCCCCCGGCGAGCAGTCCGGGGAGCTCCTCGCACGCGGCCACCTCGACCTGGCGCCAGCTCTCCATCCGCGCCTCGTCGGTCCACAGGCTGCCGAGCTCGGGGCGGGTGTAGCGAGGGATCACGACCGCTGATTATCACCGAGCCGCCCGCGCGCGGCTGACCCGCCTTGCGCGCGGGCCTCGGAGTCCTGCCTATTCGATCTTGCTCATCTGCACGGCGGTCAACTCGGAGAGGTGCGCTGTTACCGCCACCGGAACGGTCTTTTCGATGTTCGTGCAAACGAGCGCCACCGTGGTGGTGAGCGAGGAGGTCAGCTTGCTGAGTGCAGGTACGGTCTCGCCGGCCCTGAATTCTTTCGCTCCCCGTTCGGGCAGGGCCCCTTCCCACAGAGACAGGTCGAGCAGTTCGTTTTTGGAGCTGAATGACGTGCCGGGATTGTCCGTGAGGGCGCAGAGCACCTCTGAGTATGTGGCGGCTGCGGCCGTGGCGATGAGGATCGTCTTTGCCGACACCAGGTAGCTCCCGGGGGGAAGGACCTTGGAAACGACCGCCACCGCGGCGCCCACGAGGAGTTCCGATTCCGATCCTATGGCCGAGTAGCCGGCGACCGCCCCGTTTACCCCGTTGGTCCCGTTGGTCCCGTTCGTCCCGTTTTTCCCGTTCGCCCCGGCCGGCCCGTTCTTTCCTCTTGCGCCGGGCGTTCCCGGGGGTCCCACCGTGTTCCACGAGAGCTTCTGCTCGCTCTTGCGGCATTTCGCCTGGGGCTTGACGATGCGCGTCACTCCGCTCTTGCGATTCACGCAGGCGGTGATGGCGCTGCCGGTCGCGGCTGCTGCGGGCCCCGCCGTAAGCCCGGCGAGCACGAGCACGCAGCCGATTGCGGCGATGGCCGACGAGGGGCGCCATGCGAGGGTTCTGAGCATTTCTCATGCCTCCATGTTCGATCGGTTTGGCCGCGGCCTCGGCTGCGCGGGAACCGCGATTCTCGCGCCTGGACGCGACGCGTGCATCGCGCGCGAGAGGCGGCGCTCAGCAGCCGAGGATCTGCGCGGCGAGGATCGCCGCGTTGCGCGCGTTGTCGAGCCCGACGCACGCGACCGGGACCCCCGGGGGCATCTGCACGATCGAGAGGATCGCGTCGAGGCCGCCCGCGGCGGTCAGGCGCCCCGACAGCGGCACCCCGATCACCGGCAGCTCGGTGTGCGCCGCGATCGCGCCCGGGAGCGCCGCCGAGATGCCCGCACCGGCGATGATCACGCGCAGGCCGCGCATGCGGGCGTTCTTTGCGTACTCGGCCACGAGGTCGGGCTCGCGGTGGGCTGACATCACCCGCATCTCGTGCAGGATGCCCCGCTGTTCGAGCTCGTGCGCGGCCTTCTCCATCGCCTCCATGTCGCTCTTTGAGCCCATCACGATGCCCACCCGCGGGGCATCCACGTCGATGTCGTCGAGCTGGGCCTGTACCTCGGCCTCGTCCATCGGCTCGGGCACGAGCGAGATCCCTGGGGCGTTCGCGGGGCGGCCCTCGTGCGCGGAGGGTGGCTCGCCCTCCCACTCGGAGCCGGGGGTCATGTCATCCACGTGGCTGAGGGCGCGTACGCGAGGATGTCCCTACGTTATAGGGAGGCGATGAAGTCATCGATCGGGATCGCCGAGAGCGTCTCGTAGCGCCCGGTGCCACGCGATCCGAGCTCCAGCGAGACGCGCGCCATGGTGCCCTCGTCTGGCGCCTCGATCACGGAGATGAAGTCGACATGCCCGAGCGTCGCCCACTGCGCAGTCACCGAGGCGCCGAGCTGCTCGACCTCCTTGTTCACCTCGAGGATCCGTTTGGGGTTGTTCTTGACCGTCTGCACACCCTCGGGGGTGAGGGTGGAGAGCATGATGTAGGTGGGCATTCGCTCCTCCGTTGGTTGAACGACGCGGGGCTCGGCGTAGGCCGGCGGCCGCCGAGGCTCGTTTGTACACGATCCGGGCGACCGCCGAACGAGGCCTCCGGCCGCGTCCGGCCCTGGACGTAGCGTTGGCTGCTCACTTCTACCTGGGAGAACCATGCGCAGACGGATCAGCTATGCCAATGTCGCGGCCACGCTCGCGCTCGTCTTATCGATGAGCGGCGGAGCGCTGGCGGCAACCCACTACCTGATCAACTCCACCAAGCAGATCAGTCCGAAGGTGCTGAAGAAGCTCAAAGGCGCGACCGGGGCGCCCGGTGCCACGGGGGCCAGAGGAGCAACGGGAGCCACCGGGGCGACCGGCAAAGAAGGTGCCGGTGGAAAAGAAGGCAAAGAAGGAAAAGAAGGAGCACGCGGCCCGAGCGAAGGCTTCCAGGCGTTCAAGGACTCTGCCGGCTCGCTGGGGGCGCAGGCAACCATCGGAACGCTGGCCGTGCCGGCGGGCAGCTACCTCGTGAGCGCCAAGCTGTGGGTCATCAATCAGGGCGCAGAACGCGCAGAGGCCTTCTGCGTGCTCACGAACGACATCAACGGCGACAAAGACGAAACCAACGTGACCGCCGATCCGATCGGCGCGACCGGCTTCTTCGGTCGCGCGTCGGTCTCGCTGCAGGCCGCCTCCACGCTCTCGGCCGCGGGTCACTGGCTGGTGAAGTGCGGCGGTGGCCCGGCGAGCGCGCTGAAAGCCGAAAACCTGAAGATCCACGCGATCCAGGTCGCGACGCTGTCCAACTCGAGCGCCTAGGAGCTCCTCCCGAGGTCTCGGAGGGATCCCGCTCGGCGGGGTCCCTCCTACCTCGCGCGGCGTCGATGTTCAAGCGGCGAGGCCGACCACCGGATCGGCTCCGACGGGCCACCGATCAGGCTAGGCCGGCCTCCGCGCGCACCGTCTCGAGCGCCAACTCCCCGTCGTGGGCGTCGACGAGCACCGAATCCCCGCTACGTATCTCGCCGCTGAGCAGCGCCAGCGCGAGACGATCGACGAGCTGCTTCTGGATCACCCGCCGCAGCGGCCGGGCGCCGTAGGCGGGGTCGTAGCCGAGGTTGCCGAGCAGCTGCTTGGCCTCGTCGGTGAGCGACACCTCCACCCCGCGCTCGGCCACGCGCTCGATCACGCGCGCGAGTTGCAGCTCGACGATCTCGCTGAGCTGCTCGCGGGTGAGCGCGTCGAAGCGCACGATGTCATCGAGCCGGTTGATGAACTCGGGCTTGAAGTGCGCCAGCAGCGCGGCGCGGATCTCGGTGTCGCCGGTTGATCCGGCCCCGCCCACCCCAACCGGAATGTTGGAGGTCATGATCAGGACGGCGTTCTTGAAGTCGACGGTGCGGCCCTGGCCGTCGGTGAGGCGGCCGTCGTCCATCACCTGCAGCAGCGTGTTGAACACGTCCGGGTGGGCCTTCTCGATCTCGTCGAGCAGCACCACCGCGTAGGGGCGTCGGCGGACCGCCTCGGTCAGCTGGCCGCCCTCTTCGTAGCCGACGTAGCCCGGGGGCGCACCCACGAGGCGGGAGACCGAGTGCTTCTCCATGTACTCGGACATGTCGATCCGGATCATCGCCTCCTGGGAGTCGAACATGAACTCGGCGAGTGCGCGCGCGAGCTCGGTCTTGCCCACGCCCGTGGGACCAAGGAACAGGAACGAGCCGATCGGGCGGTCGGGATCCTGCAGGCCGGCGCGCGAGCGTCGCAGCGCCGTCGCGACCGCCTCGATCGCCTCGTCCTGGCCTACCACGCGTTCGTGCAGGCGCTCCTCCATGTGGATCAGCTTCTCGGTCTCGCCCTCGAGCAGGCGACTGACGGGTATCCCCGTCCAGCGCGCGACCACCTCGGCCACGTCGTCGGCGTCGACCTCCTCTTTGAGGAACACGGGCCGCTCGGGCGAGTCGGCCTCGCTCGATTCGGCCTGCTCGAGCTGGCGTTCGAGCTCGGGGATGTCTTGATAGAGCAGCTTCGAGGCCAGCTCGAGGTCGGCCTCGCGCTGTGCCCGCTCGGCTTCCTGGCGGGCGTGCTCGAGCTGCTCCTTGAGCTCGGAGATGCCCTTGATCGCCTGCTTCTCGCTCTGCCACTGGGCCTTCATCGCCGCCGAGCGCTCGCGCAGCTCCGCGAGCTCGCGCTCGATTGCCTCCCTGCGCGCGGCGGAGGCGGGGTCGCTCTCCTTGCCCAGCGAGGTCAGCTCGATCTCGAGTTGCATCACGCGCCGGTCCACCTCGTCGATCTCGGTTGGCAGCGAGTCGATCTCGATCCGCAGGCGCGAGGCCGACTCGTCGATCAGGTCGATCGCCTTGTCGGGGAGGAAGCGGTCGGCGATGTAGCGGTGCGACAGCGTGGCGGCGGCGATCAGCGCGCTGTCCTGGATGCGCACGCCGTGGTGCACCTCGTAGCGCTCCTTGAGGCCGCGCAGGATCGCGATCGTGTCGGCCACGCTCGGCTCGCCGACCATCACGGGCTGGAAGCGCCGCTCGAGCGCGGCGTCCTTCTCGATGTGCTTGCGGTACTCGTCGAGCGTGGTCGCCCCGACGCAGCGCAGTTCACCGCGGGCGAGCATCGGCTTGAGCAGGTTGGCGGCGTCGACGGCGCCTTCGGCGGCGCCCGCGCCCACGATCGTGTGCAGCTCGTCGAGGAACAGGATCACGCTCCCCTGTGCCTCGGAGACCTCGCCGAGCACCGACTTCAGGCGATCCTCGAACTCGCCCCGGTACTTAGCGCCGGCGACCAGCGCGCCGATGTCGAGCGCGATCACCCGTCGATCGCGCAGCGACTCGGGGACGTCGCCCGAGACGATCCGTTGGGCCAGCCCCTCGACGATCGCCGTCTTGCCGACTCCCGGCTCTCCGATCAGCACGGGGTTGTTCTTCCTCCGGCGCGAGAGCACCTGGATCACCCGCCGGATCTCCTCGTCGCGGCCGATCACGGGGTCGAGCTCGCCCTGCTCGGCGGCCTGCGTGAGGTCCGAGCCGAAGCGTTCGAGTGCCTCGTACTTCTCCTCGGGGGACTGATCGGTCACGTGGTGGGCGCCGCGCACCTCGGCAAGCGCCGCCAGCAGCCGCTCGGGAGTGACGCCCGCGCGCTGCAGCTCATCGGCTGCGCGGCCGCCCGGGCGCTTGTCCTCGGCGAGCGCGAGCAGCAGGTGCTCGGTCGAGACGTATTGGTCTGAGAGCTCGCCGGCGCGGTGCTCGGCGGCACGCAGCACGGCAAGCAGTTCGGCGCCCGGTTGGCCGAGCGCGTCGGCGTCCGAGCCGGCGCCCGCGACGGGCAGCTCCGCCAGCGCGCGCTCGACGCCCGCGCGCAGGCCGTCCACCTCGATGCCGAGCTTGGCCAGGACGGGCAGCACCACGCCACCCGGAGCGTCGGCGCTCGCGCCCGCGCTGCCACCCGGTCCGCGGGCGAGCAGCGCCGCGAGCAGGTGCAGCGGTGTGACCTGCGGGTTGCGTCGCTGCTGCGCCAGCCGCCCGGCCGCGGCGAGGGCCTCCTGGGACTTGATCGTGAAACGGTCGGCCTGCAACTAGCTCCCTTTCGTCCCCTTCAGCAGACGGCGAAACGGCGAGCGGGCATCGGCGGCGCGGACGAGCTCGAGGCCGCCACGATACGGAACCGTCAGCTCGGCGCGGAAGGAGCGGCGGACCTCCTCGATCTCCTGGGCGAGCTGCACCTGGGCCTGGAGCGACTCGAGCTCGATCTCCTCGATGCGGTCCTGCATCGACTCGATCTCGGCCTCGAGCCGCAGCACGCGCTCGACGCCTGCCAGGTTGAGGCCGAGCTCGGCGGTCATCTCCTGGATCCGCCGCAGCTTCTCGACGTCCTCCTGGGAGTAGAGACGGGTGCCCTTCGGCGAGCGCTTCGGCTCGATCAGCCCGCGTGCCTCATACATCCGCAGCGTCTGAGGGTGCATCCTGGCGAGCTCGGCGGCCACGGAGATCATGAACACGCCGCGATCGGTCTCGACCTCGACCCGCCTGACCCTCGCCGCGCGCTCGCGCTTGCGGGGTGGCACGGGCGGGACGGCAGTGTCGCCCGCGCGCCCATCCGGGTCCCTCGGCCGCTCGCCCATCATCGCTCACCCGCCGTGGAGGGGTCTTGGCTCTGCTCCTGGCCCTCCGCGCCGGCGCCAGGTGCCCGGCCGTTGCCGAACAGCCCGGCTCGCGGGTCGCCGTGGAGGGAGCGCGAGAGCGCCTCGACCGCCTCCTCCTGATCCTTGCTGAGGTTCTCGGGAACGTCGATCACGAAGCGGTAGTGGATGTCGCCGCGCTCCTGCGATCCGCCACGTGCGGCGCCGGGCTTCGGCGGGCCCTCCCCGCGCAGCCGCTGGACCGTGCCGTGCGCGGTGCCGGGGTGCACGCGCAGCGTCTTGGTGCCGCTCAGCGTGGGGACCTTCACCTCGGCGCCTCGCAGCGCCTCGGGGATCGTCAAGGGGACCTCCACCTCGAGGTGATCGCCCTTGCGGGTGAACAACGGCGAGGGCGCCACGTGGGTGAGGAGGTAGAGGTCGCCCGGCGGTCCGCCCGCGCGTCCCGGCTCGCCCTTGCCGGCGAGGCGGATTCGGCTGCCGTCGCGCACGCCCGCGGGGATGTTCACGCGCAGCCGCTTGACGGTCCGCACGGCCCCTGAGCCGTGGCAGGTGGGACACGGATCCTCGATCACGGTCCCGGCGCCGCCGCAGCGCGAGCACGGCTGGGAGATCGAGAACATCCCCTGGCCCTGGGTCTCGATGCCGCGGCCCTCGCAGCGCGGGCACACCGTCGGGGTCGTGCCCGGCTTGGCGCCGGTGCCGCGGCAGGTGTTGCAGGTCGTCTGCATAGGGACCTGGAGCGGCACCTGGGCACCGGCGATCGCCTGGTCGAAGGTGATCGACACCTGCGCCTCGAGGTCGGCCCCGCGCTCGGCGCGCGGCCTGGTGCGTCGAGCCCCCGCTGAGCCCCCGAACAGGTTCGAGAGGATGTCGCCCATCGAGGCGCCGTCGAAGTCGAAGTTGCCAAAGCCCCCAAAGCCCCCACCGGGGCCGGCTCCGGTGGTGAAGGGCCCCGTGCCGCTGTCGTACTGCTTGCGCTTCTCGGGGTCCCCGAGGACATCGTGCGCCTGGGAGATCTCCTTGAAGCGGGCCTCCGCCTGCTTGTCGCCCGGGTTGCGGTCGGGGTGGTACTGGCGCGCGAGTTTGCGGTAGGCCTTCTTGATCTCATCCGCGCTCGCCTTCTTGTCGACGCCGAGCGCCTTGTAGTAGTCCGGGCGGGTCGCCATCTCGAGGCCTCCCTAGGCGGCCACGACCACGCGCGCGGGGCGGATGACGCTCCCGCCCAGGCGGTAGCCGGCCTGGTAGACCTCGACGACGGTGCCGCTGGGGCTGCCGCCGCCTGGCTGCTCAGCGGTGGCAACCGCCTCGTGCAGCGACGGGTCGAACGGCTCGCCGATCGGCGAGTAGGACTCGATGCCCGCGCGCGCCAGCCCGGCGCTCAGCTCCGAGCGCACGAGGCGAACGCCCTCCAGCAGCGGGTCGTCCTCGGCGGCCGCGTCGATCGCACGCTCGAGGTTGTCGAGCGCCGGCAGCAGCTCCTTGACGAGCGCGCACGCGCCGCGCTCCTGCGCGGCCGTGGCCTCGCGCGCGACCCGCTTGCGGTAGTTCTCGAAGTCCGCCTGCGTGCGCTGCGCGAGCGCGAGGTACTCGTCGCGCTGCGCAGCAACGGCCACGAGCTCGTCCACGTCACCACGCAACGCCTCATCCTCCTGGCCGAGCGCGTCGGCGAGCGCCCGCGCCGCATCCGCCGTGGTCTCGGCGGGCGCAGCGCCGTCCCCCGGCGCGGATGCGCCGGAGGACGGCTCGCCGTTGACATCGTCCCGCTTGGGCTCGGAGGACTGGCCGGGCTGCTCCTCGACGGTCTGGTCGCGATCGCTCATCGCCGGCTACGCCTTCGGCTCGTCGACAACCTCGGCATCGACCACGTCCTCCTCCTCGGAGGCGTGCGAGTCCTCAGCGGAGGCGCCGTTGGGTGGGTGGGATCCGGTCCCGCTCCCGGCCTGCTCCTGGGCGCGCTGGTACATCGCCTCCGAGACCGCGTGGAAGGCCGTCTGCAGCGCCTCCGCGCGGGCGTTGATCGCCGACGGGTCCTCGGACTCGAGCACCTCGCGCACGTCCTTGATCGCCTGCTCGATGCGCTCCTTGGAGTCGGAGTCGACCTGGTCACCCAGGTCGGCGAGCTGGCGCTCGGCCTGGTAGGCCGCGTTCTCCGCGCCGTTGCGCGCCTCCGCGAGCTCGCGCGCGCGGCGGTCGTCCTCGGCGTGCGACTCCGCGTCGGCGACCATGTTCTTGATTTCGTCCTCGGACAGGCCCGAGCCCGCCTTGATCTCGATCTTCTGCTCCTTGCCGGTGCCGAGATCCTTCGCGGACACGTTGAGGATGCCGTTGGCGTCGATGTCGAACGCCACCTCGATCTGCGGGATCCCGCGCGGCGCGGGCGGGATGCCGGTGAGCTGGAACTTGCCGAGCGACTTGTTGTACTGGGCCATCTCGCGCTCGCCCTGCAGGACGTGGATCTCAACCGAGGGCTGGTTGTCCTCGGCGGTGGAGAAGACCTCGCCCTTGCGCGTGGGGATCGTGGTGTTGCGCTCGATCAGCTTCGTCATCACGCCGCCCTTGGTCTCGATCCCGAGCGTCAGCGGGGTGACGTCGAGCAGCAGCACGTCCTTGACGTCGCCCGCAAGCACCCCAGCCTGGATCGCGGCTCCGACGGCCACCACCTCGTCCGGGTTGACCCCGCGGTGGGGCTCCTTGCCGGTGAGCTCTTTGACCTTCTCCTGCACGGCCGGCATGCGCGTCATGCCTCCGACCAGCACGACGTGGTCGATCTCCTTGACGCCCTTGTTCTTGGCGTCGTCGAGCGACTGGCGCACCGGCGCGACCACCCGGTCGAGCAGCGCCGAGGTGAGCTCGGACAGCTTGGCTCGGGTGAGGCGCATGTCGAGGTGCTTGGGCCCCGAGGCGTCGGCCGTGATGAACGGCAGGTTGATCTGCGTCTCCTGGGTGGTCGAGAGCTCGATCTTGGCCTTCTCGGCGGCCTCATACAGGCGCTGGAGCGCCATCGGGTCGGCCGACAGGTCGATGCCCTGCGACTTCTTGAACTCGGACACGAGCCAGTCGACGATCGCCTTGTCGAAGTTGTCGCCGCCGAGGTGGTTGTCACCCGCGGTGGACTTCACCTCGAACACGCCGTCGCCGATCTCGAGCACTGACACGTCGAAGGTGCCGCCGCCGAGGTCGAACACGAGGATCGTCTGGTCGGACTCCTTGTCGAGTCCGTACGCGAGCGATGCGGCGGTGGGCTCGTTGATGATGCGCTTGACGTCCAGCCCGGCGATCTTGCCCGCGTCCTTGGTCGCCTGGCGCTGATCGTCGTTGAAGTAGGCGGGGACCGTGATCACCGCAGAGTCGACCGGCTCGCCGAGGTAGGCCTCGGCGTCGGACTTGAGCTTCTGCAGGATCATCGCGGAGATCTCCGGCGGGGAGTGCTGCTCGCCGCCGGCCTCCACGCGGGCGTCGCCGTTGGGTCCGGAGACGACTTTGTAGGGGACGATCGACTCCTCCTCGCGCACCTCGGCCTCCTTGCGGCCCATGAAGCGCTTGATCGAGAAGATCGTGTTCTGGGGGTTGGTTACGGCCTGGCGCTTTGCCACCGTGCCCACGAGGCGCTCGCCCGACGGCGCGAACGCGACCACCGAAGGCGTCGTACGGGCGCCCTCCGCGTTCTCGATCACGGTCGGCTCGCCACCCTCAAGCACGGCCATGCACGAGTTGGTCGTGCCGAGGTCGATGCCTATGGTCTTGGCCATTTGTAAATGCTCCTTCGCATACGCTTTATAAATCTGAGTCTCAGTATGACAGATTTACTG
>FSYY01000190.1_pt1 | contig 12582 bp, 11 predicted proteins | sample 1638681 | NCBI WGS metagenome assembly FSYY01 (sample SAMEA3914813, study PRJEB12502) | metagenome | biome: forest; material: soil | place: Canada | collected 2011-07-07 | depth 0.3 m | reverse complement strand
TGTCGAAGTGGGGGACCTGCAGGCGCGCCTCGGCGTCGCCCGCTTCGAACAGGCTCAGGCCCAGCGGGTCCTTCGTGATGGAGGTGTAGTCGTAGAGCCCCACGAGCGCCTGGATGAAGCCGTTGAGGATGTGGTCGGAGGGGGCGTATGAGTACTCCGCGTACTGCGCCCCCGCCGGCGTCGCCACGCGCACGCCTCGCGGCGGCGCCTGCCGGAAGATGCCGAGCGCCTGCTGGGCGGCGGCGAGCAGCGCCGGTTCCTTGAAGCGCGACCACGCCCGCGCGAGCACCTGTATCGCGGTGCCCTGCGAGAGCCCGCTCGTCCACGGCGGCACCCCCCCGTCGAAGCGGAACAGGTACTCCCAGGCGGTGCCCCCCGCGCGCTGGGTGGCGAGCGGCAGCGCTTCGGAGAGCAGTTGGCGCAGGTTTTCGTTTTCGTGTCCCGACAGGAAATAGCCGTTGGCCCTGCCGAAGGTCCCGAGCCACTGGATCTCGATCCCCTGGCCCGGGTAGTACTCCCACACGAGCCTGCTCGAGGGAAAGCTCACGCGCTCGCCGCCCGACAGCAGCGGTTCGGTGGTCCACCATTGCCGGTTGCGTTCGAGCGTGAGGAACAACGCGGGCAGCCGCGACGGCGTGAAGCCGCCCGCCGCTGCGATCGCCTGGACGTTCGCGACCACCGCGCCGAGCTCGAGCGCCCGCGTGCCCCTGAGCCTGCCGAGCGAGCGCTGAGCCGCGGCGTAGGCGCTCGCGTAGCGCTGGTAGTCCGCTTCGGGGATCGCGCCCGCGCGCAGCAGGCGCGCGAGCGTCGTGGTGACGGCCCGCGACTGGCGCGAGGCCGCCGCCGCCCCCCACGGCGCCCGCACGGCGGCGCCCGCGGAGACCACGATCGCGCCCGCCATCAACGAGGCGATCAGGCCCGCGATCGCCGCCGCGGCTATGCCCCTGTTCCGCACCGCGCGGATGCTACTTCGGCCCTCCTCGCACGCCGCAGGAGGTCCTGCAGGCGGGGGCGGGTGAAGCGAGCGCACGATCCTGGAAACCGCTCGGCGCCCGACAGTTGCGCGCCCGTGGCTCGAGCGCAGGGCCGCTCGGCGCTGCCCTGAGCCGCAACACGGCCGCGGAGGACCCGGCGCGTGCTGGGCGCCGGCCCGGCGCTCACTCGTGTTCGAGCTCGAGGTCGTCCACGCCCTCGAGCTCGTCCTCCTCCTCGTCGGGGTCGAGCTGATCGTCGAGCTCCTCCTCGTGCTCGGAGAGGACCTCGACCTCGCCCTGGTGGGCGCGCTGGAAGCGCTCGATGAGCTCATCGCGCTTGATCTCGTCGAGCGGGATGTCCTCGGCGATCAGCACCCAGTCGGAGCTCTCGAGATCGTCCGTCTCGAAGATCTCGTGGTCGACCTCGGGCGAGTCGTCGACGATGATCATGATCTCCGTCTGCGGATTGAAGTAGGTGCCCGGGCGGAGGGTCAGCTCATCCAGCTGAAAGCGACGCGCGCTGGTCATTGCCGCTTTATACCCAACTGCGTGGCTGACGCGTTCACGGGTCGAGCTCCTGCAGGGTGCGGGCGACCTCCGCGTCCACGTCCAGCGGCTCGAGCCCCTGACGCTCGCGGCGCTCGTTGCGCGCGATCACGAGCTGGCGCACCTCCTCCACGAGGCCTGCCTCGCGTGTGTCGGCGCCTCCGGCCGGGGCGAGCAGCCGGGCGACCTCGGCGTCGATGTCGAGCGCCGGCTCGCCGCGGCGGATCAGCCGCTCGCTGCGCGCGCCCAGCATCTGGCGGACCTCCTGCTCGCGCTCGGCCCGGGCTGCGGCCGAGTCCGGCGGCGCCCCCGGCGAGCCGCCGTAGTCACCTTCGCGCGAGATCCCACCCTGCCCGATCTGGTCGTACATGCTGTCGCTGCCGCGCGTGAACAGCATCAGCACCGAGATCACCAGCGAGAAGGCCACGGTGCCGAACACGACGAACGTGAGCCCATCCGCGACGATGACGGGCACGACAGCGTGGAGCGAGCTCAGCACGTCCTGATTGTTGCCGATTGACGTGCTCTCCGCTACCCTGCGTGATCGCGGTTGACTGACCAGTCAATCTAGAGTTCTGCGCCGGCACGTTAGGAGATCCGAGAATGGTCGATTTCACGCTCACAGACGAGCAGAAGAACCTGCGCGAGATGGCGCACGACTTTGCAGTCAAGGAGATACGGCCCGTCGCTTGGGAGTACGACAAGGACGGCACCTGGCCCGCCGACGTCATCAAGAAGGCGTGGGAGGTCGGGCTGATGAACTCCCACATCGAGGAGCAGTACGGAGGCGCCGGCGCCGGCTACCTCGACGGCTGCCTGATCGAGGAGGAGCTCTCGTGGGGCTGCTCCGGCATCCAGACCTCGCTCGGCTGCAACGGCCTGGCCACCGCGCCGATCGCGCTGGGGGGCTCCGAGGAGGTCAAGAAGAAGTACCTCGGGATGCTCACCGAAGCGCCCAAGCTCGCGTCCTTCTGCCTGACCGAGCCCGACGCCGGCTCCGACGTCTCTGGCATGCGCACGTCCGCCGTGCGCCACGGCGACAAGTACGTGATCAACGGCTCGAAGTGCTTCATCACCAACGGCGGCTACGCCGACTACTACACGGTGTACGCCAAGACCGACAAGGAGGCCGGCCACCGCGGCATCTCCGCGTTCGTGGTCGAGCGCGACTGGGGAGTGGTGGTGGACAAGAAGGAGGACAAGCTCGGCCAGCGCGCCTCGAACACCGCGACGATCTCCTTCAACGACGTGGAGGTCCCGGCGGAGAACCTGCTGGGGGAGGAAAACAAGGGCTTCAAGCTCGCGATGATGACGCTCGACCGCACGCGCCCGGGCGTCGCGGCGATGGCCACTGGCATCGCCCGCGCGGCGTTCGAATTCGCGGTCGACTACGCCCGCGAACGCGTCCAGTTCGGCGTGCCGATCGCGATGCACCAGGCGATCCAGTTCATGCTCGCCGACATGGCCACGGAGATCGAGGCCTCGCGCCTGCTGACCTGGAAGTCGGCGGTGATGCTCGACAACGGCGAACGCAACACGCTCATCTCCTCACACGCCAAGCGCTTCGCGGCCGACACCGCGATGAAGGTCGCGACCGACGCTGTCCAGGTCTACGGCGGCTACGGCTTCATCAAGGAGTACCCCGTCGAGAAGCTGTTCCGCGACGCGAAGATCATGCAGCTGTACGAGGGCACCTCGCAGATCCAGCGCCTCGTCATCGCCCGCGAAACGCTGCTTCCGCGGCGGGTCGAGGAGCCACAGGCGGTCGCGGTCTAGCCGGAGGGCGAAATGCCCGCACCAGCGCCCGCCGCTCTCGCGGCGACGCTGGGCGGGCGGGGCGCCCCTCCTCAGCCCTCCGCCGGGCTTCCGCGACTCCCTCGGTCCTAGTGAACGACCAGCGGTTGACCGTACGCCGATACCTGAGCCCCGGTGGTGACTCGCACGAGCACCCGGTAGACCCCGCGGTGGACCCGCACCACGCGGCTGAAGGACGAGCTCGTGGCATTGAAGTGGCGCAGCCCCGCACCTCCGACGAGCACGCCGTGACCGTGAACGATGCGCAGAATCGCCAACTGCATCCCGTCCTCGGCGGGCGTGACCGTGCCGAACACCCGCACGAAGTGGGCACGCCCGGTACGGGCGATGTGGCTCGCAACGAGCACCGCCACGTTCTCGACGGTCACAGCGCTCGTCACCGCGGGGCTCGTGAGCGCCGCGACTCGGAACTGGGTCGTCTGGGTGAGCCCGAGCACCGGGAAGCTGAAGCCGCCCGTGGCGGTCGTCACCTCGGGGTTGCCGACGCTCAGGAAGCCGGCAGTCCCCGGGAACGGGTTCGCCTGCAGGACGACCTCGCGGTTGGCGTTGTCGGTCCCAGAGAGTGTCCCCTGGACGACGATCGGACCCCCGTAGGGGACGGGGTTGGGCGAGGCCAGGATCGCCAGCGATAGGGGCACCTTGGTCGTGAGGAGCGTCTCGTCGGCGCCGATCGTGGGCCCCGCACCGTTGACCGCGACCAGCCGGTAGTGGTAGACGGACAGCGGCTGTAGGCCCGTCACCGGGAGCGAGACCTTCACGCGTTTCGTGCCCGCTCCCGCGTCGGCGATCGCGGTCTGGCCGCCGTATGCGCGCGTGACTCCATATTGGAAGTAGTAGGAGGCGTCGTTGCCGTTGGGGTTCACCACGCCCGTGAGCGTCGCGGTGGCGAAGCCCACCTGCTGCGCTCCGCCGGTGGTCACGGTCGGCGGAGCCGCCGCCTGAGCGGGCGCCGCGAGCACGACCGCCGCCGCGCCGAAGGCGAGCAGGCCAAGCAGCGCTCTGGCGGGTCCCGCGACCGCCCGCTGGACCCTCGCGACGGGACGCGCGCCGTCCCGCTCCATCTGCCGATTTGCATCGTTTGACCGCATATTCGCCTCCCAGCGTGGCTTGTCGAATCTGTTCCCCACCTGAAACCCCGTCACCGGCCCAGAGGTGCGGCCTCGCGTGCACGCCGCTAGGCTCCCGCATCCCCAGCCAGCAGAGGAGACCGAAAGCATGTTCGTGTTCAAAGCCGCCGTCGTGGGTGCCGGGACTATGGGCGGCCAGATCGCCCAGACGATCGCCGCCGCGGGTATCCCCGTGGTGCTCAAGGACATCGACGACGCGCTCGTGCAGGCCGGCCTCGAGGAGGCGGCGAGCGTAACGCGCGGACAGGTCGGCAAGCTCGCCGAGAAGGGAAAGATCACTGCGGAGCAAGCCGAGGCGCAGATCGCTGAGGTTCTCGCTCGCATCCACGGCAGCACGACGTATGAGGGGTTCGGCGAGGTCGACTTCGTGGTCGAGGCCGTGCCCGAGCGGATGGAGATCAAGCAGGCGGTGTTCGCCGAGCTCGACGCCGCCACTCCCGGGCACGCGATCCTCGCCTCCAACACCTCCTCGCTGTCGATCACCGAGATCGCCGAAGCCACCCTGCGTCCCGAGAAGGTGATCGGCTTCCACTACTTCTATCCCGCCTCGATCATGCCCCTGATCGAGATCGTCGAGGGCGAGGAGACATCCGCCGAGACCGTCACGGCCGCGGTCACGTTCGCCCAGGCGATCCGCAAGCAGCCGATCACCTGCGCCGAGGTGCCCGGCTTCGTGGTCAACCGCATCCTCAACTCGGGCATCGCCGAGGTGTGGCGCGAGCAGGAGGAGAAGGGACTCTCGATCAAGGCCATCGACGAGGGCGTGGGCGCCGCCGGAGTGGTGCCCGTCGGCCCCTACCACCTGGTCAACCTGCTCGGGCTGGACACGGTCCTGCACGTTGCTGAGCACCTGGTCGAGTCCTATGGGGAGGAACGCTTCTACGTGCCGCGCAGCATGCAGAAGCTCGTCGCCGACGGCAAACTCGGCGCCAAGACCGGGGGGGACGGCTTCTACGACCCCTCGGGCGCTGCAAACGTGCCCGGCGATGCCGAGCCGGATGTGGCCGAGCTGGTGGAGCTGCTGTCGCTGAAGACCTTCCTCGAGGCCTGCCTGGTGCTCGAGGAGGGCGTCGCCAGTCACCGCGATATCGACTTCGGGATGATGGCCGGCGCCGGGCTCGACCCCCGCCGCGGCCTGATGCCCCCCTTCATGAAGGCAGACAGCGAGGGCCTGGACGCCGTGCTCGAGCGCATGGAGAGCGCGCAGGAGCGCTACGGCGAGCGCTTCACCCCGCCGACGGTCTTGCGGCGCCTCGTGGCCCAGGGGCGTCTCGGCCAGAAGAGCGGCCAGGGCTTCTACGCCTATCCGCAGCCGGACGCCGAGCAGCCGGCGGAGGTGGTCAAGCTCGAGACGCGCGCCGACGGGGTCGCGATCGCGTGGCTCGCCAACGGCCAGATGAACTCGATCTCGCCCCAGGTCGTGGAGGATCTGCAGAAGGTCTGGCAGACGGTCAAGAGCCGCTCCGAGCCGCCCGTGCGCGCGCTCGTGATCGCCTCCTCCAACCCATTCCTGTTCTGCGCCGGGGCCGACATCAAGGCGTTCACCACGATGGACGAGTCCTCGGGCGCGGAGCTCATCAACGGCGCCCACGCGCTCTTCCGCGAGCTCGGCTCGGAGGGGATCGTGACGATCGCCGCGGTCAACGGGCTCGCCTTCGGAGGCGGCTGCGAGCTCGCGATGGCCTGTGACGTGCGCATCGCCGCGCGCTCGGCCACATTTGGCCAGCCCGAGATCAAGCTCGGGATCATCCCCGGCTTCGGCGGCACCCAGCGGCTGCCGCGGCTGGTTGGCAGCAACAAGGCGCTCGAGATGAACCTGATCGGCGACCCGATCCTCGCCGATGAAGCCTTCGAGCTCGGGCTCGTCAACCGCATGGTCGAGGACCACGAACTGCTCGACACGGCGCTGCAGTGGGCGCGCAAGCTTGCCGCGGCGGCCCCGGTAGCGGTCGCCCAGATCAAGCGCGTCTCGGCCGCAGGCGACCTCGACGAGGGGATCGAGGCCGAGAAGCGCGCGTTCGCGGAGGTGTTCGGGAGCGCGGACGCGAAGGAGGGCATCTCCGCGTTCCTGGGCAAACGAGCCCCGCGCTTCAAGGGCAGCTGATGGAAGGCGGGTTGGGGGCTGCGGGCGCCGCGGTGGCGCGGGCCGCAGCCGCGGGTCTCGCGGGGATGGACCTGGGTGCTCCATCGGAGGAGCCCGATAGCCATGGTTATACGCGGGGCGTGGCGGAGGTGAATTCGGGCACTCCTGCGCAAGAGCCCGATAGCCATGGTTATACGGGCGCTGCCACCGGGGTGGCCAGCAACGGGATGGGCGGTGGCGATATCGGTGCCGCCCGGTCTGCGCTCGCCACCCTCGCCGAGCTCGTGCTGGAGGCGCACTCGGTGGTGGCGCTCACGGGCGCGGGGATCTCGGTGCCGTCGGGGATCCCGGACTTCCGCACCCCGGGGACCGGGCTGTGGGAGAGGGTCGATCCGATGGAGGTGGCTCACATCGATGCCTTCCGCGAGGATCCCGTGCGCTTCTGGCGCTTCTACGGCGAGCGCTTCGCGACGCTCGGCGGGAAGCTCCCCAACGGCGCCCACCGGGCGCTCGTGGCGATGGAGCGCCACGGGCTGCTCGACGGCGTGATCACGCAGAACGTGGACATGCTCCATCGCAGGGCGGGGACCGAGCAGCTCGTGGAGGTGCACGGCAGCATCGCCAGCTGCTCCTGCCCGGCCTGTGGCGGGGGCGGCGTGGGTCTCTGCGAGGCGCGCGCCCGCCTCGCGGCCGACGCCGAGGGCGTGCCGCGCTGCGACTCGTGTGGGGGACCGCTGAAGCCCGACGTGGTGCTGTTCGGGGAGATGCTCGACTCCGCGCGGCTGCAGCGCGCACGCGCGCTGTGCGAGCGGACCGATCTGTTGCTGTGCGTCGGCTCCTCGCTCGAGGTCCATCCGGTGGCGGGGCTGCCGCTGCTCACGCTCCAGGCGGGGGGCAGCCTCGCGATCATCACCCAGGGGCCGACGCCGCTCGATCAGCTAGCGGCGGTGCGGCTGGACGGGGACGTGGAGGGCGAGCTGCAGGCGCTCGCGCGCGCGGTCGGGGTGGACACCGACTAGGCACGGTCCGTTCGGCTACGGGCGGATGAACACCCTAGTCCGGCAGGCGCGCGAGGCTCAGCAGATACTCCGCCTGCGCCCTGAAGCTGCCGTCCTCGGCCTCGTTGCGCTCGCTGTAGAGGGCGATCATCGCCTCCCTCAGCTCCTGCCAACGCCCCTGCGGCTCGAGCGCGGCTTTGGCCATCACCATCGGTCCGAGCGTGCGCTCGTGGTAGTTCACCCACGCCTCGGGCGAGTCGTGGACGAACGTGACCGTGTGCCGCTCGAACGCGAGCTCCGCGCCGCTCCCCTCCATCAGCGAGCGCACGTAGTTCTCTTCGCCCCAGCGCACGGGCGACTCGAGCCCGGGTGGAGGAGCGGGCAGGTAGCGGGCGATCGTCTTGAAGAACAGCCCGTTCAGGCCCTCGGGCGTCCAGGCGGTGAAGGCGATCGTGGCGCCGGGCCGCGCCACACGGAGGAGCTCGGTCGCCGCGACCCGCTGGCGCGGAGCGAAGATCACGCCGAAGCTCGAGGTGACGCGGTCGAAGCAGTCCTCCTCAAACGGCAGCTGCTCGGCATCGCCCTGGAGCCAGCGCACCTCCACCCCCGCCTCGCTCGCGCGCGCGGCCGCCACCTCGAGCAGCTCCGGCGTGAGGTCGAGGCCCGTCACGTGCGCGCCGAGCCGTGCCGCCGGGATCGCCACGTTGCCCGTGCCGGTGGCCACGTCGAGCAACTCATCGCCCGCGGCCACGCCCACACGCTCCACCAGCACCTGGGCGGCGCGCTCGATCGTGCGTGCCACGTCGGGGTAGTCGCCCGCAGACCACACCTTGCGCTGCCCCTGCTTGAACGCCTCGTGGTCGAGATCCATTCGCGAGGAGCTCAGTTCGCGACCGGCGCCGGGGCCAGCCGACCGAGGTCGCGCTCGGGATCGATCGCCCACCGCGCGGCCGCCGCCAGCAGCTGCTCGTCGAGCTCCCAGCGGTCGGGTTGGGGAGGGCCCTCGTATTCGATGCTCGCGCCCTTGAGCGCCATCGTTCCGGTGTTGTCGCCGATCGCCCTCAGCTCCGCCACCTCCACGAGGCTCAGCGCACCCCCGCGTTCGTCGCGCAGCAGCTCGCCGAGCGCGGCCAGCTCGGCCCGCTTGTGCTCGATCGCTCGGGGAACCGAGTCCCCACCCACCCCGCTCTCCTGGATCAGCGTAGGCGCCACGCAGCGCACAGGGGCGTGTGCCAGGTTCCAGGCGCACGCCAGCTGCAGCATGCTGAGGCCGTGGCGCTCGGCGTATGGGCGCATCAGCTCGAGCTTGGCGCGCCCTGCCTGCACCCAGCCCTGCGGGCGGAACTTGCGGTGGTCGTACTCGGCGAAGGCGTGGCCCGGAAGCACGTCGTCGTGGAACATGCCGCCGTAGTCGACCACGCGTGTGATCACGTCCACCCCGTTTGCGCGGGCCGCGTCGAGGACGAGCTCGCCCGGCCACGGCTCGAGCGGATTGAGGATGATCATCGCCCAGTCGATCAGCGCGCCGAAACGCTCCAGGCAGGCGATCAGATCGAGCGTGAAGCCGTTCGCCGGCCCGGGCGCCACCCCCAGCGAGCTCGTCAGCCCCGCGTCCAGGAGCGCCTGCATCCCCGCCCACACCACCGGGCTGGAGTAGCCGGTGCGGTCGGGGTTGTGCAGCAGCAGCAGGTCGAAGTGCTCGACGCCGCAGCGCTCGAGGCTGCGCTCGGTGGCTGTGCGCAGGTACTCGGCGTATCCGCTCTCCTCGCGCAGACGCGGATCGGTGAAGCGCGGGAAGCCCTTGGCGCCGTCGCGCGCGCCCGCGTAGAAGTCGTGCCCCACCGCCCCCACCAGGCAGTACTCGTCACGGTCGATCCCGGCCAGCGCGCGGCCGAGCAGGCTGTCCGCCTCGCCCGCGCCGTACGCGTCGGCGGTGATCACGGTGTCGATGCCCGCGCCGGGACGCAGCAGCTCGAGCAGCCGCTGCTGCTCGAGCGGCTCGCCGAAGTGCATGAAGCGTCCGCCGCTCCAGGTCCCGATCGCGCTCGTGGTGGGGTCCATGCTCACTTCAGGTTAAACCCCGGGGCGGTGCGCGCGCGGAGTGTCGCTTCCAGCCGCCCGAGGGCGTGCGCGAGCACGTCGCTATCGGGCTCGCCGCCACCCGCCGCAAGCGCGCTCCGGCGCTGCTCCTGCACCTGCGGGCCGAGCTGTTCGAGCTCGTCGAGGCGCAGGGCGAGGTCCTGGCGCTCCTCGGCGCGCAGCTCTGGGAGCGCCGCGGCGTATGCGTCCGCCAGCTGCACGGCCGCGTGGGCCAGCCGCCCATGGTCGAGGTCGGCGCGGGCGCGCAGCGTGAGCTCCTCGCAGAGGAGCGTCTCTGCGCGCGCCCCCAGCAACGCCGCCAGGCGCTCCTGCGGGCGCAGCACCGCCGAGCGGTCGCCGCGCGGGCCCCGCGGGCCGCCGCGGCGCCGGCCCGGACGCCAGTCGAGCTCGCGCGCGTGCAGCCAGGCCCCATCCGCGACCTGCTCGCCCTCGCCCCAGCCGGCCCTGATCACGAGCGCCTGCGCGGGGGAGACCTCGTGCACGTACGGGTCCGCCGACGCGATCCGGTGGGCGTGCAGCACGCGGTTGAGCGTGCGCGTGGCCGCGAGCACCTCGCGCTCGCGGTCGAGATCGGACAGCCACGCGCGCGCCTGGCTCTCGGCCGACAGCGACACCGGGTCGATCACCGTCGCGCGGGTGGTACTCACGGGCGCGGGCTGCGGGCTCGCCGGACGTGCTCCGCCGCGCCCACCCAGCCGGCGCCAAGCGCTCGTCCCTCGTGCGGCTGCACCCGGCGGGCGCCCGAGCGGCAGGCGCGGCGCCCCCAGCGTGCCGAGCACGATCACGTGCTCGGGCTCGGCATCCCCGGCGCGGCGCAGCAGATATCGCCCGTCCGCGGGGCCGAGCCCCCACGGGAACTCGAGTTGGACGAAGACGAACAGGCGCTCGGGCACAGGGGCACCGTATCCTTCCTCCAAGGCTGCAGTGCCCCTCGCCGCCGAGGTCGCCCGCGGCCGTCCGCCTCCGTCACCACGGGTCCGCGGGCCCTGCAGCCTCGACCACCAGGAGCAGAGGATGTCCGAGCCGAGCAACGTCGCAAAAAGCCTGCGGGAGCGCCTGAGCGGGAACACCGAGGATCGATTGGGCAAGGCCCTGTCCGACCTGTTGGAAAACCCGCTGCTCACGGGCGCCATCGGTCGAGCGTTCGACGCCCGCGAGAAGGCCTCCCAGGCGCAGGAGGTCGCGTTCGGAGCGCTCAACATCCCGTCGGCCGCCGACATCGAACGCCTCACCCGCCGGCTGCGCTCGGTCTCGCACCGTCTCGAGGGCATCGAGGATGGCGTCGACCGGCTCGACCGCGCGCTCTCGCCGAGCGGCGTCGAGGCGCGCCTGGCGGCGATCGAGGCGCAGCTGCGAGTCCTCACCGCCCGCATCGAGCAGCTGTTCAGGCCATCGTCCACGCCCGGCTCGGCAGCCACGGCCGGCGCGCCCGCCCCCAAAGCCAAAGCGCCCTCCGGCGAGGCAAAAGCTCGGTCGAGCAAAGCCAAAGCACGGTCACGGAAACCCAAAGCGCCGTCCGGCAAACCCAAAGCGCCGTCCGGCCGAGGCAAAGCGCCGTCCGGCCGAGGCAAAGCGCCGTCCAGCCGTGCCAAAGCGCCGTCCGGCAAAGCCAAAGCGGCCGGCAGGAAAGCCAAAGCGGCCTCCTGAAAGGGGCGGCCGGAGGCGCGCTCAGTCCGCGAGCGCGGCGATCGCGGCTGTGCCCATCAGCTCGGCGGCGGCGAGCAGTGCGTCGTCGTCGATCCGCCGGCGTGCCCCGGCCGCGTCGAACGTGTCGCTGATCGCGAGCACGCATCCCACCGCCACGCCCGCGGAGGCGCCGACCGCGAACAGCGCGGCGGCCTCCATCTCGACCGCGAGCGCGTCGCGGCCGGCCCCAGCCGGGCCGTCCTCGTAGAACAGGTCGACGCTCACCACCGCGCCCACGTGCGCGTCCGGGGCGTGGCGCACGAGCGCCTCGGTGAGGCGGGGGTCGGCGGCCACGCGCTCGCCTGCTCCCAGCGCCCTAGAGGTGCCGTCCGCGCTGAAGGACTCGCGCGCGACCAACAGCTCGCCGAGGCCGAGCCCGGCCGCGAGCGCCCCGCAGGTGCCAACACGCACCGCGCGCCGCACGCCGAGGGCGATCAGCTCGGTGAGGACGATCGCGGCCGACGGACCGCCCATGCCGGTCGCCTGGATCGTGAGAGGCTCGCCGTCGGGCGCGGCGCCGGTGTAGCCCCACAGGCCGCGGTGGTGGTTGAACATGCGCGGCTCCACCAGCAGCGACTGAGCGAGCGCGAGCGCACGCCCCGGGTCGCCGGGCAGCAGCACGCGGTCGGCGACTGGCGCGGTCGGCCGTAGGTGGACAGGCGCGCCGTTGCTCACCGGCGCGACTCTAGAGCAGCGTCGCGGCCTCGCCGACCGGGCTGCGAGCGAGGAAGCGCTCGATCCCGTCCGCATCGAGTGGCCGCGCGAACAGGAAGCCCTGACCTTGGTCGCAGCGCTCGCGCTGGAGCTGGGAGAGCTGGTCGGAGTCCTCGATTCCCTCGGCGAGCGTCTCGATCTCCAGCAGCTTGCCGAGCTCCACGAGCGTGTGGATGATCGCGGCCGATTCCCTGGAGTCGGTTATCCCCGAGATGAACGAACGGTCGATCTTGAGCGAGTCGGCCGAGAACTGGCGCAGATACGCGAGCGAGCTCGAGCCGGTGCCGAAGTCGTCGATTGCGATCCGCACGCCGAGCGCCTTGATCTCGCTCAGCCGCGCCGCGGCGGCCTCGACGTCGCGCATGAGCGCGGTCTCGGTGATCTCGAGCGTGAGCGAGCCGGGGTCGATGCCGGACTGCTCGAGCGCGCGGTGAACGTCCTCTGCGAAGCCGTCCCGGTCGAGTTGGTAGGCGGAGACGTTCACAGACATGCCCATCTGATGGCCCTGCGCCTCCCACGCGGCGGCCTGCGCGCAGGCC
>FSYY01000105.1_pt1 | contig 12758 bp, 12 predicted proteins | sample 1638681 | NCBI WGS metagenome assembly FSYY01 (sample SAMEA3914813, study PRJEB12502) | metagenome | biome: forest; material: soil | place: Canada | collected 2011-07-07 | depth 0.3 m | reverse complement strand
GCGGGCGGGGGCTCGGCGCCGAGCTCGCGAAGCCGTGCGCGGATGGTGCGCGCCGAGCGGTCGGGGTCGCGGGGGAGCAGGATCACCGTCTCGCCCGCGGCTGCCTCGCCGGCATTGGAGGCGTCCACCCCGGCGTTCGCGCACACGAAGCCGTGGGGCGTGCGGCTGACGATGACTCCGGCCTGCGCGCGCAGCACCTCGGCGGACTCCTCGAGCACCACCTGCACGATCCGCGGGTCCTTGCCCTGTTCGGCGGCGAGGGCGCGCGCCCGCTCTCCCGGCCGCACCCCCGACAGCGAGCGCACGGACCCCTCGGCCTTGGACACCACCGTGTGCGCGATCGCCACCACCTGGCCGCCGTGCAGCCGCTCGCCGTCGAGCGCAGCGAGGATCAGCTCGGCGAGGTCGGCGCCTGCTCCCACCTCGGGCATCGGGCCGATGCTCCGCGCGTGCAGGCTCCCCACGAAGCTACCCCGCTCAGGCGGGCGCGTGGAGGGTGAGCGGATCCTCACGCGTCGCCGCGGCCAGCACCGCGCGCGTGTGCGCGGCGCGCGCGTCGTGGCCCGCCAGGCGCTCGCGCAGGGCCGCCAGGTCCGCGCCGGTGTCGATGTCGAGCAGCAGCGAGGCCGGCCGCTCGAGCAGGCAGTCCACGTCCGCGGCGGCCGCGAGGGCGCGGTGGCGCGCGCAGCTGTCGGGTCCGAAGCTCGGGCTGATCGCCGTTGGGGGCGTGAGCAGTAGCCCGTTGGTGCCGGTTCCATGCCGGTCGGGCACGATCACCACCGCCGGGCCGCCGCGCGCTCGCGGGTGCGCGAGCAGCTCCTGCAGCTCGGCCGGATCGAGCGCCGGGCAGTCGCCGGGGACGCACAGCACCCGTTCGATCCCCTCCGCGAGCGCCCGCTCGATCCCGAGCGCAGCGGCCGCCGACTGCCCGCTCTCGCTCGAGTCCTCCACGAGGATTGCTCCCAGCGCGAGCGCCGGGGGACCGACCGAGGGCTCGCCCGTGACCACGATCGTGCGCTCGATCGCCTCGGTCTGGGAGAGCGCGAGCAGCACGTCCGCGACCATTGCCCCCGCGAGCGCCAGGCGCAACGGGTCGGCCACGCTCTCGCCCAAACGCTGCTTGGCGATCGCAAAGCGCTTCACCGGAAGAACCGCGGCGGTTCGCATCGCAAGAGCGTATCCAGCCGGCCGAGCCGCTCCGGTGGGCGGGGCGGGGGCGATCGCGATGTGCCTCGAACGCCGCGGCCACGCTCGCCGCGCCACGCCCGCCGCCGCGGCGCGGGCGCGGGGCCTAGTCGGCGAGCGCTTCGGCGAACGAGAGCGTCTGCTGCGCCACGCGCACGCGCCCCTCGGCGTCGGCCATGCGCGTGTCGGTGCGCAGGCTGGGTAGCCCCGACACCTCCTCGTCTGTGACGATCCCGTGCAGCAGCTCGCCGTAGAAGTCCACCACACCGTCGGCGCTCAGCTCGAGCGCGGCGAAGGCCAGGAAGGATGCGGTGGGACCCTTCAGCACCTCCCCTGCCACGATCGGGCTCACCGCCACCACCGGAGCGGCCGCCGCGAGGATCGCCTCCTGGATCCCCGGGACGGCCAGGATCGGACCGATCGAGGCGACCGGGTTGGAGGGGCCGATCACGATGGCGCTCGCGCCCGCGATCGCCGCGAGCACCTCGGCGCTCGGGCTTGCCTGCTCGGCCCCGCGGTACTCGAGCCCCTCGATCAGGCCCTCGGCCGCCTGCGCGATCATGTACTCCTGGAAGCCGCACCAGCCTGCGCCGCCGGTGCGAACCCACGTCCGCACGGGCTGATCGCTCATCGGCAGCACGCGTGCGCGCAGGCCGATGGACTCGTTCAGGCGCGCGAGCGCGGCGGTGGGGGAGAGTCCCTCCTCCAGCATTCGCGCCCGCTGCAAACACCAGGCGAGGTCGCGGTCGCCGAGGTTGAACCACACCTCCGCCCCGAGTGCGCGGAGCGCGTCCATCACGGCGAAGCTGTCTCCGCGCAGCCCCCACCCGCGCTCGTCGATCGTGTCCGCCAGCCAGAACGAGACGAGGTCGGGGTCCGGTGAGACATAGGAGCCGTAGATCTCGATGTCATCGCCGGTGTTCGCGATCACGCTCACTCGCTCGGGGCCGACCGCATCCGCCATCCCGCGCGCCAGCTTGGCGCCGCCGGTGCCGCCCGCGAGGACCACGATCTCGCCGGGTGGGCCCTGGGGCGTCATTCCCACAGCTGCTCGGGCAGGCTCGTGACCCTGATCCCAGCGTGGACCTTGTAGCGGGCGTTGACCGAGATCAGCATCGCCGTGAGCGACTCGGTCGTGCGCGACATCTCAAGGCGCCCGCAGTCGACGCAGCGCAGGCCCTCGATCCGCTCGATCAGGGCGGAAGCCTCGCGCTTGTCGGCGCGCACGTCCCCGCACACGAGCACGTCCTGGTCGAGCGGGTACGCGAGGTCGCTGAGCGAGGCGGCGCTCACGGTGTGCAGCGCCGACACCACCCGCACTCCGTCTGGGGCCATCTCGGCCGCCTGCTGGGCGGCCGAGCCCTGCCACACGCCGAGCATGCGCGTCGCCTTCCCGCTCACCGCCGCCGCGAGTGGGACGGTGGCGTCGACGAGCAGGCTGCCCGGGGCGAGTGCGTCCTTGAGGTTGGTGAGCGTCTCGGATTGGTTGCGGAACGGCACGCTCAGGATCACCGTCGCCGCCGCGGCGGCCGCGGTCGCGTTGTCGTGGCCGCTGAAGGACCCCTCGGGAACCGCTGCGGCGGCCCGCTCGGCCGTCTCCTCGGCGCGCGCGGTCTCACGCGAGCCGATCACGATCGGGACTCCGGCGCGCGCGAGCCTGATCGCCATGCCGTAGCCGAGTGCGCCGGAGGCGCCGATCACGGCCACGGGGTCGGTTTCCGGCGGTGCCACGGCGGCCGAGTATAGGCTTCGGGCGATGAGGCTCGAGGGCAAGACCGCGTTCGTCACCGGGGGCGCTTCGGGAATCGGGGCGGCCACCGCGCGCCGCCTGGCGGCCGAAGGCGCCCGCGTGGGGATCGGCGACCTCAACCTCGACGGCGCGCGCGAGGTGGCGCGCGAGCTCGACGGCTTCGCGTGCGCGCTCGACGTCGCCGACACCGCCTCGGTGACCGCCGCGGTGACGGCCACGGTGCAGGCGCTGGGCGAGATCGAGGTGCTCGTCAACAACGCGGGGACCGACCGCTTCGCGTTCTTCGTGAACACCGACGAGGAGCTGTGGGACTTCGTGCTGGGCGTCAACCTGCGGGGGGTCCTCGCGGTCACCCACGCGGTGCTGCCCGGGATGCAGCAGCGCCGCAGCGGGGCGATCGTCAACGTGGCCAGCGAGGCGGGCCGCGTCGGCTCGCAGGGCTCGGCGGTGTACTCGGCTGCGAAGGCTGGCGTGATCGGCTTCACGAAGGCGATCGCGCGCGAAGCCGCGCGCTACCGCGTGCGCTGCAACGCCGTCGCCCCTGGACCGATCGAGACGCCGCTGTTGAACGCCGCGCCGCTGATGCTCGGCGAGGTGGGTGAGCGGCTCAAGCAGGCGATGGTGGACGCGACCGCCCTTGGACGCTCGGGCGAGCCCGAGGAGGTGGCGGCCGCGATCGCATTCCTGGCCTCTCCCGACGCCTCCTACGTGACCGGCCAGACGCTCAACGTGAGCGGCGGCCTGTCGATGTGGTGAGCACCGGCGGCTCCTCGCAGCCGAGCGCCGCGCGCATCCGCGAGGTCGGCCCCCGCGACGGCTTCCAGAACGAGCCGGAGACCATCCCCACCGCGCGCAAGGTGGAGCTGATCGATGCGCTCGCGCGCACGGGCTGCACGCGTCTGGAGGCGACGAGCTTCGTGCGCGCGGACGTGATTCCCCAGCTCGCCGACGCGGCCGAGGTGCTCGCCGCGATCGACGTCCCACCCGAGGTGAGCGTCTCGGTGCTGATCCCCAACGAGCGCGGCCTCGACGCGGCGCTGGAGGTGCTGGACGGCCGCTCGGCGGCCGCCGGCGCACGCCCCGCGTTCGACGAGGTGAACGTGTTCATGTCCGCGTCTGAGACCCACAACCGCAAGAACGTCAACCGCTCGATCGCCGAGTCGCTCGCGGGCCTCGAGACCGTGCTGTCCCGCGCCGGCGAGGCGGGCCTGCGCTGCGAGGCGGTGATCTCGACCTCGTTCGGGTGCCCCTACGAGGGCCACGTCCCGCCCGAGCGCGTGCTCGACATCGCCGCACGGCTGCGCGACGCGGGCGCCGCGGAGATCGGGTTCGGCGACACCACCGGGATGGCCAACCCGCGGCAGGTGCGCGAGTTCTTCGGAGCCGCCGCCGCGCTGGGCGACGTTGAGCTCACCGCGCACTTCCACAACACGCGGGGAGCGGGACTGGCCAACGTGCTCGCTGCGCTCGAGGTGGGCGTGAGCAGCTTCGAGTCGAGCTTCGGCGAGCTCGGCGGCTGCCCCGTGCCACCCGGGGCGACCGGCAACATCGCCAGCGAGGATCTCGTCTCGATGCTCCACGAGATGGGCATCCAGACCGGGATCGACCTGCAAGCGCTGATCGCCTGCGCGCGGCGTGTGCAGGAGATCCTCGGACGTCCGCTCGGCAGCCACACGCTCGTGGCGGGCGCGATCGACTGGCACGAGGCGAGCTAGCTCGACGCGAAGGATCCGCGCGGGTCGGCGGCCAGCGGGGCCGGCGGGCCGGCGGGGCTAGCGTGCCAGCGCCGCCTCGGCCTCCGCCGCCTGGCGTCCGCTCTCACGGGCTGCCGCCAGGCAGTACTCCTGCACGGCCACCTCGAGCTCGAGCGTCTGCGCGAGCGTCGGGCGCGCGGAGGCGTCCATCACCCGCTTTGCCCGCCCGACCGCCACGGGCGAGTTTGCGAGCAGTTCGTCCACGAGCGCCTGCGTGGCCTCCTCGAGCTGCTCGGGCGCGACAACGCGGTTGACCAGCCCGATCCGCTCGGCCTCGGCCGCGTCGATCATGCGCGCGGTCATGATCAGCTCCTTCGCCCGGCCGAGGCCGACCACCGCCGGCAGTCTGCTCGAGCCGCCCACGTCGGGGATGATCCCGAAGCGGACCTCCGGGAGGCCGAACTGGGAGTCGCTCGAGGCGATCCGCAGGTCGCACCCGAGCGCCACCTCGAGCGCGCCCCCGACGCAGGTGCGGTGGATCTGGCACACGACCGGCTTGGCCATCTCTTCGCAGAGGTTCGCGCAGTCGAGGAACACCTGACGGAACGGGCGCAGCAGCCCGGGCGCGCCGGCCGAGGCGGCGAGCTCGCCGAGGTCGACCCCAGCCGAGAACACCGGCCCTTCACCGCGCAGCACCACGCAGTGCACCCCCTCGTCGGCCGCCGCCTCGCGCAACGCCGCCCCGAGCTCCCGCAGCAGCTCCTGGTTCATCGCGTTGCGCTTCTCGGCGCGGTCGAGCACCACGTGCCTGACCGGACCGCGATCCTCCACTGCCACCATGCTCATCGCTCGGCTCCTGACGTTGACTTGACGCCTCTCGCGCGGGGCGTGCCCCGATGAGCCTACCGTCGCTTCGCGCCCGACGCCCCGGGTGCGAGGCCCAGGGCACCGTCTCGCCCCGGGACGTGAGGGGGTCCGAGTCGAGACCCGCAAGCGGGGCGGCGGGGTGCGGTCGGCCGCGCGGGCCGCCCGCACCCGGCCCGCGCTCGTCAGTGCAGCAGGGCGAGCGTGTTGTTGGCGTCGTTTACGAAGTACACGCCCCTGAGACTGGGCGCGATCGTCAGGCCGAACAGCCCGCCCGCTCCGGCGCCGGTGTCGACGGGCTGGAACTCGGCTCCCGCGGGAGTCGTCTCGACCATGTTGCCGTCGTTCGCGTTCACCGTGAGGATGTCCCCGTTGGGGGCGATGGTGAGCCCCAGCGGGTTGTTCAGGTAGCCGCCTTTGGCGACGGTGACGCCGCCGCCGCCAACCGGCGTCAAGCGGCCGAGGGCGCCGGGAACAGCGGCGATGCGGTTGCCCTGCGTGTCGGCGACATACAGGGTGCCATCGCCGCCGAGCGCCACTCCGGTCGGGCCCACCACGAGCGCGGCCGCGTCGGTGCGCTCGGGGAAGCCTTCGGCGATCACGCTGATCGCGGTCACCTTGGGCGGGTGGTGGGCTCCCACGTGCAGCCGCACGCGCACGACGGTGCCTTCATCGATCGGTTTTTCCCCCGAGGCGACCGTGCCGTTGAGGACGTTGGTCACGAACAGCGTGCTGTTGGCTCCCTCGCTCACGGAGGTCATGTCCCAGGGCCCGTTGATCGGGGGCCCCGAGATCGTCTCCACCGGATGTCCGCCGCTGTCGAGCACGATCAGGCAGCCCGCCTTCGCGGTAGCGGCGCTGCCGTCGCTCGTGGGTAGGCTGCCCACCACCACGTAGCCCTGAGGCAGCACCGCGAGGGCGGTCGTGAGGCCGACCCCGCCTGGGCACGGCCCGGGCAGGCTCGAGGCTTTGATCTGAGCGAACACCGACAGATGCCCGCCCGGCGTCATCTCGACGATCGTCGTGCCGGTGCCCTGGAAGTTGCCAGTGGGCGCGCTCCCGGCGTTGTTGAAGTTGCTGATCAGGATGTCCCCCGCGACGAGCGTGCCGGCGGTGACCGGCACGGTCACGATCCCGTACGGGTTCTGGTCCCCGTTGGGGGGGACCGTGCTGCCGACGGACTTGACCGACTTCAGCGAGCCGACGAACGGCCGGTCGAACGCCGACGCGCCGGCTGGGCTGAGGGCGGCGCACGCGATCAGCGTCGCGAGCGCTGCGAGTGGGCGAACAGACTTGGGCATGGCTGCGCCTCCACATGTAGATGGCTTTGACGGGGAAGACCCCGGCGGCGGCGCAACCTTCCCGAGGTAATAGGCTCTCGGCTCGTCGCAGGCTCGCGGCTCGTCGCACGGGCGCATGGCCGGCGGCACCTACCGTCATGCGGGGGAGCGCGCAGTGCTCTCTCTCGGCCACAGCAAGCGAGGAGTCCAATGGCGCAGCAGATCGAGAAGGTTGGAGTGCTGGGGGCCGGCCTGATGGGCCACGGCATCGCGCAGGTGGCCGCGCAGGCGGGCTACGCGGTTGTGCTCCGCGAGGTCGATGACCCCACGCTCCAGCGCGGGCTCGCCAAGATCGAGAAGCAGCTCGCGCGCGCGGTCGAGAAGGGCAAGTCGAGCCAGGAGGACTCCGACGCCGTGCGCGCGAGCATCGAAGGCACGCTCGACTACGGCGCGCTGGCCGAGTGCGATCTGGTGATCGAGGCGATCACCGAGAGCCTGCCGCTGAAGCTCGAGATGTGGCGCGAAGTCGACGCGGTGGTCAAGCGCGGTGCGGTGTTCGCGACCAACACCTCCTCGCTGTCGGTGATCGACCAGGCGGCTACCACCGGCCGCCCCGAGCAGTTCGTCGGGCTGCACTACTTCAACCCCGCGCAGGTGATGAAGCTGGTCGAGGTCGTGCGCTGCGTGACCACCAGCGACGAGGCGTTCGACACCGCGCTTCAGTTCGCGCGCTCGGAGGGCAAGCTCGCGATCCCCACCAAGGACAAGGCCGGGTTCATCGTCAACCGGCTGCTCGTGCCGTACATGCTCGACGCGATGCGCGCCTACGAAGAGGGCGTGGGCTCGGTGGCCGAGATCGACGAGGCGATGAAGGCGGGGGCCGGTCATCCGATGGGCCCGCTCACGCTCGCCGACTTCGTCGGCCTCGACACGCTCGGCTCGATCTGCGACGTGCTGTTCGAGGAGTTTCGCGAGCGGCGCTTCGCGCGCCCGCCGATGCTGCGCAAGATGCTGAGCGCGGGCTGGCACGGGCGCAAGACGGGCACCGGCTTCTACGACTACTCCGGCGAGGCGCCGCAACCGAACCCGGCGTTCTGAGCGAGTCACCGTGACCGACCCCTCCAGCCCGCGAGTCGCCGACGCCGATCGCGAGCGAGTCGCGAGCTTGGCGCGCCGCTCGCGAGGCCGGCGCCGCCGGCACGGCCCGCCGCGTCCGCCCAGGCTGTCGCGATGAGCGCCGCGGACGGAGAGGAGGCGGCGAGCGCGCTCGGCCGCGCGGAGCGGCGGGCGCTCGCGGGGGGCCCCGAGCGCCACCGCGAGAAGGCGATCGAGCAGGGGAAGCTGCCGGTGCGCGAGCGCGTGGGACTGCTGCTCGACGAGGGCTCCTTCGCCGAGGAGGGGCTGCTCGCCAGCTGGCAGGAGGACGGCCTCGGCGCCGACGGGGTGGTCACCGGGGTGGGGGCGATCGACGGCCGCGCGGTCGCGCTGATGGCGAACGACCCCACCGTGAAGGCCGGCTCATGGGGCCCGCGCACGGTCGAGAAGATCCTCCGCATCCAGGAGCGTGCGCTGTCGCTGCGGATACCGATGGTGTACCTCGTGGACTCCGCGGGCGCGCGCATCACCGAGCAGGTGCAGATGTTCCCGGGCCGGCGCGGGGCGGGTCGCATCTTCCACAACCAGGTCAAGCTCTCGGGGGTCGTCCCCCAGGTGTGCGTCCTGTTCGGCCCGAGCGCGGCCGGCGGCGCATACATACCCGCGTTCTGCGACCTCGTGATCATGCGCGAGGGCAACGCGTCGATGTACCTCGGCTCCCCTCGCATGGCGGAGATGGTGATCGGCGAGAAGGTCACGCTCGAGGAGATGGGCGGCGCGCGCATGCACACCGGCGTCTCGGGCTGCGGACACCAGCTGGTGAAAAGCGATGCGGAGGGCATCGAGACGGCCCGCCGCTATCTGTCCTTCCTGCCGGGCAGCTGGGAGCAGCAGCCCCCCGCCGCGGCTGCGCTTGCGCCGCGGCCGAGCGAGGACGGCGAAGCGATCGCGGCGCTGATCCCCGCCGATGAGAACAAGCCGTTCGACATGAAGCGCCTGATCGAGGCGGTCATCGACGAGGGGTCGCTGTTCGAGATCCACCCGCGCTGGGCCAAGGAGCTGATCGTGGGCTTCGCGCGGCTGGAAGGCCGGGCGATCGGGATCCTCGCCAACCAGCCGAAGCACAAGGGCGGGGTGCTGTTCACCGACTCCGCCGACAAGGCCGCGCGCTTCATCTGGACGTGCAACGCGTTCAACGTGCCGTTGCTGTTTCTCGCCGACGTCCCCGGCTTCATGATCGGCACTCAGGTCGAGCGCGAGGGGATCATCAGGCACGGCGCGAAGATGATCAGCGCGGTCAGCGAAGCGACCGTACCGAAGCTGTCTGTGATCGTGCGCAAGGCCTACGGCGCGGGGCTGTACGCGATGGCCGGTCCCGCGTTCGAGCCCGACTGCTGCCTGGCGCTCCCGAGCGCCTCGATCGCCGTGATGGGGCCGCAGGCGGCGATCAACGCCGTGTATTACAACCAGCTCCAGGCGATCGAGGACGACGCCGAGCGCGAGCGGCGCACCGAGGAGCTCCGTCGCGAGTACTCAGCCGACATCGACATCCTGCACCTCGCCTCCGAGCTCGTGATCGACGCGGTCATCGAGCCCGAGCGGCTGCGCTCCGAGCTGATCCTCCGCTACGCCCACGCCGAGCACAAGCAGCGCAGCTGGCCCGCCAAGCGCAACCCCGTCACGCCCGTCTAGCGCTCAGCAGGCTCGGCCCGGACCGCCGGTGCCCATCCGGGCGGGCGGCTCGCGGTGCGGCTCTAGGCTAGGGCGTCCCGGCCGAGCGGGTCTGCTCGTCCTGGAAGGGCGGGTAGGTCTCGGTGAGCAGGAACAGGTAGGCGTCGCTCCGGGCGGTGTAGGAGCTGGCGAGCACCATCAGGTCGAACAGCCCGCGCGGCATCTTGCCCGTCACCAAGATCACGAACCACGCGGCCACCGCGCCGATCTGGAGCAGCAGGCCCATCACGTAGCGCAGGATCACGAGCGGGATCGCGAGGATCACCCGGAAGAACGCACGCACCCGGCTGTAGCGCTCGAGCGGCCCCGCGAAGCGCAGGCGCACGGGATAGTCGACCTCGGGCGAGGCCGAGAAGGGCGGGTACTGGTCGCACAGCAGCGCGGCGTAGGCGGTCACACGCGTGAGCAGCATGATGTAGCCGGCGATGAAGTCGTACAGGGCGCGGGGCATGCGCGCATTGATCACGACCGCGAACCACGCGATCACGATCGCCACCCCGGCGAACAGACCATAGATGTAGAGCCAGATCGCCACCGGAATCACCAGGATCAGCCGGAAGAAGGCCGTGAGGCGACTGCGCCGCTCGAGATAGTCGGCTTCGAATGTGACTGGATAGGACAACCGTTGCTCCCCTCGCTCGTCCTCGGGGCGCCGCGGCGGGCCCGCCCGGGCGCCGTCGTGCCGCCGTTTCGCGTGCTGCCCGGGGCATGGTAGGGCGGCCGGCGGCGCCACACGCGCGCGCCGCGCCCGGCCGCCCGCTTGCAATAGATTGCGCGCGAGATGGACGCCACCGACCTCGCCTACGCCGGCATCGCCCGTCAGGCCGAGCTGATCGCGGCAGGGGAGGTCACTCCGCGCGAGCTGCTCGAGATCTATCTCGAGCGGATCGCACGCTTCGACGGGCGGCTGCGCTCCTTCCGGGTGGTGTTCGCCGAACGGGCGCGCCTGGAGGCCGATCAGGCGCAGGCGCGGCGGGGAGCGGGGGGCGAGCGCCCACTGCTCGGCGTGCCGATCGCGGTCAAGGACGACGTCGACGTCGCGGGCGAGGTGACCGCATTCGGCACAAACGCCTACGGCGAGCCCGCTCGCGCGGACGCGGAGGTCGTGCGCCGGCTGCGCGAGGCGGGAGCGGTGATCATCGGCAAGACGAACGTCCCCGAGCTCACGCTGTGGCCGTTCACCGAGACCGCCACCTACGGAGCCACCCGCAATCCCTGGGACGCACAGCGCGCCCCCGGCGGCTCGAGCGGGGGCAGCGCGGCAGCGGTCGCCGCCGGCCTCGTGGGCGCGGCGCTCGGCTCCGACGGCGCCGGCTCGATCCGCATCCCGGCGGCGTGGTGTGGCCTGTTCGGGCTGAAGCCCCAGCGCGGACGGGTCTCGATGGCGCCGCGCGCGCGCCCGTGGTACGGGCTGTCGGTCAACGGCGTGCTCACCCGCAGGGTGGCCGACACGGCCCTGTTTCACGACGTGGCCTCGGGCGCGATCGACAGCGACAGCGACAGCGCACCGCCCCCGGCGAGCACCTTCTCGCAGATGGCCTCCACGCCGCCGAGCGGGCTGAGGATCGCGATCTCCAGGCGCGTGCCGTTCGGCGTGATCTCAAAGCTCGACAGCGAGGCGGGACGCGCTCTCGAGGACACGGCCGAGCTGCTGCGCTCGCTCGGCCACACGGTCGAGGAGCGAGACCCCGACTACGGCAAGGACGCGATGCTGGCGGTGATCATCCGGTACCTGCGTGGCGGCTACGACGACGCGCGTGCCCTGCCCCACCCCGAGCGCTTGGAACGGCGCACGCGCGGGTTCGCGCGGCTGGGCAGCCTGATCCCGCAGGGCGTTCTCGAGCGGTCGCTCGCGGGCGAGGCCGAGTTGGCCAGGCGGCTGAACGGCGTGCTCGAGGATCACGACGTGCTGATCACGCCCGCCACCGCCATGCCGCCCCCGCGCATCGGCCAGCTGCAGGGCCGCGGCGCGCTGTGGACGCTGAACGCGGTCGCGGGCATGGTCCCCTACAACGGCGTCTGGAACGTGACCGGGCAGCCGGCGGCCTCGGTTCCGGCGGGCTTCGGCGCGGATGGGCTCCCGCGCGCGGTGCAGATCGTCGGGCGGCCGAACGACGAGGGCACCCTGCTCTCGCTCGCCGGTCAGATCGAGGCAGAGCGTCCCTGGGCTCAGCAGCGCCCGCCCGGGTTCGCGTGAGCGAGGCCGACTCGCTGCTCGAGGTGGCGATCGAGGCCGCGCGCATGGCCGGCGCGCTGCTGCTCGAGCGGGTGCGGCGCGGCGGCGAGCGCGAGGTCACGAGCAAGAGCACCCCAACCGATCTCGTCAGCGAGGCCGACCTCGCCGCCGAGCGCGCGATTCGCGAGCTGCTCGGCGTGCGTCGCCCGGATGACGGCTTCGTGGGCGAGGAGGGCGGACGCGAGGCTGGCAGCAGCGGTCTCAGCTGGGTGGTCGACCCGCTCGACGGGACGGTCAACTTCCTGTTCGGGATACCCCAGTGGTGCGTGAGCGTCGCCGTGCGCGATGAGCTCGGCACGGTCGCGGGCGCGATCTATGACCCGAACCGCAACGAGCTGTTCACGGCCACCCGGTCAGGTCGCCCGCGGCTGATCGGCCCGTCGGGTCAGCTCGAGCTCACAGGCCGTCCGCGTGCTGGGCTCGCGCCTGGCGCGGGCGCTGGCGCTCGCGCCGTGGACGGGGCCCCGGACGTAGCTCAAGGGTCCGCCCCAGACAGGGCCGGCGACGGCGGGACCAGCGAGGAGCTGGCGAGCGCGATGGTTGCGAGCGGCTTTGCCTACGACGCGGACGTACGCGCGGCACAGGCGATCGTGGTCGCACGGCTTGTCTCGCGCGTGCGCGACATCCGCCGCTTCGGGAGCGCCGCGCTCGACCTCGCCTGGACGGCCGCCGGGCGCTACGACGCCTATTTCGAGCGCACGGTCAAGCCCTGGGACATCGCCGCCGGGACGCTCATCTGCGAACGGGCGGGGCTGGTGGTGCTCGAGCTGCCCGAGCACCCGAACCTGCCGTGGGGGATCCTGGTCGCGCGCCCGTCGCTCGCCCAGGAGCTGCTCGATCTCGTCGGCGGCCCGTAGGCGCCCGGTCACATGCGGCGGGTGGGGTTCGAACCCACACCCCCTCACGGACAAGGCCTTTTTAGG
>FSYY01000078.1_pt1 | contig 12940 bp, 11 predicted proteins | sample 1638681 | NCBI WGS metagenome assembly FSYY01 (sample SAMEA3914813, study PRJEB12502) | metagenome | biome: forest; material: soil | place: Canada | collected 2011-07-07 | depth 0.3 m | reverse complement strand
GGATCCGCTCGAACATCTCCTTCGATTGCCGCAGACTTTCTCGGCGCAGCCTTCGATACCAGATCGCGCCTTTCAGCCGATTGACTCCCCGCACGACCTCTCGCGCGATGGGTACGGGCGGGACAGGCATGCGGTCTGGGGGTGACGCGAAATGGCCACGGAAAGAATCGTCACGAAAACCGGCGCCGTGATGGTAAATCACACCGCCGTACACCGCAAACATCAAGGGGTCGATGTTGTGTGAGTTGGAACGGAGCACGGGTACCCACGGCGTGTTTGTCAGTTCGAGTGTCCGCAGGAGATTTCCCCCAACATCTGACACACCCCGGCCGTTGACATCTCTCCACCTGTACGCGGTGCTCCAATCACCCGGCAGCGTGCGCCACGTCCCCACGGTGGTGACGCAGAAACAGGGGTGAGGTTGGATGTCTCCGAGATTCTCGTCCCGGCGCACCGCCAGGAGGGGCGCCTCGCGAAGACCCTGGAGGATCATGGGCATCGGGTCGGCAACCGGAAAAGCGTCCCCGTCGAGGAACATGAGCAGATCGTCGTCCTGCGCCTCATGCGAAATCTCAGTCGCGATGTGATTGAGCTTGCCTGCGTGTGAACCAGCCTGGTCGAGCACGCGATCGAAGTGAACGCCGTAGCCAGCGTCAATGCCCTGCAGAGACGTCCATGTGCGGTACGGCACCGACAAGCTCTCGCGCAAGTACCTCGTCTGGATCTCGATCCAGCGGGGCGAGTTGAAGTGGACTGTAGCGATGTGAAGCATCTGGGCGGGCAAGGTTAGCTGACACCGACAACGGGAAATTCATGCGCCGCGGGCTCCGCGCGAGCCGCGCCTCAGGCACCAATGGCCCGTCTGGTCAAACGACCGCCCCGCGCCGCCTCAACGCGCTGACGTCCACCTGCGCGAGCGAGGTGTAGCCGCTGAGCGCGAGCGTGAGATCGAGCTCGGCGAGCAGGCAGCGCAGCACCTGTTCGACCCCCTCCTGGCCGGCCAGCGCCAGTCCCCACACGAACGGGCGCCCGAGGCACACCGCGCGCGCGCCCAGCGCCAGCGCCTTGAACGCGTCCGCGCCCGTCCGGATGCCGCTGTCGAACAGGACCTCGAGCTCCCCACCCACCGCCTCGGCCACAGCCGGGAGCGCGTCGAGCGCGCCGATCGCCCCGTCGACCTGACGGCCGCCGTGATTGGAGACGATCACGCCGTCCATCCCCGCCTGGACCGCGCGGCGGGCGTCGTCAGCGTGCAGGATCCCCTTCAGCAGGATCGGCAGCTCGGTCTCGTCGCGCAGCCACTCGAGGTCCGCCCACGTGATCGAGGGATTGGAGAACTGGTAGGCCCAGTGGCCGATCGCCGCACCCGGGTCCTCCTCGGGCGTGCGCGCGAGCGCCGCACGGAAGACCGGGTCGCTGAAGTAGTTCGCAACCCCTTCCCCTTTTAGGAACGGCAGGTAAGCGTGCCCGAGGTCGCGCGGGCGCCAGCCGAGCATCCACGTGTCGAGGGTCACCACGATCGCGCCGTAGCCGGCCTCTGCCGCCCGCCCCACGAAGCTCGACGCCAGATCCCTGTCCTTCGGCCAGTAGAGCTGGTACCAGCGGCTCGCAGCCCCCACCGCCTCAGCCACCTGCTCGAGCGAGTGCGAGGCAGCGGTGCTGAGGATGAAGGGGATCCCGTGCGCGGCGGCGGCGCGGCCGACCGCGAGCTCGGCCTCGGAGTGGATGATCGACTGCACCCCCACCGGCGCCAGCAGCAGCGGTGCCGGCAGGTCGGTTCCGAGCAGCGAGGTTCCAAGATCCCGGACCGAGACGTCGCGCAGCATCCGCGGCACGATCTCCACCCGCTCGAAAGCCTGCAGGTTGGCGCGCATCGTCAGCTCGCCACCCGCGCCTCCCGCCACGTAGCCATACGCCTCGGGGCTGAGCGCCTCGGCCGCCGCGCGCTGCAGCCCGTCAGCCGAGAGCGGCAGCGCCGGCCGCTCGCCCGCCAGTCCGCGTGCGTAGATCTCGTACTGGAAGTTCCCGAGCGGCTGCTCGAAGGTCGCGGGCTCGGCGTCGCTCATGCGCAAACCCTACCTGCGCCGCGCGCCCGCGGGCGGCCGCAGCTAGACCGCGAGCGGGACGGCGACGGCGCCCGCCGGCGCGCACACCCGGTTGCGTCCGGCGCGCTTGGCCTCATACAGCGCCGCGTCCGCCTCCGCGCACACGCGCTTGTAGTCGAACCGGCTGCCCGCGCCCGAGGCGCTCACACCGAAGCTCATCGTCACGTGCAAACCGGCCGCAACCGTGCAGGCGGCGACCGCCTCGCGCAGGCGCTCGGCCATTCGGCCCGCGTGCTCGACGTCGGCGCCGGGGAGCAGCACGAGGAACTCCTCGCCGCCGATCCGGTACGCGAGGTCGAACGCGCGCAGCTGCTTGCGCAGCACGTAGGCCACGTCCTGCAGCACTGCGTCGCCCGTGGGGTGGCCGTGTGAGTCGTTCACTCCCTTGAAGTAGTCGAGGTCTCCCACGATCAGCCCGACGGGCTGCCCGGTGCGCTCGGACTGGAACGCGAGCTCGAGCGTGCGCTCGGCGAGCGAGTTGCGGTTGAGCATCCCGGTCAGCTGGTCGATCACCGCCTCGCTGCGGTGTTTGACATCCGAGCGCATCAGCGCGGTCGAGAGGATCGCCACGGCGATCGTGAGCGCCAACGGCATCAGCAACAGCGGCGGGTGCGCAAGCACCGCCCCAGTGTCGACGCCGAAGGCGACCGACACCATCAGCGCGAGCGTCACCAACAGTCCCAGGATCACGCCGCGGGCCGGGAAGCGGGCGCTGAGGGTGACCACCGGGATCGCAAACCAGGCCATCGCCGGCGAGCGTGGTCCGCCAGTGAGCGCGACGCTCACCTCGATCATCAGCTGGGAGGCAGCCCAAGCCGTGAACAGCATGTACTCGGGGCGCCGAACGCGCTCGAGCATGTCATCGGCGAGCTTGAACAACACGCCCGCGACCGCGAGCGGCGCGATCGTCCACCAGCCGAGCCACGGCCCGCAGATCAGCAGCGTGACCGCGATCACCGCGAAGGACTTCTCGCGCACGGGCTTGATCCGGCGGTCCATGTCGAGCATCCGCTCGCGGACCAGCTCGTCGGTGATCAGCCACGAGCTGGAGATCGCGTCGGGGTCGAGCGGCGAGCGAAGCGGCTGACTGGGAGGCTCGGCCGCCCCGCCGGCGCTGTGTGCCGGCAGGGGAAGTGCCACATATGCCATGTGCCGGCTATCGGACCGCCTAGCACGGCCCGCAACATCCGGCTAGCGGGCTAAACGAATTGGCAGGGCCGCGCAGTGGGCTGCAAGCGAGCCCCGACCGGGGGCTGTCGGAGCTCAGCCGAGGACGAGCTCGGCGGCGCCGCGCAGCGTGGCGGCGTCGCCGGAGACCAGCAGCGTTGTGACCGCCGACTCGCGCCACTTGGCCAGGTCGTCGCGGATCTTCGCGGGCGGCCCGATCAGCGACAGCTGCTCGATCAGCGCCGTGGGGATCTTCGCCCCCGCCTCGTCCTTCTTGCCGCTCAGATAGAGATCCTGGATCTCGGCCACCTCGCGCTCATAGCCCATCCGGATCGGCACGTTGGCGTGGAAGTTGGCCCCCTTGGCGCCCATGCCGCCGAAGTAGAGCGCATAGAAGGGGCGCAGCGCGTCGGCGGCCGCCTCGATGTCGTCGGTCACGATCAACGGGACCGTCGCCGCCACCTCGAAGTCCGCCGCGCTGCGGCGCGCCCCCTCCCGGGCGAAGCCCTCCTCCAACGAGGGTCGGTACAACTCGTCGTAGACCGTCGGCGAGAACAGCATCGCCAGCCAGCCGTCGCACAGCTCGGCGCACAGCGCGATGTTCTTGGGCCCCTCGGCTCCGAGGTAGATCGGGATGTCCTCGCGCAGGGGATGGATCGAGGCCTTCAGCGGCTTGCCGAGCCCCGTCCCGTCGGGCAGCGGCAGCCGATAGTGCGGCCCGGGGGCGGTCAGGGGGCCGCTGCGCGCCCAGATCTCGCGCAGGATGCCGATGTACTCACGCGTGCGCGCGAGCGGCTTGGCGAACGGCATGCCGTACCAGCCCTCCACCACCTGCGGGCCTGATACGCCCAGCCCGAGGATGAAGCGGCCGCCCGAGAGATGGTCCATCGTCATCGCCGCCATCGCGGTCGCCGCCGGCTGGCGAGCGGACATCTGCACAATCGCTGTGCCGAGCTTCAGGCGCTCGGTCGAGGCGCCCCACCACGCCAGCGGCGTCAGGCAGTCCGAGCCGTAGGCCTCTGCCGTCCAGATCGAGTCGAAACCGAGCCGCTCGGCCTCGGCGATCGCCTCGGCCGCGCCGGGCGGCGGACCCCCCGCCCAGTAGCCGGTGTTCAACCCGAGCTTCAGCTCACCAGACATTGGTGCGAGCGTACACGCCGCTCGCGCCGCGTGCGCGGCGGCGCCGGCAGGAGCGCACGGATGACGAGGCGCGTGGGCGCACGTCCCAACGCCAGAGCCTAGCTCCCAGGATCCCCCTCGACGAGCGCCAGCGTGAAACCGTCATAGCCCTTGCTCCCGACCGTCTGGATGGTCGTCGCCGAGACGCGCGGCTCGACGGCGAGCAGCTCGTGGAAGCGGCGCATCCCCAACGCACGCGGGTCCTCGGCTGCAGGGTCGGCGAGCGCGCCGCCGAGCACGACGTTGTCGGTCACGATCACGCTCCCTGCGCGCGTCAGCTCGAGCGCCAGCTCGAAGTAGTCGGGGGTGCTCTGCTTGTCGGCGTCGATGAACACGAGGTCGAACGGCCCGGCGCCCTCCCGCACGAGCTCGCGCAGCGTCTCGAGGGCCGGCCCGACGCGCAGCGAGACGCGCTCGGAGAGGCCCGCCCGCTCGATGTTTGCGGCCGCCACGCGGGCGTAGTCGGGATCGAGCTCGAGGCTCAGCAGCTGCCCGTCGGGCGGCAGCGCCCGCGCGAGCCAGATCGTGCTGTAGCCACCGAGCGTCCCCAGCTCGAGAATCCTACGGCCACCGTGGATCCGCACGAGCAAATGCAGCAGCTTGCCCTGGGGCGGCGATACCGCGATCGGCGGCAGGCCGGCCGCGGCGCTGTCACGCAGCGCCTGCTCGAGCGCCGGGTCCGGCGCGAGCAGCCGTTCGCCCACATAGCGATCCACGGCCTCCCAGCCCTCGCGGCTCATCTCCTCACCGCCTCGCGGGTGGCGCTCATCAGCGCGAGCGGCACCGACAGGCCGGCCGAGCGCTTGACGGTGGCGATCATCCGGCCCGGCTGAACCGCCGGGCGGATCGAGCCAACGTGCTCCCCGAAGGCGGCGGCTGTCCGCTCGAGGTCCTCCACGAGCAGCGCAAGCCCCCAGAAGTGCGCCGGACGGTCGGGGCCGCCGGCCCGCGCAGTCACGTGCTCGGGCTCCTCGACCAGCTCGAGAATCTCGCGGCCGAGCCGGAAGAACGCCTGGCGCGGGGCACCGGCGGGCGTGGGCTCATCGCGCACGCGGCGCAGGTCGAGCCCCGCGGCCTGCAGCGCCGCGACGCTGCGCTCGAACGCAGGCGAGACGGCCACGATGTGGTCGATCGCCACCACGCCGTTCGGATGCGCAGGCGCGGCGGGTGGCACGGCGCTGTGCGAGCGCTCGGTCGCGAGACCGTCGAGCTCCTCGCCGAGGAGGTCCCGCAGCGACCAGCGCACGAGCCCGTGGCCGCCGGCGGGGTCGCAGAAGCCCACACGCACCGCCCCGAGCTGGCCGCCCTCGGCGCCGAGGGCGAAGCCGAGCGCGCTCCAGCGGGCCGGATCGTCCGCCAGCGTGAGCTCATCGATCGTCGCGGCCACCGCTCTCCTAGGGCGCGAGCGCCAACGCGTAGTTCAGCCAGTCCTCGCGCGCGGCCCCCACACGGGCATAGACCGCCTGGGCACGACGATTCGAGGGCGCAGTCAGCCACTCCAGGCTCGTCGCGCCGCGCCTGAGGCAGTGCTCGGCGCAGGCTTCGATCAGCCGCTCGGCGAGCCCGTTGCCGCGGGCCTCCGGCGCGAGGTAGAGATCGTTCATCACGCCGATGCGGCTGGCGCTGGTGGTAGCCCACGTCCAGAACACGGTCGCGAAGCCCACCGCCGCGCCGGCCCCGTCGCGTGCGATCAGCTGGAGCCCCTCCCGCTCGGGGTCGGCGATCAACGCCCGCGAGAGCTCGAGCAGCGCGGCGTCGCTGGGGTCAACCGCGTAGAAGTCGCAATAGGCCCGCATCAACACCAGCAGCTCCGCCAGATCGCCGGGGCCCACGACCGCGATCGTGTGCGGCGAGGTGGCGGCGCTCATCGGGCGGATCCAGCGAGGGGCACCGCGACATCGTAGTTGCCCGCCCGCTCAGCCCCCCTTCGCTCGCGGCGGCTCGTGGATCCCGATGAAGTTGCCATCGGGATCCTTCAGCCATGCCGCCCGGTAGTCGCCCATGTCCGCGATCCCCTCGACCGTGCGCAGACCGGGTGTGTCGTATTCCTCGAACACCACCCCCCGCGCGCGCAATCCCGTGAGCACCGCGGGCAGATCCTCGACCTGGAAGGCGGCAACCGTGTGCCCGGGCGGCGTCGCGTCGGCCCGGTGGATCAGCGGGAAGATCGTCCCGCCGCCGGCGCTCATGAAGATCCCTGTCGAGGCCCGCTCGGCGACGCTCAACCCGAGCACTTCGTAGAACTCGCGTGCGCGGTCGAGATCGCGAACGAACACCGTGGGATGGGCAAGGGCTGTCGCGAGCATCTCAGGGCCGCGCTTCGAGCACGATGTTGAACGGCGTCTCGGCCGCACGCTGCACGCGGCTGAAGCCGCCGTCGCCGAGCACCTCTGTGAGGCGTCGCTGGCCGGCCTGCGCGCCGAGCGCCAGCCCAACCTCCTGGCTGAGCGAGGCGGGCGTGCACAGCATCGTCGAGCCGCCATAGAAGATGCGCCCGACCTGGTTGAGGTTCTCCTCGATCGCGTCGCCGGCCGCGGGCTCGACCACCATCCAGGTGCCGTCGTCGGCGAGCTGCTCGCGAACGTGCCGCGCGGCCCCGGCGGGATCGCCCATGTCGTGGAGCGCGTCGAAGACGCACACGAGGTCGAACGGACCTCCGCCGAAGTCCTTTGCCGAAGCCACCTCGAAGCTCACGCGATCGGAAACGCCCGCACGCTGCGCCGCCGAACGAGCGGCGTCGATCGATCCCGCGTGGTAGTCCGAGCCCACGAACCTCGAGTCCGGGAACGCCTGCGCCATCAGGATCGTGGAGGCGCCGTGCCCGCAGCCGATGTCCGCCACGCGCGCGCCCGCGCTCAGCTTCGCGGTGACGCCCTCGAGCGCCGGCAGCCACGAGTCGACGAGGTTCGCCAGGTATCCCGGGCGGAAGAAGCGCTCGGTCCCCGCGAAGAGGTCCTGGTGATGCTCGTGCCAGCCGAACCCCTCGCCCGAGCGGAAGCGCTCGGCGATGTGGGGCTCGTCCTTGACCACCGCGGCGACGAGCTGGAAGGCCCCGGGGATGAACGCGGGGCTGTCTTCGTCGGCGAGCGCCATCGCCTGCTCGGGCGGAAGGCGGAACGTCCCGTCGGAGGGGTCGTACTCGACGTACCCGCTCGCCGCCTGCTGGCAGAGCCACTCGCGGATATAGCGCTCGTGGCAATCGGTCCGCTGCGCAAGCTCGGACGGCGTCAGCGGCTGACCGTCCGCCATCGCCCGGTACAGGCCGAGCTTGTCCCCGATCAGGACGAGCGGCGCGGTGATCGCGGCTCCGAGGTCCCCTACGAACTGCTCCATGAACTGTTCCAGCTTCGCTTCATCGATTCCTGTTGCGCTCATCACGCTCTCCTTCCGACGGCGTTTGCAAATGTGTGTGAGCGAGACTGACGCCGCCTCGTCACACCCCCGTCAATCGGCCGTCAAAGCCGACAGCTCGGCGAGCCTCGAGAGTGAGCGCCGGATCACCTCGCGCTGGTCCTCGAGCCGCGCAGCCTCGGCCTCGGGGATCTCGACGTCGACCGTGATGCGCGTGCGCTCGCCCTCACCCAACGGCTGCAGCACCCACTCGAAGCGCAGGTCCGAGACCAGGCAGGACACGGTGACCCGGCCCTGCTCATGGGCGCTATCGAGCAGTTGGGCCATCGGGAAGTCGGGGTAGCCCTCGGGATACATCGTGTAGGAGTCCTCGCCCCGATCCACCTCCACCGTCCCCACTCCTGCCCACCACTCGGGGAAGCGCGCGGGGTCATACAGCAGCTTCCAGACCTCCTCGGGCGGCGCGGCCGCGTCAGCGCTGTCATTGAACGACGGCATGTCCGGCTCCTTTCTTGGTCGCGATCGCGGCGAGCTCCTCGAGTACCGCCGCGAGCTCCTGCTCGGGCTCGATCAGGCCCACCACCGGCCTGCCAAGATCCGCAAGGGCAACCGTGAGGCTCTCGCCGCGAGCGAGCGTGGAGATCTGGCGCCGCCAGCCCGCGGCCGACTCAGTCAGGCGACGGGCGGCGAGCTCGTGATCGCCTTGGCGGGCGGCGATCAGACCCTGCACGCGCGCCATCCGCGCCACGAGCGTGCCCGGAAAGTCGCTCGGGCGGACGGGCTCGAGCGTGGCGGCGCGCAGCTCGCCTTCGGCCTCAGCGATGAGCCCGCAGCGCGCAAGCGCCTCCGCCCGGCGCAGGCGTGTGAGCGGGCGGCTGATCGGAGCGGGATGGGCGAGCGCCGCGCCGAACAGCTCGCTCGCCCGGGAGTGCTCGCCCCGTGCGAGCGCCACCATACCGCGATCGTGCGCGGCCATCGCTTCGAGCTCCGGCGCGCCGAGGCGGTCGGCGAGGCTTGCCTCGGTCTCGGCTGCGCTCTGCGCCTCCGCCGTCCTGCCGATCCGCAGCAGCACGAACGACCGCATCGCCAGCAGCTGCACCTCGATCCCCACGAGGCCCTTGCCGGCGAGCGCGGCGGCTGCGCGATCGATGAACTCGAGCGCCCGCGCATGGTCGCCCGCCGCGGCGGCTGCGCCCGCGACATTGGCCCAGCACCCGTAGGCGAGGTCGGGCCGGCCCGCCCGCGTGATCGCCTCACCGGCTGCGATCGCCGGGGCGTACCCCTCGACGAATGCTCCGCGGCGCATCAGCGCCAGCGCCCGCGCGTGGGCGATGTCATAGATCGCGAGGTCATCGGGGCGCGAGCCGACGGCGAGCGTGTGCACCTCGGCGAGCAGGCGCTCGGCCTCCTCGACGCTGCCCGCGACCGCCTCCGCCCACGCGAGCGCCGACAGCGCCTCGCGACGCTCGGCGAGCGCCTCGGGATCGCTGTGGGCCAGCAGCGCGAGCGCCTCACGACAGTTCTCGCGAACCATCGCGGGCACGCAGATCGGCCCGTGATAGCAGCGCGCGGCGCGCAGCCACGCCCGCGCGAGCTCGAGTGGCGGCGCTCCGGCGAGCAGCGCACGCGCGCTGGCGAAGCTCTCCTCGGCCTCCGCGCGCATTCCCCGCCAGGCGTCCACCTCGGCGAGCTCGAGCCACAGCTCGGCGCGCTCTGCGGCCATCGACACGGCCTCGTGGAGATACCCGGCGGCCGCGCTGAGCGCGCCCACCGCGCGCGCGTCGGCGGCGGCCAGCGCCAGCTGCTCGACCGCCTCGGCGTCGCGCCCGGCCAGGCGCAGGTGGCGGGCGACCTCAGCAGCACGGGTCGGCCCTCCCGCCGCCGCACAGCTCAGCAGCGTCCGTGCCCACTGCTCGTGCAGGGCCCCCTGCCGCGGCTCGGGCAGCTCCGCATAGGCCGCCTCGCGCAGCAGCGCGTGGCGGAAGCCGATGCGCCCCTCGCGTGTGACCAGCATGCCGCTGTCGAGCGCCTGCACCGCCGCCTCGGCGGTGTCATCCAGCGGCAGCGCCGTCACCTCGTTGTGCTCGATGTCGCGGGCAGCCACCGCCGCGAACTCGACGAAGCGCCGGCCCTCGGCCGCGAGCGAGCCGAACGCGCCGCGCACCGCGCCGCGGACGCCCTCGGCCAGCTCGCGCTCACCGCGGGCGATCGCCCGGGCGGTCTCGACGGCGAGCAGCGCGTTGCCCTCGGCGGCAGCCACGACGCGGCCGACGTCTGCAGCACCGAGCGGTGCCGCCTGGCGTGCGATCAGGGCGACGGCGTCGGCGGGCAGCGGCTCGAGCGAGAGCTCCGCCCGCAGGAGCCCTCGCGAACGCAGCGCGTGCTCCAGGCGATCCACCTCGGTCCTTCGCGGCAGCGGGCGCCGCGTGAGCACGAACAGCACCGGCAGCGTCCGTATGCGCCGCGCCACGTAGCCCGTCAGCTCGAGGCTTGACGAGTCGGCGATGTGGGTGTCCTCGAGCAGCAGCGCGAGCGGGCGCGCAGTGGCCGCCCACTCGACCGCCGCGACGCTCGCCTCGAACAGGCGCGCACGCTCGAGGTCCGGCGAGACGAACGGCCGCTCCCGCTCGGGGCGCCCCAGCAGCCGCGGCGCTTCGGGCACGAGGCGGGCGAGATCCTCCGGCCACGCTGCCTCCGGCGGCGGTGGCGACATCGCGGCGAGCAGCTTGCGCAGCAGTTCCGCCCACAGGCCGAACGGGGCCGCGCCGCCGAGATCGAGCGCCGAGCACTCCGCGGTTGCCGCCCCACGATCGAGCGCGATGGCCAGCAGCTCACTCGCCAGCCGCGTCTTGCCGATTCCGCCCTCCCCGCCGATGCTCACGACCGCTCCCGCGCCCCCGGCGACGCCCCGCCACACACCAACCAGCACCTCGAGCTCCCGCGCGCGCCCCGCGAGCACCGCGCCTGCTCGCGCGCGCGGCTCGGACTCGATCGCGGCGTGGGGCGGCTCCTGGGCCGGCTCGGACTGCACTCCAGGTACACCCGGATCGCCCGGATCGAGTACGTCGAGGCGGAGCTCCTCGACCAGCGCGCGCGTGGCGGGCGAGGGCGCGACCGACAGTTCGCGCCGCAGGCGCTCACTGAAGGAGCGGTAGACGACGAGCGCCCGCGCGCGGTCGCCTGCATGCCCGAGTCGGGCGATCAGGCTGCGATGGGCCTCCTCGCTGAGCGGATCGACCGCCACCGCCCGGCGGCTCCAGCCGATCGCCGCCTCGAGATCGCCCTCGGCCGTGCTCGCCTCCGCGAGCCCCTCGAGCATCTCGAGCAGACGCTCGCGGTGGGAGCCACGGGCGAGCAGCGCCCACTCCTCCTCGAAGCCGCTCAGCAACTCGCCACCGCAGAGCTCGACGGCCTCGCGCGCGTGCCCGTCGCAGGCGAGCTGCTCGAACGCGAGCGCGTCTACCCACAGCTGCGGCCCGGGAACGAGGCCGAGCGAGTCGCGGTCGACGATCAGGTGGCGCTCGGCCGCACCGCCGAGCGAGCGCCGCAGCGCCCACACCGCGCTGCGCAGGCTCGCGCGTGCGCTCGCGTCGAGCACGTCCGGCCAGAACCGGCAGGCGATCGTGGCCCGCGGCTGAGGCCCGGGCGCGAGCGCCAGATGCGCCAGCAGCGACCAGGCCCGCCTGGCGCTCGGCGGGGTCAACTGCTCGCCGTCGCAGTCCACGGTCATTCGCCCCAACAGGTGGATGCGAAGCACCTCACAAGCGTACCCCCGCGGATGGGCCCGGTGTGCGACGACGCTCGCGGTTTCACGGGCCGCCGCGATGCGTTGACGCTGCCTTGACGCTGCGAAGACGGGCGCCGCTCAGGATCGGCTGGACCGACCCACCACACAAGGAGTCACGATGAGCACCACCACTACCCGCTTCGACCTCGAGTCGTTCACCCGCGCGATCGAGGAGCGCGACGCGAGCACGCAGCTCGCGATGTACTCCCCGCAAGGAGAGGTAACGCTGATCGACAAGGTCACCCAGCCGAGCTCCCCGCGCGTGCTGCAGGGCGCCGGTGAGATCCGAGGCTGGCTCGAGGACATATGTGGACGCGACATGACCCACCGCGTCCAGCTGGCAGTGCAGGACGCCCGCGGCGCCGCGTTCACCGAGGCCTGCCGCTACCCGGACGGCACAAGCGTGGCATGCGCCACCGTCCTCGAGCTCGAGGACGGTCTCGTCAAGCGCCAGACGGTGGTGCAGGCCTGGGACGAGTGAGGCCGCGGCGCTCGCCGGAGCCGGGTCGGGTCGCCGCGCCATTCGTAGCGCAGGCGTCCGGTGCCCGGCGCCCGGCGAGCGCTCACCTGGCGCGCTCCCGGCACGTGCTCGGGAGCGCCATGGCGAAGCCCGGGCAGTCCCCTGGGCAGGCCCCGCCGATCGAATAGCCTCACCTGCGAGCATGTCAGGACAGCAGCCGGCGGTGATCCGCGCACCCAGGGACCTGACGCCCGAGTGGCTCGCGCGGGCGCTCGGCAGCGCGCCGATCGCCGAGCTCTGCAGCGTCCCGATCGGAACGGGCCAGATGAGCGAGAGCCACCGCGTGGCGATCACCTACGCCGACGGCGCCGCTGCGAACACGGCGGCGGGGCCGGGCAGTGTGGTGCTGAAGCTCGCCGCCGCGGACGCCACGAGCCGCGCCACGGGGCAGGGCCTCGGGATCTACCAGCGCGAGGTGAGCTTCTACCAGGAGCTCGCCCCGCGGCTTGAGGGACCCACGGCGGCGTGCCACGCGGCGGCGATCGACGATCAGGGCTGGTTCACGCTCGTGCTCGAGGACGTCCGCGACGCGGTGCAGGGCGACCAGATCGCCGGCTGCGACGTCCAGCAGGCGCGCGTTGCGATGCGCGCGCTGGCCGACCTGCACGCCCCCCTGTACACCGACCCGACGCTCGGCGCGAGCCCGTGGCTGAACGCCGACTCGCCGGTCACCCGGGCGCTCACGCTGCAACTGCTGCCAGGGTTTCTCGAGCGCTATGGCGAGCGCATCGCCCCCGCTCACGTGGAGCTGTGTGAGCGCTTCGTCTCGAGCGTCGACGGCTGGCTCGCCGACCGCCGACCGCCGCTTGGGCTCGTGCACGGCGACTACCG
>FSYY01000409.1_pt1 | contig 13053 bp, 14 predicted proteins | sample 1638681 | NCBI WGS metagenome assembly FSYY01 (sample SAMEA3914813, study PRJEB12502) | metagenome | biome: forest; material: soil | place: Canada | collected 2011-07-07 | depth 0.3 m | reverse complement strand
GGCATGGGGGACGTCAAGCTCGCGGGCGTGATGGGTCTCTGCCTAGGCGGCGCCGTGGCCCCGGCGATCCTGATAGCGCTGCTCGTGGGCGTGCTCGTCGGCGCGGTGATCATCGCGCGCAAGGGCGCGCGCGCCGGCCGCAAGACCGCTGTTCCGTTCGGCCCGTTCCTGGCCGCCGGGGCGCTCGTGGCGGTGTTCGCCGGGCCGCAGATCGTCGATCTCTACGTCAAACACTTCGTCCACTAAAGCGCCGGAGCCTAGGAGCCGATACCCCCCGTGCGGCCGAAGGGCCTCCAGTCTGAACCGCGTAACCGCCGATGAGACTTCCCCCGCGAATCCCTCAAATCAACCTCAAGCTCGGCGGCCTCGGCCGGCGCAGCTCTGCGAACGTGATCGGGCTGGACATCCAGCCGGGCTTCGTGGCAGCCGTCCAGGCGCGCGTGAACGGCTCGATTCTCGCCGAGCGCGCCGCCGCGCTGCCGCTCGGGGCCGACACGATGCGCGACGGCGAAGTCGTGGACGACGGCACGCTGCAGGACGTCCTGCGCGAGCTGTTCGCCCAAAGCGGGCTCTCCAAGCGCGTACGCGTCGGCGTGGCCAACCAGCGCACGGTCCTGCGCACGCTCGAGCTGCCCCCTGTGACCGACCACAAGGAACTCGCCGCGGCCGTCGCCTTCCAGGCCCAGGATCAGGTCCCGATGCCGCTCAACAACGCCGTGATGGACTTCCACCCCCTCGGCGTCGTGGACACCCCCGCGGGCCCCCGTCAGCGCGTCGTGCTCGTCGCGGCGCAGCGCGACATGGTCGAGCGTCTGCTGGCCGTCGTTCGCGGCGCTGGACTGACACCCGAGGGGATCGACCTCTCGGCCTTCGCCCTGATCCGCTCGCTCTACCACCACGACCCCGAGCAGACGGGCCGCGTGCTGTACCTGAACGTGGACGGCCTCACGAACCTCGCAATCGCCGAGGGCAAGGTCTGCCGCTTCACGCGGGTGGTCGGCAGCGGCCTCGAGGGTATGGCGATCGACCTGGCCGAGCGACGCGGCATCGCGCTCACCGACTCGCGCGCCCTGCTGACAGCCCTCGATTTGAACGGCCCCGCGCCCACGGCCGAGGCAGTGCCGCCACCGGCGCCCGCTCCCGTAACCGAGCCCTCGGGCGAGGAGGAGTCCGGCGACGAGCTCGAGCCCGCGGCGTCCGCCGCCGAGGCCGAGCGGCCGGACTTCGACGACCAGTTCGAGATCGGCCAGGGATTCGAAGGGGAAACGACCAAGCCGGTGGTGGACGCGCCCGACACGGACGCCTGGAACGTCCTCGAGAACGGAATCCGTGAGATCTCCGGTGAGGTGCGCAACTCGCTCGACTTCCACCGCTCCCAGGAGGGGGGTGGTGAGGTCTCCCACATCGTGCTCAGCGGCGCGGCCGAGGAGATCCGGGGCTTCGGCGAGACGCTGCAGCGAGCGCTCGGCGTCGAGGTCCGCAGCGAAGCCGTCGGCTTCGTCGACGACGCTCTCGGAGCGACCGTCTCGAAGCATCGGCTGGCGGTTGCCGCCGGCCTGGCCACGGCGGAGGCTCCCCAATGAGAGCCGTCAACCTGATCCCCGCCGAGCAGCGCAGCGGCGCCTCGGTCGGTGCCGGGCGCTCCGAAGGGGTCGCATACGCGATCCTCGGCACGGTCGCTGGGCTCGCCGCGATGGCGCTGCTGTATGGGCTCGCCCACAATCAGGTCACGACCCGTCAGGCCGAAGCCAACAAGCTGGCCGGGCGCGCCGAAGCGGCACAGTCGGCGGCCGCCCAACTCACCCCGTACACGAGCTTCGTCTCGCTGCGCCAGGCGCGCACACAGGCCGTAGCGCAGCTCGTCGGCTCGCGCTTCGACTGGGCGCACGTCTTCCACGAGTTCGGCCGGGTGCTCCCCGCCAACACGTCGATTACCTCGCTTACCGGCACGGTCGGCTCGGGCATCTCGAGCGCCGGCGCCGCCCCGGCCGCCGCGAGCAGCCCCGCAGGTACGGCCTCAGCCGGCGCCGCAGGAGCGCCAGGCGGTGCCGCGGTCACCTCCGCCACTCCGCCCGGCAGCCTGCCGAGCTTCACGCTCGCCGGTTGTGCCATCAGCCAGACGGCTGTCGCCGAAACGCTCAACCGACTGCGTCTGATCGACGGCGTGAGCAACGTCGTGCTGCAGAGCTCGGTCAAGACCGTAGGCGCGGGCTCCGCCTCGGGTGCAGGCGGCTGCGTGGGCAGCGAGCCGGCGTTCACCATGCTCGTGACCTTCCAGCCGCTCCCCGCCGCCGCCGCGGCCACCTCTGGTACGACCGTGATCGCCAACACGAGCGCTCCGGTGTCCCCGGCAGGCGCCTCCAAGAGCGCGGGAACGCTCCGATGAGCGGACGCGATCGCATAGTCCTGATGGTCGTGATCGCGCTGGCAGTGCTCGGCGGCGCATGGATCCTGCTCGTCTCCCCCGAGCGCCAGAAGGCGAGCAAGCTCGCCACCCAGGTCTCCGCCGCCCAGGCTCAGCTGGCGAGCGCCGAAGGCACGCTCGCCAACGCGCGCGCGGCCCAGGCGCAGTACTCGGCTGCCTACAGCGCGGTGGTGAACCTCGGCAAAGCGGTCCCGGCGAGCCAGGAAGTTCCGTCGCTGATCTACCAGCTCGCGCAGGCCTCCAACAAGAAGAAAGTCGACTTCGCCTCGATCGTCTCGGGCAGCGGCGCCAGCAGCAGCGGAGCCGGCGCCAGCAGCTCCAGCGGATCGGCGGCCGCAGCCGCGGTGGCGGCGGCGGGCTTCAGCCAGATGCCCTTCACGTTCGTGTTCAACGGCACCTACTTCGACCTCGAACACCTCTTCGGGCAGCTCAACCACTTCGCGCAGCGGACGGCGTCAGGCGCGCTGCAGGTGAGCGGACGGCTGCTCACGATCCAGAGCGTGAAGCTCTCGCCGCTCTCGAGCTCAGCGCCCGGCAAGGGTCCCTCCAGCGAACTCACCGGCACGATCACCGCCACCGCCTACGTGCTCCCCGCGAGCGCAGGCCTCACCGCGGGCGCGACGCCGAGCTCGCCCGCCGGCGCGGGCACCACCACTCCAGCCGCCACGACCAGCGGAGCCGCGAGCTCCCCGACCGCACCGGCGGTCGCCCGGGTGACCCCATGAACGAGCTACTGAAGTCCGTCAAGGCTGATCTGCTCGACCGGCGTCTGATGCCGATCGTCGCACTCGTGGTGCTCGCGCTCGTGGGCGCGGTCGGCTACGCGGTGGTCGGCGGCGGCTCGAGTACCCCCACGGGTGGCGCCGCGGTCGCGGGCGTGCCCTCCCACGGCACCCCCGGCATCGTCGTGACCCCTGCCCAGGCCACCACCGCCCAGGCGGTGCTCGAGACGACCAACGGCGGCGCGGCCCAGCGCAACGGCGCGGCCCACGACCCGTTCTCGCTGCTACCTGCGGCCAAGGCAGCCGCCGCGGCGCTCAGCTCCCCCAAAGGCGGCGGCGGCTCGGGCGCGGGCGCCTCCGCGGGCGCCACCAAATCGAGCACGACACCGTCCACCGGCTCGTCCACTCCCGCGACGCCCACGCCGTCTACGCCGAAACCGGTCACGCCCGAAAAGCCCAAGACGCTCTACACGGTCGCCGTCCAGCTCGGCGCGCTGCCTCTTGCTCCGGGGGCCGAACTGAAGCCCTACAACGGCATCACCAAGGCCACGCCGCTGCCCTCGAAGACTGAAAAGGTCGTCGAATTCCTCGGTGTGACCGTGACCTCGAAATCGACCAGCGCGGCCTTCGCGGTCGGCGGCGAAGTGATCCTCCACGGCGCGGGGGTCTGCCTCCCGAGCGCAGCGCAGTGCAAGCTGATCGACCTCGAAGAAGGCAAGTCCGAGCAGCTCGAATACCTGCTGCCCACCGGTCAGTCGGTCACCTACGAACTGAAGGTGGTGAGCATCGCCTCCAACAAAGCGTCCGGAGCATCCGTTGCTCGGGTGCTCAAGGCGCAGGCGAAGGCCGCCGCGTATCTGCTCGCGAAGGGCGGCGTGCTGCGCCTCGCCGGTCTGCACTACTCCGCCACGGCCGGTCTGCTCGTGTTCGACGATCACTCGGCCTTCGGCGCACGCGCCGGTGCCGCCCGCCGGCGCGCCCGCCACGGCGGCTGAATCCCCAGCAAATAAGCTAGGGGCCGTGGCGCTCCGTCTCATCACCGCCGGCGAGTCGCACGGCCCCGGTCTCACATGCATCGTCGAGGGCCTGCCCGCGGGCCTCGAGCTGTCTCCCGATGACCTCACCCGCGACATGGCCCGGCGGCAGCTCGGCCACGGCCGCGGCGGACGGATGAAGATCGAGCGCGACAGCGCCGAGATCACCGGCGGGGTGCGCCACGGCCGCACGCTCGGGGGCCCTATCGCCCTGCAGGTGGCCAATCGCGACTACGCCAACTGGGAGGAGCGGATGAACCCGTGGCCGGTGGGCGAGAGCGTCCCCGAGGTGCACCTGCCACGCCCCGGGCACGCCGACCTGGTGGGCACGTGGAAGTACAAGCACAGCGACGTCCGCAACATCCTCGAGCGTGCCTCCGCCCGCGAGACGGCCGCGCGCGTGGCGGGTGGCGGCCTGTTCAAGGCCTTCCTGCGCGCGCTCGGGGTGAGCGTGTACTCGCACGTGATCCAGATCGCCTCCGTGCGCGCCCCCGCGCCCGGCCGCGAGCTCACGCCCGAGGACTTCGCGGAGGTGGACGCCTCGCCCGTGCGCTGCCTGGACGCGGAGGCGAGCCGTGCGATGGTCCGGGAGATCGACCGGCTGCGCAAGGCGAATGAGTCGCTCGGAGGCGTCTTTGAGGTGCAGGCCTTCGGTCTCGTGCCCGGCCTCGGCTCGTACATCTCCTGGGAGGAGCGTCTCGACGGTCGGCTGGCGATGGCGATCTGCTCGATCCAGGCTCTGAAGGGCGTCTCGATCGGCGACGCCTTCGCGATCGCGGGGCTGCCCGGCTCCGAGGCGCACGATGAGATCTTCCACTCCAGCGAGCGTGGCTACTACCGCGAGAGCAACCACGCGGGCGGTTTGGAGGGCGGCATGACCACCGGCTCGCCGCTGGTCGTGCGCGGCGCGATGAAGCCGCTGCCGACGCTGACCAAGCCGCTGCGCTCGGTCGACATCGAGACCCACGAGCCCGCCCAGGCCCTGCGCGAGCGGACCGACTCGTGCACGGTCCCGGCGGCTGGCGTGGTGGGCGAGGCGATGGTGGCGATGGTGCTGGCCGACGCCTACCTGCATAAGTTCGGCGGCGACCACATCGACGACGTCCTCCAGGCGCTCGGCGCCTACGAAGAGCGGATCGGATGGCATTCGTCCTGATCGGCTTCATGGGCGCGGGCAAGTCCACCGTCGCCCGCGAACTGGCCGAGGCACTTGGCGCGGCGCCGCTCGACAGCGACAGGCTGATCGAGCAGCGGCTGGGGCATCCCGTGGCGCGCGAGTTCGAGATCGCGGGGGAGGAGGCGTTCCGCGCGCGCGAGGAGGAGCTGGTGTGCGAGCTGCTCGCGGGAGCCGGCCCAGATGACGTGATCGCGCTCGGCGGCGGGAGCGTGCTCTCCGAGCGCGTGCGCGGTGCGCTCGCGACGCACACGAGCGTGCTGCTCGAGGTGAGCAGCGACACGGCCTTTGAGCGCGTTCGTGGCGGCGCCCAAGGCGGCGCCCGGCCGCTCGCCCGGGACCGCGAGGAGTTCGACCGGCTCCACGCCGCACGCCGCCCCATCTATGAGGGGCTCGCCGACGCGATCCTGCCCGAGCTCCCGCTCGGCGGCGCGCCCGCGGCGCTCGCGTCGCTGCGGGCGCTCGCGGGCGCAGCGGCGGGCACCCGGCTGCTGTGGGCGCGCTCGGCCTCCGGGCAGTACCCCGTGTTCATGGGGCCGGGCCTGCTCGACGCCGAGACGCTCGGCCGCGAGGGGGGACCCTGGCCGCTGGATCGCACGCGATCGCGGCCGTTCCTGATCAGCGATGCGACGGTTGCCGAGCTCTACGCACGGCGTCTCGGCTCGACCGCCGGCAGCTTTGAGATCTCCCCGGGGGAGCAGCAGAAGACGCTCGCGGCCGCCGAGCTCGTTTGGACGGCGATGGTGGACGCGGGGATCACGCGCGCCGACCACGTGGTGGCGCTCGGCGGGGGCGTGGTGGGGGACCTCGGCGGCTTCTGCGCCGCCACCTACCAGCGCGGTGTGCCCGTCGTGCAGGTGCCGACCACGCTCGTCGCGCAGGTCGACTCCGCCTACGGGGGCAAGACCGGAGTGGATCTGCCGCAGGCCAAGAACTACGTCGGCGTCTACCACCAGCCGGCGGGGGTGATCGTCGACCCCGACACCCTGCAGACGCTGCCCGCGGCCGAGCTCGCGGCGGGTTGGGTGGAGGTCCTGAAGACCGCGCTGATCGCCGGTGGGCAGCTGTGGGACTCGCTCGCGCAGGACGAGCCGCTGCAGACGGGCACGATCCTCGCCTGCGCGCGGACCAAGCTCGCGGTGGTCGCCGCGGACGAGCGCGACGGCGGGGCCCGCCAGGCGCTCAACCTCGGCCACACGGTCGCCCACGCGATCGAGACGGCCACCGGCTACGGGCGCTACCGGCACGGCGAGGCGGTCGGGCTGGGGCTGCTGGCGACGCTGCGCCTCTCCGGCCAGGAGCAGCTGCGCGCGCTGGTGCGCGAGCTGCTGGTCGCACACGGCCTGCCGATCGAGCTCCAAGGGGCATCCATCGAGGCGGTGCTCGAGGCCACCGCGCGCGACAAGAAGCGCGTCGGGGATAGTGTGCCGTTCGTGCTGCTCAGCGCTCCAGGCGAGGTCGAGGTCGGCTGCGAGGTGCCTGCGGGCGATCTCCGGGCGGCCGTGCAGGAGCTCGTGGCGTGAGCGGCGCGCCGCATCGGATAGAGGTGATGCACGGGGTCAATCTCGACCAGCTCGGCCGGCGCGATCCGCTGCTCTACGGCACGCTCACCTTGCCGCAGCTCGAGGAGCAGGTCGAGCACGGGGCGCGTGAGCTGGGGATGACCGCGCGCTTCTTCCAGACCAACCACGAGGGAGCGTTCGTCGAGCATCTGCATGGGCTGAGCGACCACGCCGATGCGATCCTGCTCAACCCCGGCTCGTGGACGCACTACGCCTGGGCGATCCGCGACGCGCTCGAGATCGCGGCTCTGCCGGCGCTCGAGATCCACCTCTCAGACGTTGACCGCCGCGAGAACTGGCGGCGCGTGTCGGTCATCGGCGACCTCTGTTTCGCGACGATCTCGGGTCGCGGGCCCGAGGGCTACCGCGACGCGCTCGTGCTCCTGCGCGAGCAGCTCGATCAGCGAGCCGCTGGGTGAGCGAGCCGCCCACCGACGCGCTGCTTGCGAGGGCGCGAGGCGTGGAGCAGGAGCTGCACGCGCGCGAGCTCGATGCGCTGCTGGTCGAGAGTGCGTCGAACCTGCGCTACCTCACCGGCTTCACCGGCAGCCACGGGATGGCGCTGATGCGCGCGGCCAACGGGGGGGAGGCTGTGCCCGAACGCGGCCACGAGCACCTGTTCCTGACCGACTTCCGCTACTCCACCCAGTCGCAGGAGCAGGTGGGCGGCCACTTCCTCCGCGAGATCTCCAGCGGCGAGCTGATCGAGGCGATCGCGGCCGCGCTGGCCGGCTCGGGCGGACGCCTCGGCTTCGACGACGCGAGCCTGACCGTCGCAGCTCACCGTCGAATTGGCGAGCTGCTCGGCGCCGACTGGGAGCTCGTGCCCAGCGCGGGGATCGTCGAGCGGCTGCGGCTGGTGAAGGACGCCGGCGAGCTCGCGCGCATCCGGGCTGCCGCGGCGCTCGCCGATGAGGCGCTCAACGGCGTGCTCGAAAGCGGGCTGGTCGGGCGCAGCGAGCACGAGGTGGCGGTCGAGCTCGAGATGGCAATGCGCCGCCTCGGCGCGCAGAACCCGAGCTTTCCCTCGATCGTCGCCGCCGGGGCGCACGGCGCGCTGCCCCACGCCGCACCGAGCGCGAGCGTGATCCCACGCGACGTGCTCGTCACGATCGACTGGGGGGCCCTGCACGAGGGCTACTGCTCGGACTGCACCCGCACCTACGCCACCGGCGAGGGCGTCTCCGCGCAGGCGCGTGAGATGTACGCGCTGGTGCTGAGGGCCCAGGAGCAGGGGCTTGCCGCGGCGCGCGCCGGGCGCAGCGGCCGCGAGGTCGACGCGGTCGCGCGGGCGGTCATCGAGGAGGCCGGCCACGGCGAGAACTACGGACACGGGCTCGGGCACGGTGTGGGCCTCGAGATCCACGAGGGCCCGCGGCTGTCGCGGACGGCCGGGGAGGAGCCGCTGCTGGCGGGGAGCGTGGTGACGGTCGAGCCGGGGGTGTACCTGCCCGGGGTGCTGGGCGTGCGGATCGAGGATCTCGTGTTGCTCACCGACGGCGGCCAAGAGATCCTCACGACCCTGCCGAAGGAGCTCACGGTCATCTCCTGAGTACGTGGCGGGGGGGCGGGCAGCGCCGGACTCGGCTGCCCGTTTGGGTTCCCTCGGCTGCGTGCGAGCGGGTATCGTCGCTTCAGCAGGCGCTGCGCCCGGCCGCTGAGGCACTCGATCAAGGAGAGGAGGACCGGTCCCATGCCCTCGCTGCTCGATCTCACAAGTCAGGGGGACGTCGGCACGATCTCCGACGAGTCGCAGCTGTCGTCGGTCACGCTGATGACCCCGCAGCAGCTGTATGAGCTGTGGGAGCGTCAGAACTGGCAGTCGCACACGATCGACCTGACCCGCGACCGCGAGGACTGGAACGCTATGGATCCGGGCCTGCGCCGGCAGCTCGCCTGGAACCTGTCGGGGTTCTTCATCGGCGAGGAGCGTGTGACCACCCAGTTCTCGGGCCTCGTGATGGCCTATGAGGATCAGAGCGAGGCGGCGTTCCTCGCCACCCAACAGGTGGACGAGGCCCGCCACACCCAGCACTTCAACCGCTTCTACGAGCAGGTGCTCGGGATCGACGGCACCTTCGAGGATCGGCTCGCCGCGGCGCGCCGCCAGCTCAGCCCGGCGTTCGTGCAGATGTTTGACGGCGCGCTCGTGGAGTGGGGCGCGCGGCTCGTGGAGAACCCGGCGGACATCGAGGCGAAGGTCGACTTCGTGACGCTCTACCACATGATCATCGAGGGGACGCTCGCGCTCACGGGGCAGTGGTTCCTGACCGACTTCATGGAGCGCAAGGGGATCCTCCCCGGGTGGGTGCATGGCTTCAAGCTGATCTCACAGGACGAGCACCGCCATGTCGCCTACGGCACATGGTTCCTGCGCGAGAAGGCGCTGGACCCAGCGCTCAAGAGACGTATCGCAGAGCGGCTGGCGGAGCTGATCCCGCTGGCCTCCGCGGTGCTCGTGCCCCCACGCGCGGACCCGGACAGCTACGCGATCCTCGACTACTCGGTCGAGGAGACCAACACGTTCGCGTTCAACGCCCTCAACCGCCGCCTGAAGGTGATCGGGATCGACCTCGGCAGCCTAGCCGCGGCTGCCTGAGCGCGAGCGCCGGCCGTCGAGGCGGGTGCTCGCCCGCTCAGCCGCTCACATGGCGGGCACGGGCACCGGCGCCGGCTCATCTGCCGGGGTCGGGCAGGGCGAGCGCGCTGCGCAGGATCCCTCCGAGCTCGCCGCGTTCGCGCAGCTCGCGCACGAGCGAGTGCCCCCCGGCGGGGAAGGCGTGCAGCCGCACCCCCTCGAGCCCGGCCAAGCGCTCGGCGTGGGCTCTGTCGAGGTCGAGCGACTCGTCGAAGTACACCTGGTAGGTGGTGTCGGCCCGGCGCGCCCGCGGCAGCGCGGTGCGCAGATCGCTCCAGCGCGAATCGAGCGCGCCGGCGGCGGCGTGCGGGGCGAGCTCCGCGTCCCAGCGGTGGTCGCCGAGGTCGTGCAGCTGCCCCAGGTCGATCACTGTCTGGGGCGCGAAGCACAGCGCGACGTCGGCCCCGAGCAGCGTGCCGAACGCGAGCGCGGCGTACCCGCCCGCGGAGTTGCCCGCCACCACGAGCCGGTCGATCTCGTGGAGGGTCCTCAGCTCGGCGAGAGAGTCCGCCACGCTCTCGAGCGTCCCGCCTCGCCCGGGGACCCCGCGGTGATACCACGCAACCTGCAGATCGCGCATGAACAGGCGTTTCACCGGCAGCTCCTGGGTGGCGTTGACGAACTCGAACGCGGGGATCCCGATCGACCCTCCCGGGATGCCCCCGAAGGCGATCAGCAGCGTGTGCGAGTCGTTGTCGAAGCCGATGCTGAGCGAGCCATCCTCGCCCGCCGCCCCCAGCCCGTCGATGGCCTCGACCCGCCCGGCGGCCTTGGTCCCCGGCGCAGTCGAGCCCGGTCCGGCCAGGCGGCGGCCCACGTAGCGGGCGCGTCGCATCAGCGGTTCGAGCGCGGTGCGCATGCGTCCGGGCACCGGGCGCACTCTATTTCGTCAGGCTGGGCTCGGCGACGATCAGGCGAAGGCTGCCCTCGTGCTGGCGCTGATCGCGAAGCCGCCCGTGCTCGCTATCCCACGCGCCCGAGCGCAGGGCGGTGCCCAGACGCCCGATGATGCGCTCCTCGGTGCCCGCGGGGAGCAGCGCCCACATCGACTGCGACGCTCTGATCTCGGGATCGAGCAGTGCCTCGGGACGATTCCAGAATGCTTCGAAGAACCCGTCGGCACAGTCGGCCGGGGTGGGGATGTGCTCGATGCGGGTGGCGCCTCCGAGCGCCTCGGCGATCGCCGAGGGCGCGGGGAAGCGCGGCCGCTCGATCTCGAGGCCCTCGCTCAGATAGTCGAGCTGCCAGGCGGGCAGCGCATCGAGGTCGAAGGTGAGGACGACCACCGGACCACGTGCGACCCGCCTCAGCTCGGCCAGGCCCGCCGAAGCCGGCTCCCAGTGGTGCACCGTGATGCACGCCATCGCTGCGTCCACCGCGTCGTCGTCGAAGGGAAGCGCCTCCGCGCGCGCGGAGATCACAGGGGCTGAGCCGGGGGGTCTCTGCGCACGCATCACGGCGCTGGGCTCGACGGCGAGCAGCCAGCGGTCGGCCGGCTCGTAGGAGCCCGTGCCGGCGCCCACGTTGATCACGGTCCGCGCGTCGCCGAGCGCCGCGTGGATTCGTGTCGCGATGCGAGGATCCGAGCGACGGTGCCGCGCGTATGGGGCGCCGTGCCGTTCGTAGTCCACCTTCGGCGGGCTCACCCGACGCAACCTATCCAGGTTGCGGCCCCGTCGAGCGCTGGGTAGGGCCGCACTACCGCTACCCTCACAGCGGTGATCTCGACCAACCAGTTCAAAAACGGCAACCACATCGAGGTCGACGGAACGATCTTCAAGATCCTCGAGTTCCAACATGTCAAGCCCGGCAAGGGAGGGGCGTTCGTGCGCACCAAGCTGCGCCGCACCGCCGACGGCAACGTGATCGACCGGACCTTCAGGGCAGGGGAGAAGTTCCGCTCGATCCACACGGAGTCCAGGCGGATGCAGTTCCTCTATTCGGACGGGACCGACGCGCACTTCATGGACACCGAGTCCTTCGAACAGCTCGCAGTACCCGAGCCCACGGTCGCCGAGGCGCTGCGCTGGATCACGCCGAGCAGCGAGGTGGACCTGCTGTTCATCGATGGCGAGCCGGCCGACCTGCAGCTGCCGAGCGCGGTCGACCTCGAGGTGACCGAGACCGATCCGGGGCTGCGCGGGGACTCGGTCTCGGGCGGGGGCACCAAGCCCGCCACGCTCGAGACGGGTGCGATCCTGCAGGTGCCGCTGTTCGTCGAGCCGGGCCAGCGCATCCGGGTGGACACGCGCACGGGTGACTACATGGCGCGAGCCTGAATGCGGCGCTCCGATCAACGCCGGGCAGCGGTGATCGCGGTGTATCAGCACGACCTCACGGGGCGGCCGCTCGCCGAGACGCTCGGCCGCGACGACTCGCTGTTCGTGCGCGCGCTCGCGCACGCCGCGATCGACCGGGCGGAGGAGCTCGACGAGGTGATCGATCGTCACGCCCACGGCTGGTCGGTCGAGCGGATCCAGCCGCTCGAGCGCTCAATAATGCGGGTGGCGCTGATCGAGATGCTGCATCCCGACGCGGCTCCCGCGGATGAGCCGATCCCGCCCGAGGGGGCGATCGAGGAGGCGGTGGAGAGCGCCAAGACCTTCTGCGGGTCCGACGCCCCCGGGTTCGTCAACGGCGTGCTCGGGGCAGTCCTGCGCGAGGTACGCGAGAATGCGCGGATCCGATGAGTAGCGTCGAGCACCTCGAGGATCTGATCGCGCGCCTGGAGCGAGCCGCAGAGCAGCTTCGCTCCGGCGAGCTCTCGCCCGACGCGGCGGCGACGATGGTGGAGGACTGCGCCGCGCTCGCAACCCAGGCAGCCACCGAGCTCGAGCAGCTCACGCGCGCCGAGGTCTCCCCGCCGGCCCCGGGTCAGGACTCGCTTCTATAGGACCGGCCACCCCCGCCCGTCCCCGCTCGGCCGTGCGCGCGAGCTACCCAGACCATCTACGCGAGGAGGTTGAGCGCTACCTGAGGTCGATGCGGTTCTCGCAGGAGCCGATCACCGCCGGGCTGGTCGAGGCGATGCGCTACTCGCTGCTGGGCGGAGGCAAGCGAATACGCCCTGTGCTCGCGCTCGCCACCGCGCGTGCGGTCGGGCTGGCCCAGCGCGAGGCGCTGCCGCTGGCGGGGGCGATCGAGCTGATCCACACCTACTCCCTGATCCACGACGACCTACCGGCGATGGACGACGACGTGCTGCGGCGCGGGCAGCCCACATGTCACGTGAAGTTCGGCGAGGACGTGGCCATCCTCGCGGGTGATGCGCTCTACGCGGAGGCTTTCCACCACTTGCTCGCCGAGCAGCATGCACCGCCAGCGCGGGTGCTGCGCGCCGCGGCCGAGCTCGCGCGCGCGACCGGTGTCGACGGGATGGTGGGCGGCCAGTACGCAGACGTGAGCGAGGCGACCCCATCGGGAGGCGACACGCTGCGCCGCCTGCACGAGCTCAAGACCGGTCGTCTGATTGGAGCCTCGGTGCTCTGCGTACTACTG
>FSYY01000154.1_pt1 | contig 13062 bp, 13 predicted proteins | sample 1638681 | NCBI WGS metagenome assembly FSYY01 (sample SAMEA3914813, study PRJEB12502) | metagenome | biome: forest; material: soil | place: Canada | collected 2011-07-07 | depth 0.3 m | reverse complement strand
GTTCGATGGCAAGACCGTGCAGCAGCTGCGCGACGAGCTCACCGCCACTACCGGCGAGAACGTCGTGATCCGCCGCTTCGCGCGGTTCGCAGTCGGCCAGTAGCGCGTGCGTGGCGGCGGCCTCGCCGGGCGATCACGGGATAGGCTGCCTCGGCGATGACGGCCGCCTTCAAACGCATCCTGCTCAAGCTCTCCGGCGAGGCGCTGATGGGCGAGCTCGAGTACGGCACCGACCCCGAGCGAGTCGCCTCGGTCGCCCGCCAGGTGACCGCGGTGCGCGATCGCGGCGTCGAGGTGGCGATCGTCGTGGGCGCGGGCAACATCTACCGCGGCATGCAGGCCGCCGCGGCGGGGATGGATCGCGCGACGGGCGACTACATGGGCATGCTCGCAACCCTGCTCAACGCCCTGCCTCTGCAGGATGCGCTCGAGAAGACCGGTACCAACACGCGGGTGCAGTCGGCGCTCGGCGTCTCCGAGGTGGCCGAGCCCTACATCCGGCGTCGCGCGATGCGCCACCTCGAGAAGGGCCGCGTGGTGATCTTCGCCGCTGGCACGGGCAACCCGTTCTTCACGACCGACACAGCCGCCGCGCTGCGCGCGGCCGAGATCCACGCCGAGATCATCCTGATGGCCAAGAACGGGGTTGAGGGGGTCTACACGGCCGACCCGGCGCTCGACCCGAACGCGAAGTTCATCCCGGAGATCACCCACATGGAGGCGATCGAGAAGCGCCTGCGCGTGATGGACTCGACGGCGCTCGCACTTTGCATGGAGAACGGCATGCCGCTCAACGTGTTCAACATGGACGACGAGGACAGCCTCGCCCGGATAATCTCAGGCGAGCGCATAGGCACGCTCGTATCGACGGCGGCAGGAGAGGGCGATGGCGGCTGAGACTCTGATCGATGAACTGCTCAAGGACGCGGACGAGCGCATGCTCAAATCGGTCGAGGCGGCCCAGCACGAGTTCTCTAGCGTGCGCACAGGGCGCGCGAGCCCGGCGCTGCTCGACCGCGTGGTGGTCGATTACTACGGGGCGATGACGCCGCTCAACCAGCTCTCGACGATCTCCGCCCCCGAGGCCCGGCTGCTCACCGTGCAGCCCTACGACAAGTCCTCGATCAAGGCGATCGAGAAGGCGATCAACGAGTCCGACGTGGGTCTCAACCCATCAAACGACGGCAACGTCGTGCGCCTGGTGGTCCCCGAGCTCACCGAAGAGCGCCGCAGGGAGCTGGTGAGGGTCGTGCGCAACCTCGCCGAGGAGGGGCGCGTAGCGATTCGCAACGTGCGGCGCGACACGATGCAGCACCTGCGCGAGCTGAAGGCCGAGGGCGAGGCCTCCTCCGACGATGAGCACCGCGCCGAGGTGGGACTCCAGAAGCTCACCGACGGCCGCGTGAGCGAGCTCGACGGCGTGCTCAAGGCCAAGGAAGAGGAGATCCTCGCGGTCTGATGGACGCCGCCGCTGAACGGGCGTCGGCGGCCGCCGATCAGGGATCGGAGCGCGGGTCGGACCGGCCGATCGCGCGCTACGTCGCGATCATCACCGACGGCAACGGACGCTGGGCGCGCGCCCGCGGGCTGCCCGTCAACGATGGCCACAGCGCGGGCGCCGACACGGTCAAGGCGCGGCTGCGCGACGCCGCCGAGCTGGGAATCGAGGAGTTCACCGTGTACTCGTTCTCCACCGAGAACTGGTCGCGCCCCGCCGAGGAGGTGCAGGGGCTGATGCAGATGTTCTCCCAACGGATCGCCCGCGAGACGCCCGAGCTCGATCGCGAAGGCGTACGGATGCGCTTCATCGGCCGGCGCGAGGGCGTGGGCGAGCGGCTCGCTGAGCAGATGACCTGGGCGGAAGATCTCACGCGGGCCAACACGCGCATCACGATGTTCGTCGCGTTCAACTACGGCGGGCGGGCCGAGATCCTCGACGCTGCACGGCGCTTTCAGGGTGGCAGCGAAGAGGACTTCCGGGCGTGCCTGTACGCCCCCGAGATGCACGACCCCGATCTGATCATCCGCACCAGCGGCGAGCGGCGCCTGTCCAACTATCTGCTGTGGCAGTCGGCCTACTCGGAGCTCATCTTCCGCGACGAGCTGTGGCCCGACTTCACGCGCGCGGCGCTCGAGGAGTCGCTCGCCGAGTTCGCCGAGCGCCGCCGGCGGTTCGGCGGGCGCTGATGGTGCGCTGATGGCCAGCGGGCCTCATACGCCCGAGGGCGTTCGCCAGGCCAGCCGCCGACGCGCCGCAGCGCCGCCCGGCAGGGCGCCCGCGCGCGCACGCCGGCGCTCGCGCCGGCCGCCACGCGAGCCGCGTTCGGAGCTGAGCGCGCGCATCCTCACGGCGATCCCCGCGATCGCGGTCGCGCTGTTCCTGGTGATCGAAGGGGGCATCGTGTTCATGCTTGGCATGTTCGCGCTCGGCGCGGTGTGCATGCACGAGCTCTACGGGATGTACGCACGCGCGCGACCGGTGCGCCTGGCCGGGCTGCTGGCGCTCGCCGGACTGCTCCTCGCGGCCCTCTACGGCAGCCAGTTCCAGGTGCTGCTCGTCGCCGTGGCAGCACTGCCGGTCGTGTTCGGGCTGACGCTGCTGCAGCCACGGCCGAGCCTCGGGGGGCTGGCGGTGACGCTGCTCGGGATCTACTGGATCGGCTTCGCGCTCGCCCACGCGGTGCTGCTGCGCGGTCTCCCGCACGGGCTGGGGATCGTGCTCGACGTGCTGGTGGGGACCTTCCTGGGCGACACCGGCGCCTACCTCGGCGGGCGCATGTTCGGCCGCCGGCCGCTCGCCCGCACGATCTCTCCCAACAAGACGGTCGAGGGCCTCGCGATCGGGATGGCGTTCGCGGTGCTCGGCGTGTGGATCGCCGCGCGCTACCAGGACTGGCTGCCTGGGACCCATGCGCTCGTGCTCGGCGTCGCCGTCGCGCTGGCCGCCCCCGTGGGGGACCTGTTCGAGTCGTTCGTCAAGCGCGAGGCCGCCACGAAGGACTCGGGCGGCCTGTTCGGACCCCACGGCGGCGCGCTCGATCGCCTCGACGCCGTGCTGTTCGCCGCTGTCGCCTCCTACTACGTGTGGGCCGCCTACGCGTAGTACACGGCTAGAGCGCCTCTAGCAATCACCGACGGATCGGATTCGTCGGAGGTAGTTGGGCTACAGCGTGACCAGGTTATGCAACTCGTAGGTCGTGACGTCCGCGCCCGCTCGGTTGCTTCGGACGATAGGCCGATCACAGGGGCGCGTGCTCGCGGACCTCCAACACGGCTCACGGCGACGCGCCCTGCTGGCGGCGGGCGACCTTTCGAAAGGGGATCCGGTTGAGAACTCCCGTGTCCCGTAGAACTCGTTGCACGGGCTGCTTGGCGGGGGTCAGGTCGTACTCGCATTCGTGCCCTTCGCACGTCGCTCTGCCGCGCAGAATGGCGCGCAGCCCCATCGAGTCCATGAACTCGATCCCGGCCATGTCGAGCACCACTTTCTTGGCCCCTTCCGCACATGCTTCGGACAGCGCGAGCTCGAGGAGCGGGGCGGATGCGATGTCCAGCTCGCCGCTGAGGCTGAGCTTGCGGTCGGCGCCCTGTCCGGTCGAGTGGATGCTCATGCGGCCCATGCTGCGCCCGGACACGGACGCGGGTCGGTCGCTGACTGGGAGCAGCTTGACCGACTGCCGATCGCGCACCAGGCACCTGGGGCAGAAGTCGGCTTCAGATGCCCTGTAGGCGACCGTCAGCCCGCAGTTGAGGCACTTCAGCACGATCACGTCGGGTCAACCCCTCCTCTTGCGGCAAGAGCACATACCCGTTCAACGGCTACCCGGCTCCTCCTGTGCCAAACGACCGCATTGCGGTCACTCGAACATCCGTCCGCGATGGAGCACGAGGGCGCCCAACGCTGGACAGCGCCGGGGGAGGCCCTGTACCGTGGCCCGCTCACGGGGACGCTGTTCAACCGGAGGGGAACAGATGAAGCGAGTGCTTGCCCGCCTGCGTGCGGCCGAAGCTGGCGGGACCGAGGACGTCGCGCCTGCGCCGGCGCCTACGCGCGGCCCCGGCGCGCTGGAAGCCGGGTCGGGCATGCGCGCGTGCGTGCTCGCGCTGCTGCTCGCGCTCGGGCTCACCTTCGGCGCCGGGAGCGCCTCGGCCGTGATCGTCCATCTCGCGGGCGGCAAGACGCTCAGCTATCAGCCGCTGCGCGGTCGCACCCGACCGGTGCCGTTCGACCAGCTCTTCTCGAACCTCGACTACAACGGCGGGCCGGTGATGGCCTCCAACACCAACTATCCGATCTACTGGGCGCCCGCCGGGTCCCCGAAATACCCCGCCGACTATCAGCCGGGGGTCAACCGCTACTTCGAAGACCTCGCGCACGACAGCTCCGGAACGGCGAGCGTCGAGTCGGTCTCGGCCCAGTACAACGACGCAAAGGGCCACTTCGCGAGCTACTCGAGCTCGTTCGGCGGGGCCCTGATCGACACGAGCCCCTACCCCGCCAACGGCTGCAAAAAGGCGAGCATCTGCCTCACCGACGCCCAGCTGCAGGCCGAGCTGAGGAGCTTCGTAAAAGCCCAAGGGCTGCCGATGGATCTCGCCCACGAGTACTTTCTGCTCACCCCGCCGGGCGTGGAGAACTGCTTCCAGAACTCGGGCCGGGAATGCTCGGTGGGGACGAGCGCGCCCGCCTACTGCGCCTACCACGGCGCCGTCACGGTGCCGGGCGGGGTGATCGTCTACTCCAACGACCCGTACGTGACCGGCAACGCCTCGTGCGACGACGGCAACCATCCCAACGGCAGCTCATCCGACGGGGTGATCGTCGGCGGCCTCAGCCACGAGCACAACGAGTCGCTCACGGATCCCGAACCCAACAACGCCTGGACCGACATCGGCGGCAGCGGCGGCGAGATCGGCGACAAGTGCCGCACCTTCGAAGCCGGCAGCGAATTCGGCGCGCCGCTCGGGAACGCGCCCGACGGGGCGAAGTACAACCAGGTGATCAACGGCCACCTCTACTGGTATCAGCAGGAGTGGAGCAACCAGGGCAACAAATGCCTGCAGCGCCTGAGCTTCTCGGGCGAAGTGCCAACGGCGACATTCACGGGCACGCCCGCCGGCGGCAACGCGGTGAGCTTCGACGCGACCGGCTCGACCGCGCCGGGCGGGGTCGCCCGTTACAACTGGCAGTTCAACGACGGACCGGGGCTCAGCGTGCCCACCGAGACCACCGCACCGACGCTCACCCACACGTTCCCCGCGGCGGGCATCTACACGGTCGCGCTGACCGTGTTCGCGAGCGATGGCACGAGCATCGGCACAGCGCGCACGCTCGCAGTGGGTACTCTGCCGCCGCCCGCCGTGACGCGGGTTGCGCCAAAGAAGGGGCCGGCCGGCGGTGGCACGATCGTGACCATCACCGGCTCCCAGCTCACGGGAGCCACGGCCGTGAGCTTCGGCGGCGTGGCGGCGACGAGCTTCACCGTCAGCTCGGCCACCTCGATCACGGCGCTCGCGCCCGCGGGCACGGGGGGGACGGTCGACGTGACGCTCACCACCCCCGGAGGCACGAGCGCGACGGTGGCCGGCGACCACTTCACCTACACGCCCTCGCTCACCGGGCTGAGCCCTGCCACGGGGCCGCGGGCGGGCGGCACGCCGGTGACCGTCACGGGCACGGGCTTCGCGCTCGGCACGAGCGCGACGACCTTCAGGTTCGGCAGCGCCAAAGCCGCGAGCGTGAACTGCACCTCGACCACGAGCTGCCTGGTGACCGCCCCCGCGCACGCGCCCGGCGTGGTCGACGTGAAAGCGAGCGTGAACGGGCTCGTGACCGCCAAATCGGCGGGCGATCAGTTCCGCTACACCTGAGCGCCCACGGCCGGCGCCGGGTGGGCGCTGACGCCGGGCCCGCGCGCGGCCCTATGATCGACTCCATGAGCGCCGCAGGGCCAAGGACAGCCGAGGCCCGCGCGGCCGTACCAGCGGACGGGACATGGCTCCCCGCAGGCGCCTGCTGATCCTCGGCTCTACCGGCTCGATCGGCACGCAGGCACTCGACGTGTGCCTGCGCAGCGACGAACTCGAGCTCGTGGGGCTATCGGCCGAGCGCTCGTGGGAGGAGCTGCTCGAGCAGGCACGCGCGCACGGCGTCGATCGGATCGCGCTGGCCGATGAGCACGCGGCGGCGCGCGCCGCCGAGGCGTGGACGGGTGGGAGCGTGCTCGGCGGCGCCGAGGGACTTGTGCGCCTGGTGGTCGAGTCGGGCGCAGACCTCGTGCTCAACGCGCTCGTGGGATCGGCCGGCCTCGGTCCGACCGTGGCGACGCTCGGGGAGGGGATCGACCTGGCCCTCGCGAACAAGGAGTCACTGGTCGTGGGCGGCGAGCTCGTGACCGCGCTCGCGGAGGCGACCGGGGCGCAGATCATCCCGGTCGACTCCGAGCACACCGCGCTGCACCAGCTCCTCGCCGGGCAGCCGCCCGGGGCGGTGGACCGCCTCACGATCACCGCCAGCGGCGGCCCCTTTCGCGGCCGCCGAAGCGAGGAGCTCGAGGACGTCACGGTCAAGCAGGCGCTCGCCCACCCCACCTGGGCGATGGGGGGCAAGATCACGATCGACTCGGCCACGCTGATGAACAAGGGCCTGGAGCTGATGGAGGCCCACCACCTGTTCGGCACGCCGTATGAGCGGATCGACGTGGTCGTCCACCCGCAGTCGCTCGTGCACGGCCTCGTGCAGCTGGCCGACGGGGCGATGCTCGCGCACATGGGGCCGCCCGACATGCGGATCGCGATCTCCTACGCGCTGCACGCCGGCGAGAGCGTGCCGCTGCCGATCGCCCCGCTCGACCTCTCGGCGGTGGGCGAGCTTACCTTCGAGCCGGTCGACCTCGAGTCGTTTCCGTGCCTGCGCCTGGCGCGCGAGGCGGCGGTCGAGGGCGGCACCGCGCCGTGCATCCTGAATGCCGCCAACGAGGTCGCGGTGCACGCCTTCCTCGAGGGCCGGCTGCGCTTCTTGGGGATCGCGACGGTGATCGAGCGCGTGCTCGGCTCGCTGCCGAGCGAGCGGGTCCGCGCGTTCGAGTCGCTGTACGAGGCCGACCGTCGCGCGCGCGCGCTCGCCTCCGAGGCGGTGGCCGCGCTCGACTGACGCGCGGCTGAAGGCCTCGCCCAGCGCCCGCGACCGCGGGCGCCGCCTGCCACACTGGGGCGGTGAGCTGGGTACTGACGATCCTCGGCATCGTGGCGCTGATCGTGCTCCACGAGCTCGGGCACTTCGCCGTGGCGAAGGCCGTTGGGATGCGCGTGGAGCGCTTCTCGCTGTTCTTCCCGCCGCTGCTCCTCAGGCACAAACGCGGCGAGACCGAGTACGCGATCGGCGCGTTGCCCTTCGGCGGCTACGTGAAGATCACCGGCATGAGCCCCGAGGAGGTCAAGGATCTCGAGCCGAAGGTGGCGGCGCGCGCCTACTACAACCAGCCGCCGTGGAAGCGCATCGCCGTGATCCTCGCGGGTCCGCTCGTGAACATCGCGATCGCGTTCCTGCTGTTCTGGGCCGTCCTGTTCAGCGGCAGCCTGCACGGCGCGAGCGCGCTCGGCAACCTTGATCCCTCGGTTCAAACGCTCGTGAACACGACGAAGGTCGCGGCGGTCGAACCGGGCAAGCCCGCGGCCGGCCAGCTGCGCCTCGGCGACCGGATCGTGGCGGTCGACGGCGTCCCCGCCACGGTCGACAGCGCCAGAGCGCGGATCGGATCGCACCGCTGCGCGGGCTCCCTCACCAACGGCTGCGTGGCGGCCACTGCGGTGGCGCTCACGGTCCGCCGCGCCGGGCATGTTCTGAACCTCTCCGTGTACCCCCGCTACAACCGCGAAGCCGGGCGAATGCTGATCGGCTTCGCCTTCAGCGAGGCCGCCAAGCCCTTCGGCGTGGCCGGGGCCGCGGGCGCGGCGCTGAGCGAGATGTGGCATACCACCACCCGGACGATCACGGGCTTCAGCCACGCGCTCACGAGCTCCAAGGTCCGCAAGGAACTGCACAGCATCGTGGGCATTTCGCAGGTCGGCAACGAAACGGTGGCCGCGGGCCCCGGCTACGCGTTCGTGTTCCTCGGCTTCCTGTCGCTGATCCTCGCCGTGATCAACCTGTTCCCGTTCCTTCCGCTCGACGGCGGCCACGTGCTGTGGTCGCTCGCGGAGAAGGTCCGCGGACGCCGGATCTCGCTGCTTGCGATGTACCGCTTCAGCTCGGTGGGGATCGTGCTGCTGCTGTTCCTCGTCGTCAACGGCGTGGGCAACGACATCAGCCGCCTGGCGGGCTGACGCACACCCAGCTCTTGGTCAGGCCGCCGAGCCGCTCGGCGTGAGCCGGTCCGAAAAGCCGCTCGACCTCGGCGCGGCGCAGCAGCGCGATCTCTTCCCAGCCGCCGGCCGCGCCAAATCGCCAGTAGCGGCGGCGCACGCGTCGCGGGAGCCACTGCGCGGCCGGCAGCAGCGCGTGGGGCTCGATCGGAAACGAGAACGCGGGCGTCTGCACGAACCAGCCGCGCCCCACGCGGCGGACCTCCGCGGCGAAGGCCTCGCGGCGGTCGCCGGACACGTGCTCGATCACGCTCGAGCAGTACACGAGGTCGAACTCGCCGTCGCCGAACGGCAGCCCCGCCGCCGGATCGGCGCGCACGAACGGGCCGGGGTAGCCGGGCTGATCGACCAGGTCGACCCCGGTGATGTCCAGCTCGGGCTCATGCGCGCGGAGCCCGAGCGGCCCGCAGCCCACGTCGAGCACGCGCGCGCCCGGCTGCAGCCGCGTGAGCTCGAAGAAGCGCGCGTGGCGGCGCGCACGGGCGCGCGCTGCCACGGGCGCAGCGAGGCGCGCCAGCGGCCCTCGCGCCGTGGCGTAGATCTCTGCCATCTGAAGTCAGACGGTACTAAGCGCGTCGCACACGTCGGGCCAAGCGAGTCGCGCCTGTCACCGGCCGACCTCGACAGCCTCGCCGCGCGTGCTCGAGCGCCGGGGGACGGGCTCGAGCGCGAACGGCTGCGCGCGGCCCGCGAGGCGCTCTGCGACTAGCCGCCCGATCGGCTTGGGCTCGAGGCGCCGGCGCGGCGGTGAACTCCGCGGCGCCGCTCCCGGCTGGCTCGCCGCGCGCAATTGACCGCGCACCCTCGGCGGTGGTTGCGGGTGCTCGCACGACGGTGAACCACACCGTCTTGCCCTGCGGGCGCGGGATGATGCCCCAGCTGTCCGACATCGCTTCGACGATCCGCAGCCCCCTGCCGGTCGGCTCGGTGGTGCTTGGAGAACGCAGCGTGGGCGCCCCCGCGCCGCCGTCGTGCGCCTCCACGCGGATCAGGCGCGGGGCCACCTCGATCGCCAGCTCGAAGCTCGACTTCGCGTGCTGGACGCAGTTGGTGGCTAGCTCGCTCACCATCAGCTCGACCTCGTCCACAGTCGCGCCCGGCTCCTCGCAGAGACACTGCCGCACGAAGCGACGGGCGGCGCTCACGGCCTCGCTGCGCGGGGGAAATGCGCGCGCGTGAGTCATGGCTCGATGCGCAGCACGCTCGCGAGACCGGTGACCTCGATCAGGCGCCTCACGATCGAGGTCGGATTGCGTACCGCCACGGTGTCCAGCTCGGCGGCCACCCCGACCAGGATCGCGATGCCGGCGCTGTCCATGAAGCGCAGGCCGCCGAGGTCGAACACAAGCCGCTCGGGCCGCTCGGCGGCGATCGCGGCAACCGCGTTGCGGACGACGGTCACGTTGGAGCTGTCGAGCTCGCCTGAGAGGCTCACGACAGGCGCCCCGTCGGCGTCCCGAGACGTGGCGATCGAGATCTCCGCGGAGGCGGTTCCTGCGCCTAGTTCTGCCATCGGATCCCCACAATCGCCGTGTCGTCGTGATGGTCGGCGAACGCGAGCGCGAGCGGCAGCCGTGCCACCAGATCCTCGAGCGAGACGTGGCTCGCGACGGCCGCGCTGCGCAGGCGCTCGAGGCCGACGTCGAGCAGCTCGCCGCGGCGCTCCACGAGCCCGTCCGTGAATGCCACGAGCGTGGCGTTGGGTGGCACCGACACGCTCGACTCGACGTAGTCGGAGTCGCGCCTGACGCCGATCGGGACGCTCGGCTCGACCTCCACGAAGTGACCCTCCTCGCCGTCGACGATCAGCGGCGGCAGGTGTCCGGCGCTGGCGATCGTGAGCCGGTGTGCATCGACGTCGATCAGCGCGCACAGCACCGTGGCGAAGTAGTCGTGGGGCGCGCGGTTGACGAAGTCCGAGAGCTTTGCCAGCAGCGCCGCGGGACGGGCGTCGTGCGCCGCGTACGCGAGCGTGGCATGCCGCAGCGAGGCCATCGTGGTCGCGGCGCGCAGGCCGTGGCCCGACACGTCTCCGATCACCAGCAGCACCCGCCGCTCGCCCGCGGCCACCACGTCATACCAATCACCCCCGACTTCCACGCCCGAGGTGGCGGGGACGTAGCGCGCGCACACGCGCAACCCGCTCACCTCCGGCAGCGTGTCGGGAAGCAGCGCCTGCTGCAGCGTCTGGGCGATGCTGCGCTGCTCGGTGTACATCCGCTCGTTCTCGGCCGCAACGCGGTCGAGCGTGCTCGCGAGCTGCTCCGCACGGCGCCTGCGGCGCGCTAGCCGATCGGTCACGAACGCCGCGGCGAGCGCCGCGATCACGCCGATCACCGCCACGATCCAGGGCAGGCTGTGGAAGAAGCCACCGCCGAGCGGCACGCGCGGGGTTACCACAAGCGTGAGCGCGCTGTCGCCGAACGGCACCACCTCGGAGGTATGCCGCGTTGTGATCGGCAGGTGCGCGAGGCTCGTCACCAGCAGGTTCGAGACGCGCTGGCCACGGCCGAGGTAGGCCGCGTAGTCGAGGTCCGAGAAGGCGTTGTTGCCTTCCTGTTTGGAGCGTCTGGGGGACGGCAGCCGGCTCTCGGCGTACACGGCGAAGCCGCTCGTCGCCCCCGGCGCGCCGAGCGCGTATCCCACGGCGGGGATGCGCGCGCCGAGCAGCCCGATCACGTGCAGCGTGCCGCTCTGGGAGCTGCGCGCGAACAGCGCGCTCGCCTGCTGGCGCGTGAGCTCGGGCGCTTGGCCCACGACCGCCGTGGGCGCCAGCCGGGCCCTTCCGAGGGGCCACAGCGACGCCGATGCGAACGGGCGTCCCGGGCCTGCCAGCGGCGTCATGAACGCCTTGAACTTCTGCACGTCGCCCCCCGTGGCGTTGGCGAGGGCGGCGGCCGAGGAGATCGGCGTCTGAATCTGCGGGACCACGGCGGTGAGCACCAGGCCGAGCTCGCGGCCGCGCAGGTTGAGCAGGCGCGTCTCGTTGCGGTCGTACAGCGTCACGCACGTGATCACGAGCGCCGCGGTCATCGCCAACCCCGTCAGCAGCGCCACGCTCGCCACGCGCGCGGGCGTCCAGCTCCCGACGCCGGCGATCCTGGCGGCGCGCGGGGGCTCCTTGGCCGCCTCCCGCTCAGCCGCGATCCCCGCCTGCCGCGCGACGCCGGCCGAGCTATCCATTGCGAGCACCGCCTGAATCCATCCCGCTGACAGCTTATCCCGGGGTTTCGGCGGAGGTTCCGCCGGCGGACGGGTGTCCGGGGACGCGCGGCCATCTAGAATCACTCCATGGCCTCAAAGCTTCAGATACAGGTGGGCGCGGTACCGGTTGGCGGCGGCGCGCCGGTGGCGGTCCAGACGATGACCAAGACCGAGACGGCCAACCTCGCCGCGACGATGGAGCAGATCCGAACGGTCGCCGAGGCGGGCGCCGACATCGTGCGCGTGGCGGTCCCGCGCGAGCAGGACGCCGAGGCGCTCAAGACGATCGTTGCCGAATCGCCGATCCCGGTGATCGCCGACATCCACTTCAACTACACGCTCGCGCTCAAGGCGATCGAGGCGGGCGCCCACTGTGTGCGCCTGAACCCGGGCAACATTGGCGGCCCCGAGAAGGTCGCGGAGGTGATCGCGCTGGCCAAGCTGCGCGGTACCCCGCTGCGGGTGGGGGTCAACTCGGGCTCGCTGCCCAAGCACCTGCGCCAGCTCGAGTACGACAACCCCGTCGAGGCGCTCGTGACGGCGGCGATCGAGACGGTGCAGCTGATGGAGCGGCTGGACTTCCAGAACTTCAAGGTCTCGATGAAGTCGACGTCCGTGCCCAACACGATCGCCTCCAACCGCATGCTGGCCGAGCGCATCCCCTACCCGCTGCACCTCGGGGTGACCGAGGCGGGGACCAAGTGGGCGGGCTCGCTGAAGTCGGCGGTCGGGCTCGGAACGCTGCTCGCGGACGGGATCGGCGACACGATCAGGATCTCGCTCTCGACGTTCCACGCCGAGGAGGAGGTGAAGGTCGCGTGGGAGATCCTCAAGGCGCTCAAGCTGCGCGAGCGCGGGCCTGATCTGATCGCCTGCCCGACGTGCGGGCGGCTGCAGTTCGACATGGACAAGGTCGTGGTCGAAGTCGAGCGCCGCCTCGAAGCCTACGAGGACCCGATTGAGGTGTCCGTGCTCGGGTGCGCGGTCAATGGCATCGGTGAGGCCCGCCACGCCGACTTCGGGATCACCGGCGCGAAAGACATGGGCATGATCTACTCCAAGGGCGAGCCCCTGAAGAAGGTCCCCACCGAGCAGCTCGTCGATGAGCTGTTCAAGGAGATCGACCGCTACTACGCCGCCGGCAAGCGCGTGCAGCGCGACGAGACCGCCGCCGCCGAGGCGCGCGCGTGGCTTGCCGAGAACGAGGACGAGACCGCGATGACGCCCGAGCGGATCGCGATGCTCGAGGCCGCTGCGGCCGACAACGACGAGCTGGCGGACTCCGTGCTCGAGTCGATGCTTGTTGGCGACGGCCCGGTCGAGCCCGCCGGCGCGGTCGTCCTCGACGAGGACGTCTCGCCGGTTGCGGGGCGCCGCTTCAGCCGCAGCTAGCGCGCCGGGATGCTCGCGACAGGCCGCATGCGGCCTGTCGGGACCCGCCGCATGCGGCGGGGCCCCCGTGGGGGCATGCGCCCCCCCGCCCCCCCCCCCATT
>FSYY01000229.1_pt1 | contig 13110 bp, 12 predicted proteins | sample 1638681 | NCBI WGS metagenome assembly FSYY01 (sample SAMEA3914813, study PRJEB12502) | metagenome | biome: forest; material: soil | place: Canada | collected 2011-07-07 | depth 0.3 m | reverse complement strand
TCGTTGTGATTTATGCTACACCGCGGCGCGGGCCTTGCAAGGGAGCGGCCGGCGGGCGGGGCCATTTCGCCGAGGTGCCCTTGACGCGGGGCGCCCGTCTGGATTATAGCGCCGCGGCCGCAATCCCGGGCGGCTCGAGCGGAGCGACCTTCTTGTCAGAGGCCTTGCGCCAGCGATACAGCGGGTAGTAGGACGCGAGCACCGCGAAGCCGATGAAGTAGTAGACCAGCGTCTTGCGCCCGGCGGCGTTGCACGAGCAGCTGGCATACAACGGCCCGCCCCACACGTAGATCAGCGTGTACAAGCCCGCCAGCGCGAGCGCCGCGTACTTCATCCACTCTGGCAGCTTGAACGGGCGCCGCACGTTCGGCCGGTACTTGCGCAGCAGGAAGTAGCCGATCAGCACCGGGATGAAGGACGCGAGGTAGCCGACGTTCGAGAACGTGTAGATCTCGACCGCGCCCCCGAAGAACACCACGACCATCGAGCAGACCACGTTGAAGATCATCGAGCGGTCGGGCACGCCATGCTTGTTGAGGTGCTGGAAGAAGCGCGGGAACTGTCCGTCGACCGACATCTGATGCAGCGAGCGCGCCGTGCCCGTGATCGCGTTCAGCGCGGACAGCACCAACGCGAGGATCAGCATCACAGCGATCAGCCAGTTGAGCACTTCGGAGCCCGCGCCCGTGCCGAACACCTTCGAGGCGAACGTCACGAAGATCGTCTTCGGGTCGACCAGCGCCGGGCTGCCGAGCGCTTTGAGGCCGAGCACGATGATGAAGGCGACGGGGATCATCACGTAGATGAACACGCCGTAGCCGCCCTCGAGGTTGAGCGCGATCTTGGCGTCGCGGTCCGGGTCCTTGGTCTCGCCGATGTAGCACGCCGCAGCCTCCATCGCGATCACGTTCCAGGTCAGCAGGAACGAGAAGGCGAGCGCGAGCGTGAACCAACCGTGGTTGAACTGGCTGGCGAAGAAGCCGCTGCCGTCGACGTGACGGAAGTGGAACAACTGGCCGAAGTCGACGACCGCGGGGTGGAAGATCCAGGAGATCGCAAGGAACGTGAGCGGGATCATCGACAGGATCGCGAGCGCGGTCGCGAACACCGTCCCGAAGCGCAGACCACGAATCGCGGGAATCGCCAGCAGCAGCAGCCCGACCAGCGATATGCCGAGCGTCCACCAGGCGATGGGCGTGTGGATCGGGGTGAAGCCCGCTTCGGAGAGTTCGAAGCGATTGACGATGTAGAAGGACGCGAGGATCATGTTCAGCGGCGCGACGGGGAACCAGCCGAGCCAGTAAGCCCAGGCCGTGAAGCCATTGATGTGCTCAGCAAGCCGCGGCCAACGATCCTTGTAGGCCGGATAGGCATAGGCCGGCGAACCGCCCGAGCGCTCGGGCATCATCGCCGAGAGCTCCGCCAGGAACAGGCACAGCAGCCACCCGCTGAGCGTGATCACGACGATGATCGGCACCGAGGCCGCGCCGAGGGAGGTGACCATCACAGGCGCGATCCCGGTCACCAGGATCGTGCCGGCCAGGCCGATTACGAAGGCACCCCACCAATTGATCGTTTTCGGCAGGCCACCTCCCTCGTAGTCGAGTTCGTCGTGGCCTGCCGGTGTGCCGTCCGCCATATGCTCCCCCAATCGAGCGTGTCTGTCTGCGCCAGGTTGCCAGGTGGCCGCTTGGCCTCCCAGGCGAGATGTGAACACAATTGTTAAGGCTGACATGGAGCACTTGGACACATTCCTCTCGCGGCAGCCGCCGTTCGACGCGCTCGCGCCGGCCGAGATCGCAGCCGTGGCCGCGAATGCGCGCGAGGTCGCCTTCGCAGCCGGCGAGACCGCGCTGGTCGAGGACGGGCAGCCCGCCGAGGGCCTTCATGTGATCCTCACGGGCTCGATGGAGCTCGTGCACGAGGGCGAGCCGGTCGTGGTGCTCGAGCCGGGCGAGTGCTTCGGACACCCGTCGCTGCTGTCGGGCATGGCCCCCGTGTTCACGGTCCGCGCGCGCGAGCCATCGACGTGCGCGCTGCTGGACGCTGACACCGCCCGGCGGGTGCTCGCCACGCAGGCGGGCACGAGCTACGTGGCGCGGACGATGCGCACGCGTCTGACGCGAACCGGCCACACGGTGCACGGGCTGCTCGACGTGGGCACGACGCCAGTGTCGGCGATCATGCGCCCGGCGATCTTCTGCGAGCCCGAGGAGTCGCTGCGCGCCGCGGCCCGGCGGCTCGGCCCGGGCGAGCTTGCCAGCGCGTTGCTGCTGCGGCTGCCCGGTGACGAGCTGGCGGTGCTGAGCGACGCCGACGTGCGCGCCTGGGTGGCCCGCGGCGACGGGTCGCCCGAGTTGCCAGTCGGCACGATCGCGCGCACGCCGGTTCCGACCGTACCGGTGGACCAGCTCGCGGTCGAGGCGACCGTGGACATGCTCGCCGCCGGGGTCGAGCACGTAGCGGTGCTCGACGGCGAGCGGGTGTGCGGAATGCTGTCGGCGGCAGACCTGCTCGGCCTGGACGCGCGCAGCCCGATCGCGCTGCGCCACACGATCCTGGGCGCGGCCGATGAGGATGTGCTCGCGCGCGCCGCCGCGCACCTGCCGCAGCTGTTCGCCCTGCTGCTGCGCGCAGGCGTCCCCGCACGCGACCTCGGACGGGTGCTGAGCCTCCAGCACGACGCACTGACGGTGCGCCTGATCGATTTCTCGCTGTCCAGGAACGGGCCCGCGCCTCTTGCCTGGACGTGGCTCGACCTCGGCAGCGCCGCCCGGCGCGAGTTCACGCTGGCATCCGACCAGGACAACGCGCTCGCCTACGAGACGCCGCCGCCGGGCGAGGAGGACGTCATCGATGCCTACTTCGCGCGCCTCGGTCGCGAGGTGAACGCGGGCCTCGCGCGCTGCGGGTTCGGAGTCGACAACAACGACGTGCTCGCGGGCAACCGCCTATGGCGCATGTCCAAGACCGATTGGGTGAGGACCTTCGACGAATGCCTGCAGGTGCCCAACGAGTCGCATCTGATCCGCGCGTCGGTCGCGTTCGACTTCCGGACGTGCGCCGGCGGCCTGGCGGTCACGGCGGCGCTCACCGAGCGCATTCGTGCCGCACGCGACTACCCCGACTTCATGAGGCTGATGGCGCGCACCGCGGTCGGCTATCCCGTCGCGCTGGGGTTCCGCGGCAACCTCGCGGTCGGGCGCCACGGCGAGGCCGCCGGACGCCTGGATCTCAAGCGCGGCGCGATCGTGCCGCTGGTGAACGTGGTTCGCTTCCACGCGCTGGCCAACGGCGTGACGATCTCGCCGACGCTCGACAGGATCGAGGCGGTGGCGAGCGCCGGCGGGCTCGAGCGCGGCGCGGCCGACGCGCTACGCGAGGCGTTCGACGCGATCACGCGGCTGCGCTTCGAGCACCACGCAGCGCTGATCGCGGCGGGAAGCGCGCCGGATAACCTGATCGACCCGGGTGCGCTGCCGCCGATCGCCCGTAGCGAGCTGCGCGAGGCGCTACACGCCGTGCGCCGCGAGCAGAAGCGGCTCGGCGCGCGGGTACCGTCTCCGCTGTAGCGCCACCCGCCACATTCTCCGGCGAAAGTGTGCACGCGGACGCCATGTGCGCGCCTGCGAACGCGGTCTACAGTGATTCCCATGTGTGGAATTGCAGGCCTCTACACCAAGTCCCCGGCGCTCGAGGCGCAGCTCGGCGAGCACCTCTCGCGGATGCTCGAGCAGCTCTCATTCCGCGGGCCCGACAGCGCGGGCGTGGCCTTCTACCGTGACCCCGTGCCGAGCGGATCGTGCAAGGTCTCGCTGTGCGGAGCCAGCTCCGAAGAGGAGTGGGCGTCGATCGGTGCCGAGCTGGCGGACGCGTTCGAAGGCTCATCGCCGCCGCGCGTGCGCGCCACACACGCGCTGTTCGTGATCGAGGCCGAGGCCGGCGAGGTGGGGGCGTGGCTCGCGCAGGAGCATCCCGAGCTGCGGCTGATGAGCGCCGGGAGCTCGATCGAGATCTTCAAGGAGGCCGGTCCGCCCGGCGATTTCGTGAGGCGCTTCGCGGTCGAGCAGATCGACGGCAGCCACGCGCTCGGACACACCCGGATGGCGACCGAGAGTCGCGTGAGCACCGAGCACTCGCACCCGTTCTCGACCGGACTGGACCTGTGCCTGGTACACAACGGCTCGCTGTCCAACCACAACCGCCTGCGGCGCAACCTGCGGCGCGAGGGCATCCAGTTCCAGACCGACAACGACAGCGAGGTCGCCGCCGGCTACCTGACCTGGCGGCTGCGTGAAGGCGCGAGCCTCGAGCAGGCGCTCGAGGGCTGCCTGGAGGATCTCGACGGCTTCTACACGTTCGCGGTCGGCACCGCCGACGGATTCGCGGTCCTGCGTGATCCGATCGCCTGCAAGCCGGCCGTGATGGCGGAGACCGACGAGTGGGTCGCGATGGCCTCGGAGTACCGCGCGATCGCGGTGCTGCCCGGCGCGCAGGACGCGGTCATGTGGGAGCCCGAGCCGGGCCGCGTCTACAGCTGGGGCCGCGTGCCGGTGTCGTGATGGCGGTCCCGGACGCCGCGGAGGCGTTGTGCGTCGACCTGGCCACAGAGACCGTGCGGTCGCTCAACCAGCGACTGCACGAGGACCGCGAGCCGCGGCCGGTGCGCGTCTCAAACCCAGCCGGCCTGCACTCGATCGCGGTGGGCATCGACGCTGAGCACGACGTCGAGATCGAGGGGCACGTCGGCTACTACTGCGCGGGGATGAACAAGCTCGCCACGGTGCGCGTGCGCGGTAACTGCGGGGTGGGCGTCGCCGAGAACATGATGTCGGGCACGGTCGTGGTCGAGGGCAGCGCCAGCCAATCCGCCGGGGCGACCGCGCGCGGCGGGCTGCTCGTCGTGCACGGCGACGCCTCGGCAAGATGCGCGATCTCATTGAAGGGGGCCGACATCGTCGTGCGCGGCTCGGTCGGGCACCTGAGCGCCTTCATGGCGCAGAAGGGCTCGCTGGTCGTGTGCGGCGACGCCGGCGAAGCGCTTGGCGACTCGCTGTACGAGGCGCGCCTCTACGTCCGCGGATCGGTGGCGGGCCTCGGCGCCGACTGCATCGAGAAGGAGATGCGCACCGAGCATCTCGAGCAGCTCGCGCTGCTGCTCGAGCGCGCCGAGGTCGAGGGCGTGCGTGCGGAGGAGTTTCGCCGCTACGGCTCGGCGCGCGCGCTGTACAACTTCCACGTCGACAACCTCGGCAGCTACTGAGATGAGCGGCGAGCACACCTCGGTCGGCAACGGCTGGCACCCCGGACTACGCGAGTCCGCGACCTTCGACCGCAACGCGATCGCAGAGATCCAGCGCGCCGCACGCGAGGGTCTCTACGACATCCGCGGCTTCGGCGCCAAGCGGCCGCTGCCCAGCTTCGACGATCTCCTGTTCCTCGGCGCGAGCGTCTCGCGTTACCCCCTCGAGGGCTATCGCGAGCGATGCGCCACCGACGTCGTGATCGGGGGACGCTACGCGCGCGAGCCGATCCATCTGGACATCCCGATCACGATCGCGGGCATGAGCTTCGGCGCCCTCTCCGGCGCGGCCAAGGAGGCGCTCGGGCGCGGCGCGAGCGCGCTCGGCACGAGCACCACCACCGGCGATGGCGGCATGACCCCCGAGGAGCGCGAGCACTCCCGGACCCTGGTCTACCAGGTGCTGCCCTCGCGCTATGGGATGAACCCCGACGACCTGCGGCGCGCGGACGCGATCGAGGTGGTCGTCGGCCAGGGAGCCAAGCCGGGCGGCGGCGGGATGCTGCTCGGGCACAAGATCTCCGAGCGCGTAGCCGAGATGCGCGACCTACCGGTCGGGATCGACCAGCGCAGCGCGTGCCGGCATCCCGACTGGACCGGGCCGGACGACCTCGAGATCAAGATCGAGGAGCTGCGGGAGATCACCGACTGGCGCATTCCGATCTACGTCAAGGTGGGCGCCACGCGCACCTACTTCGACGTGGCGCTCGCGGTCAAGGCGGGGGCCGACGCGATCGTGCTCGACGGCATGCAGGGCGGGACCGCCGCAACCCAGGAGGTGTTCATCGAGCACGTCGGGATCCCGCTGCTGGCCGCCATCCCGCAGGCGGTGGAGTCGCTCACCGACCTGGGGATGCACCGCGAGGTCCAGCTGATCGTCTCGGGCGGGATCCGCACGGGCGCCGACGTGGCCAAGGCGATCGCGTTGGGCGCGGATGCGGTCTCGATCGGTGTGGCGGCGATGATCGCGCTCGGTGACAACGCTCCCGAGCACGACGCGGCGTACCGCGCGATCGGCTCGGCGGCGGGCTATTACGACGACTACCAGGCCGGGCTCGACCCAGCGGGCATCTCCACACAGGAGGAGGAGCTGGCCGCACGGCTGGACCCGGTCGAGGCCGGGCAGCGGCTGGCCAACTACCTGCGCACGTTGGTACTCGAGGCGCAGACCCTCGCGCGCGCGTGCGGGAAGTCGCACCTGCACAACCTCGAGCCCGAGGACCTCGTCGCCCTGACGATCGAGGCGGCCGCGATGGCGCGTGTCCCGCTTGCGGGAACCAGCTGGATCCCGGGCCTCGCCGCCGGCGGGTAGGGCTACCTCCTCATCCCCGGCTCGGGTGCCATCCTTACACGGTTGCGCAGCTGACCTGCAAGCGTGAGAGCGCCAGCTTGACCTACGTGATCGCCGAGCCGTGTATCGACCTGAAGGACAACTCGTGCGTCGAGGTATGCCCGGTGGACTGCATCCATCCGACGCCCGAGGAGCCCGGGTACGACGACGAGCGCCAGCTCTACATAGATCCGGAGGAGTGCATCGATTGCGATGCCTGCGTCGAGGCGTGTCCGGTGGACGCATGCTTCGCCGAGGACCAGTTGCCTCCCGAGTGGCAGAAGTTCACGCAGATCAACGCCGACTACTACGCGCGCACGTAGTAACGCCGCCGCGCCGGCGCCCGCCGCCGCCGGTCGGGAAACCCGCTGAGAAGTAGCTCATCGCCACGGGCTGAGTAGGACAGCGAGGTCGGCGACGAACAGCAGGATCACCACGTCGTTGAGCAGCGCGATGTCGATGTCGCCCGGCGCCAGCTGGACGATGGCCCATAGCGCGAACGCGCTCACGAGGATTGACCGCGTGACAAGCTCCCGATGGTTCTTGTGATGCGCCCACGCGTAGGCGAGATACGCGCCTGCGGCGAGGAACAGCGTTACCGCCTCGAGGATCTGGACGACCGAGTCGTCGTTGGCGAGAATGCGGGCGAATACGGTGGCGACGCCGGCCGCGACGCTGGCTGCGATCAGCAGTCCCGCGAGGCGACTGAGCCTCATGCGATGAGGCTTCACGTGGTTCTAGCTCTTGCCCTTGTAGTACTCGGCGTTGATGGCCGTGAAGTGCTTCCAGTTCTCGGGCAGCTGTTCCTCGGCAAAGATCGCATCGACGGGGCACACCTCGACGCAGGCGTCGCAGTCGATGCACTCCTCGGGGTCGATGAATAGCTGGCGCACCTCGGCGAAGCCGGGCTCATCTTCGGTGGGGTGGATGCAGTCAACGGGGCAGACCTCGACGCACGTGTAGTCCTTCACGTCGATGCAGGGCTCAGCGATCACGTAGGTCATGCTGCTCGCTGCTCATGGTAGGCGAACCACGCAGCTGGAAAGGGTGGATCGGGAGAGAATCAAACTCTCGACCCTTGGATCAAGGGCGTGCCGATGCTGCTGAGGGCCGCGACGATCACGGGCCGCGTCCGCCACGTGGCCAGGCGAGCGAGCTAGCCAGGAGCCGCCGGCCCGGCCGCCCCTCAGTGCGGGCCGCCGAGCGCGCGCGTCAACGTGGCGGCACCGTCGAGTAGCTCGGTGAGCAGGCTCGTAGGATCCTCGAGGCGGTTTGAGGGCGCCTGCAGGCCGAGGATCGCGGCGAGTCCGCCGGCGCGGTCGAACACCGGCGCGGCGATCGCGTTCACATCCTGCTCGCGCTCGCCGAACACCGTTCCGTAGCCCCTCTGGCGCACGCGCAGCACCTCTTGGGCCAGCTTGGCGCGGTCGGTGATCGTCCGCGGGGTGAGCGCGCGCAGGTCGCGCTCGCGCGGCATCGGCCCGCCGCCGAACGCGAGCATCACCTTGCCCACCGCGGTCGCGTGGGCGACGCTCGGCCGGCCAAGGCGCGCCATGCTGACCACGCTCGAGCGCGAGGGCACCGAGTCCACGGTGATCGCCTCGCGCTCGCCGGGCACCGACAGCGTCGCGGTCTCGCCGGTCCGCTCCATCAGCTCGACCAGCACCGGGCGTGCAAGCGCGCGGACGTCCATCCGCGAGAGCACGCGGTCGGCGAGCGTCACCAGCGCCAGGCCGAGGCGGAAGGGGCCCTGCGCGTCGCGCTGGACCATGCCGGCGGTCTCGAGCGTGCCGAGCAGCCGCGAGGCCGTGCTCGGGCTGACCCCGATCCGCCGTGCGAGCTCGTTCACCCCGAGGCCCTCCTCGCTCTCGCGCAGCACCTCGAGCAGCGTCAGGGCACGAGCGACGGAGGCGACCGGACGGGCTCTGGCGGAGGGCGCCGATGCGGCTCCTCCGGATCTTCCATTTTGAATGTGTTGCGTGATAGGCAACAGTATTGCGCTTTGCGCCACACGTGTCTAGTATCGAGCTCAATGTCGTTCCTGCTCAGGTGCCCACACTGCGGGGTCCGTGAGGTTGCCGACTTCGCATTCGGCGGCGAGGTGAGCGCGCGTCCGAGCGAGGCGCCCTCCTTTCGAGAGCTGTGCCGGTACAACTACTTTCGCCGCAACGTGGCCGGCGTGCAGCGCGAGTGGTGGTACCACCGCTCGGGCTGCCGCACCTGGTTCCTGGCCGACCGCGACACGCGCACCAACGACGTGCTGTGCGTCGGGCTCCCGGGCGAGATCGGCGAGGCGCCGGCGAGCAACGGGGGCGCAGCTTGAGCCGGCTGCCGCCCCAGCCCGGGGAGCTGATCGACCGCGCCGCGGAGGTCACCTTCACCTTCGACGGCAAGCAGGTGACGGCGCTGCGCGGCGACACGATCGGCTCGGCGCTCTACGCGTCCGGGCGGCGCACGTTCTCCCGGAGCTTCAAGTACCACCGGCGCCGCGGGCTGATGTGCTGCGCGGGCAATTGCCCGAACTGCCTGGTGGCCGTCGACGGCGCCCCCGGCATCCGTGCCTGCACCGAGCCCGTCCGCGAGGGATCGCGGGTCGAGCATCTGAACGCCCGCCCGGGACTCGAGCTCGATGCGATGGCGATCACCGACGTGCTCGGCGGACCGTTCACGCCACCGGGCTTCTACTACAAGACGTTCATCCGCCCGCGCCGGCTGTGGCCGCTGTATGAGTGGGTGCTGCGTCACGCGGCTGGTCTCGGGCGGCTGCCAGAGACGCAGGCGAGACGCACCTGGCAGACCGAGTACCGCCGTCGCCACGCGGACATCCTGGTCGTCGGCGGTGGCGTTGCGGGTCTGAGCGCGGCGATCGCCGCCGCCGAGCTGGGCGCCGATGTGGTGCTCGCGGACGACGGGCCCGAGCCGGGCGGGCGGCTGCTCTGGGAAGGAGGCCGCGAGACGGCGAGAGCGCTCGCCGAGCGCGCGCGGGAGGCAGGCGTCGAGGTGATCGGCTCGGCCTCGGCGCTCGGCCACTTCGACGGCCTCGTGCCGGTCTGGCAGGGCAGCACCCTCCACCAGGTCCGCGCTCGCGGCCACGTATACGCGACCGGCGCCATCGAGCAGCCGCTCGTGTTCCCGGGCAACGACCTGCCCGGGGTGATGCTCTCGAGCGGCGCCAGGCGCCTGCTCGCGCTGTACGGGGTGCGGCCGGGCTCGCGTGCGGTCGTCGCGTGCACATCCGATCGCGGCCTGCTGGCGGCGCTCGCCCTGCGCGAGGCCGGCGTCGAGGTGCTCGCCGTGGCCGACCTGAGGCCCAATCCATCGGCGCTGGCGGAACGCCTGAACGACAGCCGAGTCGAGGTGCTCCAGGGCTGGACGGTCGTGCGGGCGAAGGGACGGCGAGCCCTGAAGGGCGCCGTGCTCGCTCCGCTCGACGGCGCGTCGGGCGCCGGCAGCGGCGCGGGCGAGCGGCGCACGCTCGCTTGTGACCTGCTGATCACATGCGGCGGTGAGGCGCCGTCGACCGCGCTGATCGCCCAGGCTGGAGGCCGCACCGAGTACGCCCCGGAGCGCGGGCATTTCCGCCTCTCGGAGCTGACGGCGAAGTTGTGGGCTGCCGGCGATGTGGCGGGTGCGGGCACGGACCGTGCAGCCGGGCGCTCGGGTGAGCGCGCCGGCCTGCAGGCGGCGCAGGCGCTCGGGCTCGGCGATCGAGCCTCGGCCGCGCGCCTGTCCGAGCTGGACGCCGACCCGCCGCAGGTGGCCGGCGGCGAGGAGGCGATCGCACCGGTGCTCACGGCGTCGCGCGCGAGCGAAGGCAAGGCGTTCACGTGCTTCTGCGAGGACGTCACGGCCAAGGACATCCACCGCGGCGTGCAGGAGGGCTACGACTCGATCGAGCTGTGCAAGCGCTTCACCACAGTCACGATGGGCCCGTGCCAGGGGCGCATGTGCCAGCTCTCCTCCGTGCGGCTGATGTCGCACGAGACCGGGCTCGGGCTGGAGCAGATAGGGACCACCACCGCCCGGCCCCCGTGGTCCACCGTGCCGCTCGGCGCGCTGGCTGGAAAGCCCATCGAGCCGGCCAAGCGCTCATCGATCCACGGCCTGCACCGCGAGCTCGGAGCGAGCATCAAATGGGCCGGGGATTGGCGCCGGGCCTACGACTACGGAGACCCCGAGGGCGAGGCGCTGAACGTCCACACCGCCGCAGGGCTGATCGACGTCTCGACGCTCGGCAAGCTGCTCGTGCGGGGGCCCCAGGCGGGAGAGTTCCTCGATCGCCTGTATCCCAACCGCCTGTCCAACCTGAAGCCCGGGCGCGTGCGCTACGGCGTACTGACCTCCGATGCGGGCCGCATCATGGACGACGGCACGATCAGCCGGATCGACGAGCAGACCTTCTACGTCACCACCACCTCGAGCGGCGCCGGGGCGGTGGAGCAGTGGTTCTCGTGGTGGCTGGCCGACTGGAACCTGGATGTGCACCTGAGTGATGTCACCCAGGCGTTGAGCGCGGTCAACCTCGCGGGCCCGCGCGCGCGCGAGATCCTCACCCGGCTGACCGAAGCCGATTGCTCTCCGGAGGCGTTCGCCTACCTCGATTCCCGCGAGGCGCAGGTGGCCGGCGTGCCGGCGCTGCTGATGCGGATCGGGTTCGTGGGCGAGCTCGGCTATGAGATCCACTTTCCGTCGGCCTGCGGCGAGGATGTGTGGAGGGCGATCCTCGACGCGGGCGAGCCCGAGGGGATCCGGCCGTTCGGGCTGGAGCCCCAGCGAATACTGCGTCTGCAGAAGCAGCACATCATCGTCGGGCAGGACACCGACTCGGAGTCCACGCCGCTCGGCGCCGGGATGCCGTGGGCGGTGAAGCTCGACAAGGAGCAGGCCTTCATCGGCAAGTGGGCGCTCGAGCGCGCCACGGAGCTTCCTGCGGAAGTGGCGCTCGTCGGCTTCACGCTTCCCGACGGCCGGGTCCCGACCGAGGGCGCGGTCGTGCTCGGCCCATCCGGCCAGGCGGCGGGGCAGGTGACCAGCGCGCGACGTTCGCGCCAGCTCGGCCGGGTGATCGGGATGGCCTGGGTGCCGAGCGGCCTTGCGGTGGACGGTCACGCGATCGAGATCTCCGACGAGGGCGTGCGCATGACCGCGTCGGTGGTGAGCGAGCCCTTCCACGATCCGGCCGGCGAGCTGCTGCGCTCGTGAGCCTCGCCTTCCTCACCCCCGGGCCCGGCCACCACGTGCGTGCGCGCTCGCCCATGGAGCGCCTGGCGCTGCAGGCCGGCGCGCGGCTGTCGCACTCGGAGGGGTGGAACGTGCCCAATGCGTTTGGCGAGCCGCTCACCGAGCGCGAACGGCTCACCGCGAGCGTCGGCTTCATCGACCGATCGAGCCTCTCAAAGCTCGAGTTGCAGGCAGAGCCGACGGCGCTCTCGGCGATCGTCGCCGAGGCGAGCGACGGGCTGACGCTGCAACCCGGGCACGCCGGCCGGGCCCTTGCCGGCGCCACATCGCAGACGTGGTGGTGCCCGGTCACCCCCGGCCGCGTGCTCGCGCTCAGCGAGCCCCGCTCAGCCGCGCCGGTACGTGCGGCGGTGACCGAGGCCGCGGAGCAGGCGCGGAGCCCGGTCACGGTCGTCGACCTCAGCTGCGGTCTCGCCGCGCTGGCCCTCGTGGGCCCGCACGCGCGCGAGCTGCTGGCGCGCTTCTGCGCCATCGACGTGCGTCCGGCGGTTGCCCCCAGCTCGAGCTTTCGCCCGGGCTCGGTCGCGCGGACCCCGGGCTATGTGCTCGTCGAAGCCCCGGATCGCCTGCTTGTGCTCGTGGGCTGGGCGCTGGGTGAGTACCTATGGAGCGTCGTGGCCGAGGCCGCCGCGAGCCTCGGTGGAGGCCCGGTGGGCGCCGAAGCGCTCGCGCACCACCTGGAGAGCGCCGATGCGTGAGATCTTCCGTCCCGGGCGGATGTGGCGCCCGCGTGGCGAGCTTCGCGACGCCTACGACGTCGTGATCGTGGGCGCCGGCGCGCACGGCCTCGCGACCGCCTACTACCTGGGCCAGCTTGGCGTCGAGAACGTGGCGGTGCTCGAGCAGGGCTACATCGGGTCGGGCGCCGCGGGGCGCAACACCACGATCCTGCGCTCCAACTACAAGACGCCCGAGGGCGCTCGCTTCTACGACGCGAGCATCAAGCTCTTTGAAGGACTCTCGGCCGAGCTCGACTTCAACATGCTGTTCTCGCAGTGCGGCCATCTCACGCTCGCGCACAGCGACCGCGCGATGTTCGTGATGGCCAACCGCGCCGAGGTCAACCGCCTGCACGGGATCGACTCGAGCCTGGTGGACGCCGCCCAGGTCAAGCGCCTGTGTCCACAGCTGAACGTCTCGGAGGAGGTCACGTATCCGATCCTGGGGGCGCTGTATCACCCGCCCGGCGGGATCATCCGCCACGACGCCGTGGTGTGGGGGTACGCGAGGGGCGCCG
>FSYY01000188.1_pt1 | contig 13271 bp, 11 predicted proteins | sample 1638681 | NCBI WGS metagenome assembly FSYY01 (sample SAMEA3914813, study PRJEB12502) | metagenome | biome: forest; material: soil | place: Canada | collected 2011-07-07 | depth 0.3 m | reverse complement strand
CGTCCTCGAGCGGGAGCTCCCAGCGCGCGCCCGCATCCTCGAATGCGCCCACCACAACGGCGAACATGCCGTCGCGGTGGTTGAGTGACTCGACCGTCACCGGCGTGCGTCGCGCGTCGAGCATGCGGGCGCGGTTGCCCGGCACGAGATGCTCCAGTCGACCCCCTTCGAACGCGGAGTCGGGGGCGGCGTGCGGGTCGTGCTGGTAGATGTCCTCGGGAGCGGAGCGCTCGTCCATCCCGCCAGTATGGGCGGGCGAGCCGTCAGGCGTAGGGAGTGGCTCGGTAGCGGAGCCGCAACAGGCGCAGCGACCGCGTCGTGCCGGAGGGAGCGTCCGTGATCTCGCCCACGTGCACGTATCCGCAAACCTCGGCTACGCGCAGTGACGCGTGATTTGTGGGCTCGACTCGCACCTCGATCTCGCGCAGCCCGAGCTCTGCGACGGCCCACTGCGTCAGGAGCCCAACGGCTCGCGTCGCGAGCCCCTGACCGCGGGCCGGCCGAACCAGCCAGTAGCCGATCCGGGCCGTGCGGCGGTCCCAGTCGAACGTGCTCAGGTTGACTGCGCCAACAGCCCGCTCCGACTCGAGCGCGCGGATCGTGAAGCTGAGCGCCTCCCCCCTCGCCGCCGCGTCCAGTCGGGCCTTTACGAACCCACGCGCCGCATCGCTCGAGTAGTCGCGCGGGACCGCCGTGATGCGCGTAATGCGGGGATCGCTCGCGGCCTCCTGCAGCAGCGGCAGGTCGTGCCCCGACCACTGGCTCAGGAGCAACTCTCCGTCACGCAGTTCGGCGGGCGCGTCCATCACTCGCGCTCGAGCAGCTCGAGGCGGTTACCCCACGGATCCACGAAGTAGAAGCGCCACGCTCCGGGCAGCGCCTCGTCCCACACAACCTCGACGCCCGCGGACTGCAGCCGCTCGGCAAGCGCGGTCAGTCGACCGGGTGCCACCCGGAAGGCCGGATGCGCCTTGCGTGCCGAGGTGAAGCCCTGCTCGACCCCCACGTGCAGCTGCTGCTCGCCGGCCGCGAACCACACCCCTCCGCGGTCGCGAAGCGCGGGTGGCTTCTCGATCTCCTGCATGCCGAGCAACTCGCCGAAGAAGCGGCGCGCCTCGGGCTCACAGCCGGGCGGAGCGGCTAGCTGGACGTGGTCGATTCCGATCAGCACACGTTCTCGGAACCCTAGCCCGACGGTGTGCTGAAGCGGCGCCGGGTGCCTCCGCTCAGAGGGCGGCTGCGCGTGGACGAGTCGCATCGCCGCGCTCAGCTCGCTCAGCGCGCGCGATTGCCAACAGACTCTCGTGCGAGGCGGCCATCGCCTCCAGCAGCACCTCGAGGTCGGGCACGGTGTCACGGTCCGCGACCACGCCGAAGAACACCTCGCCGTCGTAGCTCACGAGGGCCACGCCGACCGCGTGCTTGGCGGCGAGCGGCACCAGCGGGTAGATTTCGCGCAGCGGCGCGCCGAACGCATACAGCGTCTGCTGAGGGCCGGGCACGTTGGTGATGGTCACGTTGAACAGCCGCGTGGCATAGAGGGCCTGCGCGATCGTCGCGTGGATCACCGGCGGGGCCAGTCCAGCCAACGCGATGATCGCGGTCGTGCCCGCCGCCTGCCGCCCGTCGGACTTGAGCGACTCAGAGCGGGAGACCGTTTCGCGGTATCGCCGCGCTGGATCGCGCTCGACCACGGGCAGCTCGACGAACAGCGAGGAGATCCGGTTTCCCAGGGCGAGATGCTCGCTTGCCATGCGCACATTGATCGGGACCATCGCCCGCAGCCCCTGTGAGGGAAGCGGCTCCTCGCGCGCCTCGAGCAGGGCTCGCAGCCCACTCGCCGTGACGGTGAGAGCGACGTCGTTGACGGTCCCGCCGAGAGCACCCTTGATCTCCTTCAGCTCGGCCAGCGGGACCCGCATGACCCGCAGGCGGCGCAGCGTGCCGATCGGTGCGTTGAGGCTCGTGTGCGGCGCCGCGTGCAGCTCCTCGCGCACGATCATCCCGAGCGCCGATTGCGCGCTACGCAGCGCATCATGAGGGTGAAGCACGCCCTGCGCCCCCATCTGGACGGCGCGCAGCATCGTGTCGAGGGGGACCAGGCCCTCCCACGCGTGCGCGAGCGAGGCAACCGCGCCCATGGCGGTGGGCTCAACGGGGGACGCCGGGCGCTCGGAGTCGAGCGAGCCGTGCGCTCCGCCCTTGCCGTCCTTCGTGGGCGAGGAGGACGAGTGTGCGGCCGGGACCGCGTTGGGGGTCGCGTCCAGCAGGAGTTGACCGACGTCCACCGAGCCGACGCCGTCGACCATGCAGTGGTGTGTCTTGGTCGCGAGCGCCCAGCGTCCGCCGGCGAGACCCTCCACGATCACCATCTCCCACAGCGGCCGGTGACGATCCAGGCGCTGGGAGAAGAATCCCGAGGCCCACTCCTGCAGCTCCTGCTCCCCACCGGGGGCTGGGAGCGCCGCGCGCGTGACATGCCTGCGCAGGTCAAATGCGGGATCTGCTTCCCATTCGGGCCACGAGAGCCCGCCGGTATGCGGTGCCGAAAGGCGCTGTTGATAACGGGGCAGTTGCCCGAGCCGACTCTCGAGATGCCCGCACAGCTTCTGCAGCGCCGGCGCTCCGACCTTCGGCGCAGGCTCGAAGACCATGATCGCGCCGATGTGCATGTGCGCGCTCTCGTCGGCCTCTTCGAGCTCGAGGAAGGTCGCATCCAGCGGTGTGAGATGCTCACTCATGGCCGTGCTCCTGCCATTCCGCTCGCTTGCCCAGATACCCCGGCGGCAGCAGCCCGTCGAGTCGCTCGATCACCTCGAGCCACTGCAGCGCCGAGTCGAAGTGATGATCGGCCGCGTCGCGGTCAGCCAGCGTCAGCGCCAGCTCGCGACCATCGTCGTTCATGGCCCTGATCCTCGCCGGATCGCGAGCCGAGGCGGGACGGTCGCGGAGCGTTTCATCGCGGGTGAGCGCGTTGTGACCGGCGAGGTACGGCGCCAGGTAGCGTCCGGCGATCTTGCTGGGCGGCCACCACAGGGGGTTGGCCGCCACGTCCGATCGCTCGCCGGACGCGCCCCCGATCTGTGCGCGCATGTAGGTGGGGCCGATGCCGGTGAGCAGCCTCCCTCTGAGCGTTGGGCGGATCGGGGATGGCACGACGGGAACGCCCATCTTCGCCGCTATCGCCTCGGCGGCCGCGTCGGCCTGCTGGGTGGCGATGCCTCCCTGCTTGACCGAGAAGTCAGTCCCGTCCCCGGCGGCGTACACGTCCTCCAGCCCTGCGACCCGACTGTGCTCGTCCACCGGGATGAAGCCGGCCGCATCCGACGGCAGCCCCGCCACCGCCGGGCCGGCGAGCTGTGCAAGGGTGATCACCCGGTCGACCTCGAGCGTTCCGCGCGGACGCAGCTGAAGCTTGCCGTCTTTGATGCCCTCCGCGCTGGCGCCCGTCTTCAGCGCGATCCCGCGGTCAGCAAACAGGCCGCGCAGCGCGCGACCGGCCGCCGGCCCGAAAACCGCAAGAGGGTCCTCCTCGGGTGTGACGACAGTGAGCTCGACCCCGATGACTCCTCGGTCGGCAACGTGCGAGGCGGTCAGTAGCGCGAGCTCATACAGCGGTAGCGTCCAACTGACCCCCGAGGGACACACAAACGCCAGCCGCCACTCGCTGCTGCTCTCGAGGCTCGCGAGCAGCCCCCGAAACTCCTCCACGTCAGCCGCGCCGCCGAAATGCAGCGCACCGTCCAGCCAGGCGCGCCGCTGCGCGCCAACCGCCACCACGAGAGCGTCGTAGGGGAGCGTGGCGCCGCTCGCGAGGACGACACTCCGGGCCTGAGCGTCGACCCGTGCCAGCGAGTCCACGTGCAGCCTGGCGTCCTGGTCGACCGCTATCTCCGCGAGATCCATCAGGTCCGTGTCGGCGAGATCGAAGGGCGCCGCGACCGCAAGCGGTCGGTAGACGAACCGGCGGTTAGGCGCCACCAGGTGCACCTCCACCCCCACCTTGAGCAGTGCGCGGAGCGCTAACAGCGCCTCGAAAGCGGCGACCCCGCCGCCGCAGATGACGACCCGTCTGGGACTCCGCGATCCACGCGCGCGTGCCATCTCAGCTCCGTGGATCAGCTCGCGGAGACCGCGCTGCCGCGACCGGGCCCGCGCAAAGTGGACTTCGGACGATCATGAGGGCAGGCTACGTCGGGCGGCCGCTCACGACTGCCGAGGAAATCCGCGCTGATCGAGCGGAAACTACTTAGACCCGCCTGGCTGTAGAGGGGCCGCTCGGGCCGGCGCCGCCCGTGGCGGCTAAGGCTCGCAGTCGGCGCTGCGATCCTCGCCGGACCCGCGCAGCGCAGCCTCTTCCTGCAGGATGCGCCAGCCTTCCATGAAGTGTGCGCGGGCTTGGGGTGAGAGGCGCTCGAGGGCGGTACGAAACGGCGCGAGCGCCACCTCGAGCCAACCCTCCATCGCATCGCGGTAGTCCTCGTGCACGCGCACGATCGTGCGCCTGCGGTCCTCGTCGTCCTCTGCGCGCTCGAGCATGCCCGCGCGGCTGAGCTCCCCTACGATCGTGCTGGTGCTCGAGAGCAGCAGGCCAAGGCGCTTGGCCAGTTCGCTGACGCCGATCGGTTCGGTGGCCGCGACAGCCAGGAGCGCGGATGCGTGGCGCTTCCCAAGCGAGGAGCGTTCCATCGCGTCGCGCATCGGCATGGGGGCCGGCACAGCGTCCTTGAGGTCGTGCAGCGTGACGGGCACCAGCGAGGTGAGCTCGGCGAGGTCGTCCTCGACACTCGGACGGGATTGGGTCTGGGCATTGCTCTTGACGGTCATGATGAGTCTGCTACTCTCCCCGATCTGCGAACTATTCGTAAAATGAACTGTTCGTCTATCAACAGTATACCCGGAGGTGCGACGTGAGCGCAACGGCATCGCAGCAGCGCAGACTTGGCATCGTGGCGCGGGCCAGCGGCTGGGCCGGCGGACACCGGCGGCTCGTGCTGCTCGGCTGGTTCGTGGCATTGGTCGGCGCGCTCGCAGCCTCCAGCGCCATCGGCACCAACTACGGCACCAGCTTCTCGCTGCCCGGCACCGAGTCCCAGCGCGCGGTCGACCTGCTCAAACACGACTTCCCTGCGCAGTCGGGCGACTCCGACCAGATCGTGTTGCAGGCGCGAGGCACGAGCGTCACCGCCCCGGCCGTCCAAGCGCGCGTGACGCCGGTGCTGGCGCAGATCGCCCGCCTCCCGCACGTCAGCGGCGTCGTCAGCCCCTACACAGCGGCCGGCGCGCAGGCCGTCTCGCGCGATGGGCAGGTCGCTTTCGCGACCGTGAACTTCGACCAGCGGGCGAACGTGCTGCCGAAGCAAGCGATCGAACGGGTGATCTCGGTCGCGGAGAGCGCCCGCTCTCCCCAGCTGGAAGTCCAGCTCGGGGGCCGGGCGATCGAGCAGACCGAAAAAGTCTCGCTGGGGGCGGCGACCGCCGTCGGACTCCTCGCGGCGATGATCGTCCTGCTGATCACCTTCGGGTCACTGCTCGCGATGGGGCTGCCGATCCTCACCGCCCTGCTCGGCCTGGGGACGGCGATCGGCCTGGCCGGGCTCACGTCGCAGATCATCACCACGCCGGACTTCGCCACGCAGCTCGCGGCGATGATCGGGCTCGGCGTGGGCATCGACTACGCCCTGTTCCTGATCACGCGCTTCAGGCAGAACTTCCGCGCGGGGATGGACCTCGAGACCTCCATCTCCGAAGCGATGGACACCGCCGGGCGTGCCGTCCTGTTCGCGGGCATGACCGTGATCATCGCCCTGCTCGGGCAGTTCCTGCTGGGCGTGAGCTTCCTGTACGGCCTAGCGGTCACGTCCGCTCTCGCGGTGGTGTTCACGATGCTTGCGGCACTCACGCTCCTGCCCGCGGTGCTGTCGCGGTTCGGCGAGCGCATCGCGCGTCCCGGGCGCCGCGCACGCAAGAGCGGCGAGTCCTCGGAGGCGCGCGAAGCCCGCAGCGCGTGGGCGCGTTGGGCCTCGCTGATCCAGCGCCACCCGTGGCCTGGCGCCGTGGCCGGGCTCGCGATCATGCTCGCGCTCGCCGCCCCCGCGCTCGCGTTGCGCCTCGGCAACAGCGACGCGGGCAACAACCCCCCGAGCTCCACAACCCGCCACTCCTACGACCTGCTAGCCAAGGGGTTTGGACGTGGCTTCAACGGACCGCTGCAGGTGGTCGCCTCACTGCCCTCCGCGGGCGACCGGACCGCGGTGGCCGACATCGCGGCGGCACTGCGCGGCAGCGGGGACGTCGCGTCGGTCTCGCCGGCGCACCTGAGCCCCAACGGGCGGACGGCCGTGTTGCTCGTCTACCCGGTGTCGTCGCCGCAGTCGCTGGCGACGACCAACCTCGTCGAAGACCTGCGCAAGCACACCCTCCCGCCTGTCGCCCAGCGGACCGGCACACGCATCCTCGTGGGTGGCCAGGAGGCATCGGCGATCGACTTCACCGGCGTGCTCTCCAGCAAGCTGCCGCTGTTCGTCGGCATCGTGGTCGCCCTGTCCGCGCTGCTCCTGCTGCTCGTGTTCCGCTCAGTTGTGATCCCCCTGCAGGCGGCGTTCATGAACCTGCTTTCGATCGGCGCCGCGCTCGGTGTGGTCGTGGCGATCTTCCAGTGGGGATGGCTCGGCAGCTTCTTCAACGTCAAGGCCGGCCCGATCGAGGCGTTCATCCCGGTGATGCTGTTCGCGATCGTCTTCGGGTTGTCGATGGACTACGAGGTCTTCCTCGTGTCGCGCATCCACGAGGAGTGGACGCGCCGACGTGACGCAACCGAGGCGGTCACCCGCGGACTCGCGTCGACTGGACGAGTGATCACGGCCGCGGCGACGATCATGATCTGCGTGTTCCTGTCCTTTGCCGTCGGCGACCAGCGAGTGCTGAAGCTGTTCGGGCTCAGCCTCGCGAGCGCCGTCTTCCTCGACGCGTTCGTCGTGCGCAGCCTGCTGCTCCCATCGGTGCTCGCGCTCCTCGGTCGCCGCACCTGGGCGCTGCCCGCCTGGCTCGAGTCACGGCTGCCGCACCTGGCGATCGACCGCGCGGACACGTTCGTCGCGCCGGAGGTGGCCGAGCCGGTGAAGCAGCCCGCGTGAGCGCCGTGACGGCACGCCACGAAGTGCCTGACGCAATGCGCGCGCGTCGAGCGCGGCGCCTGGCTCGCGCCGCCGAGGGCTTGACGGCGGCCTACGTCGAGCACCTCTCCCGCGAGAGAGCCTCGGAGGAGCTCGCGTTTGGCGGCTCCAGCGTCGCGAGGAACGCTGACACGACCTCGCGCCACTCCGCGGGTCGATCGAGATGGAGATCGTGCCTGGCACCGGGAATGTCCGCGAACATCGCCCCCGGAAGTCGCGTCGCCGTGGACTGCAGGAGCGTGGCGGGGAAGAACCCGTCACCCGCCCGGACGACGAGCGTGGGGCACCGGATCCGCTCCCAATCCTCCCAATAATCGCGCCGAGTCCCGTCACGTAGGCTCGGAGCAAGTCATCCGTGCCGCTCGCGCCACGTACCGGTCGCGTAACGGTCGAGTCCGGCAATCATCTCGCCCGTTTCGAGCGTTGCCATGCCGTGGCGGTACTCGGCCGCGATCGCATCCGCAAGTGGCAGCGGCCATTGCTCATAGGAGGAGAGCCTGTCGCTGCGAAGCGCCGCCTGCGGCAGTGCCGCCAGCTCGTGGGCGAGTCGCTTCGCCTCCTCGAGCGCGTGCCCTGGGGCGACGAGGCGGTTTGCGAGCCCCATTCGCAGCGCCTCCTGGCCGGCCACGGGGCGTCCGGTCAGGATCATGTCCAGGGCGTTGCTGTGACCGATCAGCCGCGGCAGTCGCACGGTCCCGCCATCCATCAGCGGGATTCCCCAGCGTCGGCAATAGACACCGAACACCGCATCCTCTGCGGCAACCCGTAGATCGCACCACAGCGCCAGCTCCAGGCCTCCTGCGACCGCGTTGCCCTCGATCGCGGCGATCACCGGCTTGCCGAGGAGCATGCGAGTCGGGCCCACGGGACCATCGCCATCGGGGCTCAGATGGGTGATGCGAGAGGGATCGCGGTCCTGCATCGCCTTGAGGTCGGCGCCGGCCGAGAATTTGTGGTTGGCTCCCGTGAGCACCGCAGCGGCGAGTGACTCGTCCTGCTCGTACCGTTCGAAGGCCGCCACCAGCTCCTGCGCGGTGGGTCTGTCGATCGCGTTGGCCACCTCCGGGCGGTCGATCGTGATCACGAGCACCGGGCCATCCCTGTCGTAGTTGACGCTCATCTGCTTGCTGCTCTCCTTGTGTCGAGGTCGATGTGGACGGCGGCGGCAACCTGGCGCCAGAGCAACTCCACGACAGCGCTCTCGGGAGGGGGCGGAGTGCGAGCTAGCGCGTGGACCATCACCCCCTGCATCGCCCCGAACATCGCCGCGCCGGCGAGCTCCGGGTCGACGCCTGCCGGCAGCTCCCCGCGAGCCTGACCGCGTCTGATGTTCGTGGCCGCCTCCTGGATCACGGCGCCGATACGCCTCTGGTCGGTGAGGGCCACCGCCGGTTCACGCGCCAGCGGGCCGTAAAGGATCGGGGCGAGCGGGTCGGCGAAGTGGAAGCGCACGCCATATTCCAGGCGCAGGTACTCGTGGGCGGTCCAGTCGCCCGCGTCGTCGAGGTCGAGATCGAGCACCTCGCTGTGCAGGCGGTCGAAGAAGTCCTCGATCAGCGCGCTCACCAATCCGGCCTTCGACTGGAAATAGCGGTAGATCACGCTCGGCACCACGCCCGCTGCTGCCGCCACCGCCGAGATCTCGAGCTGCCCGCCGGTCCTGATCGCCTCGGCGCGGGCGCACTGCAGCAGCCGCTGCCTGGTTTGCTGGCCCTTGGCCGTGGGCGGGAGGAGGACCGCGCTCATAGAGCGGCACTCTAGCAAGAGAACTGACATCAGTTCTTGTTTCTGGTACGGTCGAGCCGAAGCCCTACCGCACTACGCAGGAGGCAGCCCGATGGCTACGCTCGAGCACCGCCACCCCCGCTCGGGAGATCTCAACCAGCCACAGGCGATGTCCGACATCAACCTGCTGGACTGCGACCTCGCCCTGCAGGAGGGGCTACATCGCGAAGGGGGTGGCTGGGGTAGCGAGCGCGTGCGCGAGGCCGGTGAGCTCGCGGGATCGCGGCTCGCACGCGAGCACGTCGAGCGAGCCGAGCGCAACATCCCCGTGCTGCACACCCACGACCGCAACGGCGATCGGGTTGACGAGGTCCGCTGCGACCCTTCGTGGCACTGGCTGCTCGGCGAGGCCGTGCGCAGGGAGATCCCTTCGCTCACCTGGCACGAGAAGCGACCTGGGGCACACGTGGTGCGCCTGGCGCTCGCCTACGTGTGGGCGCAGCTGAACACGGGCGTGATGTGCCCGCTGATCATGACGTTCTCCGCCGCCTGCACCCTGCAGGAGTTCGGCGGCGAGGGCGCCGAGCGCTGGATCGATCGCCTCACGATGCCCGACTACGAGCGGGGCGCGCTCGCGGGCCAGGCGTTCACCGAGAGGCAGGGCGGCTCGGACCTGCGCACCACCGCCACCCGTGCCGAGCCAAACGGCGACGGGACGTTCACGCTGTGGGGTCACAAGTGGTTCTGCTCGGCGCCGATGTGCGACGTGTTCCTGACGCTCGCCCGAACGGACGCCGGCCTGTCGTGCTTCGTGATCGAGCGGGGCGAGGGCTTTCAGCTCGTGCGATTGAAGGACAAGCTCGGCACACGGTCACTGCCCTCTGCCGAGGTGGAGTTCCACGGCGTACGCGGCTGGCTGCTGGGCGAGGAGGGACGCGGCATCGACGTGCTGGTACGGAACGTCAGCCACGCCCGCCTCGGCCCGGCGGTCGGCCCAGAAATGCGCAGCGCGGTCGTGCAGGCGATCCATTACTGCCGCAACCGGCGTGCGTTCGGGGCCTCCCTGGCCGAGCAGCCCGCGATGCGCAGCGTCCTGGCCGATCTCGCGGTCGACTCCGAGGCTGCAACCGTGGCCTCGCTGCGACTCGCGGCCGCCTACGAAGACTATGACTCGCCCTTCCGCCGGCTGGCGACGAGCGTTTCCGAGTATCACGGCTGCGGACGCGTCACCGCCCACGTGGCCGAGGCCATGCAGTGCCTTGGCGGCAACGGCTACAGCGAGCCCTTCGGGATGGCGAGGCTCCTGCGCGACAGCGCGGTGCACGCCATCTGGGAGGGCTCGGGCAACGTGATCGCCCTCGACGTGCTGCGCGTGATGGCCAAGGAGCCCGCGGCGCTCGAAGCGTTCCTGGAGGAGTGCGAGCTCGCTCGCGGCAGCGACAGGCGCCTCGATTCGCACCTCGAGAAGCTCGCGAGCCAGCTCGCCTACGTCGCCTCCAGCGAGGAGCCCCAGCTCCACGCACGCCACCTCGCCGAGAACCTCGCCCTCGCCCTCGACGCGAGCCTGCTCGTCCGGCACGCACCGGGCTACGTCGCCGACGCCTACTGCGCAGGAAGGCTCGGCAGCGACGGCGGGCGCTCCTACGGGACTCTCCCGGCGGGCGTGGACACGCGAGCGATCATCGAGCGGGCGCTTCCCAGCTGACCCGGGCGATCTGCGCTCGCTGCCTGCCGCAGCGCGAGCAGAGTCTCTCCCCTCAGTTGAAGACGACGCTGAAGTGCCCGACGATGCGCGTGCCAGTTGCCAGCGGGGCGGGGATGCCCTGGGGGTAGGCGTAGCGCCGTGGCAGTGCGACCACGCCGCATACCTTGCGTCCGTGTTCAACTTCCCAACACGGACTGGGCAGTTCGTACGGTTCGCTGCGGCACGGGTACCTGCTTTCGCAGGGCGGAGCCTGAGGCACCGCGTACACCGCGCCGAGGTAGGAGCCACCGCGGCACCAGTGTCGGGTGACCGACCTCGCGGGCGACAGCACGAGGCGGACGCTGCGATCCGGCTGGGGATACCCGTAGGCGGTTCTTTCCATGTTGCTGGAGCTCGAGCACGGCGGTGGCGCGCTCCTCGTGTATCTCCTGTACGGCTTGAGAACGATCACCGCGTAGTAGTAGCCGCCCGCGGGCAGCCGGCTTTCCGCGCGGAAGCTGATGTGTACGTTTTCGCGCACGTTGTGCGTGCGCTGCACGTGCACGGAGACCGTTGCGGGCTGGGTGTTGGACGACGCGCTGGTCGAAGCGTCCAGCAAGCCGGCCATTCCCAGCGCGAGCCCGCAGGCGAGGAGGGTACGAGTCGCTCTGCTCATGACTGGATTCACGGCAATCAGCTTAGGCGTCCCGGGTCGCGAGGTGCGCGACCTCTCCGATCACCCCGTCGATGAACGCGGCCTTCGCCTCGGTGTACCGCTCGCGGTCGTGCTCGAACTCCCTCGCCAGCGTCCGCTTCAGCTTCGCGTAGCCGACGGCAAGCTCGGGGCTGGCGCGGAGGGCGTCCCGAAACGCGAGCTCGGCCCGATATCGAGGCGAGCCGGCTGGGACGAGATGCAGATGGTGAGTGCGGTGGCTGGGGCCGGGCTTGCACAACCAATGCATCTCCTCAGCGCGATAGGAGGCATACCGGTAGTTCAGGTTCGCCAGCCTCTCAATGCAGCCACGCGATGACGGTAGGTCCTCAACTCCAACGAGGATGTCGATGATCGGCTTGGCCGCGAGCCCCGGTACCGACGTGCTGCCCACGTGATGGATGCCGCCGGTCACCCAGCGACCGATCGCCTGTTCGAGCAGCACCTTCTCGGCCTCGAACCGCGCCGGCCACGAACCGTCGTAAGACACGATCCGCACGGGCTCATCGTCAGTCCCCACTCCTGGAGTCATTGAGCCAGTATGCGCCCGACCCAGCGCGTCGGTCAATCCGCAAGCGTCGCTCTGCTCTCGCCGGCCTACCTCAATGCCGGCCGGCCACGTCGCGCACCGGGCACGAGAACCCGTGCTGCTGGTCCCCGCGCGCCGTCCGCGCCGACCGCGACGACGCTGATCGTCGTGCCCGCGCTGGCGGAGGGCAGGCGGACTCGCGAGCCGGGGCGCCGTATGACCACGAGGACGCTACTGCCGGCGCGTGTGGAAACCGTGATTGCATACCGCGCGGCACCGCGGACGGGCCTCCAAGTCACGCTCGCCGTGGCGCCGGTGCGACGGGCACTCAGGCCGGCGGGCCGCGCTAGGCGGACGGGAGCCGGCGAGCGAAAGCGCGCAACGGCGAACGAGTACGCCGGGGCGCCACGATCTTCGACGTTCGCCACGATTTCCCGGAGCTCTGACGGCCCGCCGCTGGGGGCGAAGGAGATGCGCCCAGACACGCCGCTCGCCGCGCCCAAGAGCCGGGCAGCGTGGCGGCCGCGCTCCGAGAAGGTCACGTGACGCCCGGCCCCGCCTGCGAGGGTGTAGCGCAGCGTGCGGCGCGCGCCCGAGCCGGTGACCCGGGCGGAGACGCTCAGGTTGGCCAGCCCGTCGGCGCTCGCGACGCTCAGGATCGGCGTGCTGCTCGGGTCGGGGATGATCGTCCAGCGCCCGGCGGCCGGATGGCGCAGGGCAATCAGGGTCTGGTGATCAGCGTCGTCGTGGATGACGACGACGTTCTGGTCAGCCGGCGCCTGCGCGGTTGAGATCCGTCGGTTGCCGGGCCCGCTGATGAGCGCGTCGGGTGCGCGGTCGCGGCCGATCAAGCGCACCATCGCCGACGGCAGCTTGGCGGCGAGCGTGACCCCCTGCACCGCCGCGGCCGCGGCCGTGGCGGTACGGGGCGAGCTCTCGCGATAGTCGCTGTAGTCGCACGTGAAGACCCTCAGGTCCGGGAACGGCGCTCCCCAGCTATAGCCGGCGCCGACCGGCACCGGGACGACGCCGAGGAGTGGGAAGGGGATCGGAAGCGTCCCGCAGAATCCGATCCCCTTCGAGGAGACGATCTCGCCAACGTTCGCGCACACAAAGCTCAGATCTACCGGGCCGATCTTGATGTTGTGGAGGCAGGCCTTGACGCCGCCTTCGAGGTTGAACACGCGCGCCGAGGGGGCCACGAATCCCTTCACCCCTCCGTCGACGCTGAGGAAGCCGACGTCAAACTTGAAGCCACCGGCGAGCTCGACGTAGTCCGGGTACCGATAGAGGACATAGGCATTCGCCATCGGGATCTTCAGACCCAGCACGGGGACTTTCAACGACACCGTGCCGGCCACCACAATCGTGAAGGCGTCAAATGTGCGCCCATCCAATGGCGCGAGCCGCGGACCGGCGTCAGCGGGCAGTGTGTAGGTCCTGTCT
>FSYY01000102.1_pt1 | contig 13308 bp, 12 predicted proteins | sample 1638681 | NCBI WGS metagenome assembly FSYY01 (sample SAMEA3914813, study PRJEB12502) | metagenome | biome: forest; material: soil | place: Canada | collected 2011-07-07 | depth 0.3 m | reverse complement strand
GGTGGCTATCGGCTCTACACGCAGGGGGACGTCGCGCGCTTGCGCACGATCCTGCGCATGCAGCGCGACGAGTTCCTGCCGCTGCGCGTGATCCGCCAGGAGCTGGCGGCGGGGCGCTCCGGCGAGAGCACCCCCGTGCCCGGGCGCGTCGGGCGAGACGGCGCGCGCGCATGGCGTCCGAGCGTGAGCGTGGGGGAGGGGAGCGGCGCGCTGTACTCGATGGACGACGTGCTCGAGGAGACGAAGGCCGAGGCCAAGCTCGTGCGCGAGCTCGAAGAGTACGGCGTGGTCAAGGGCGAGCTGCGAGGCGGCGTGCGCTACTTCGACGAGACCGAGCGCGAGATCATCGCGGCCGTGGCCGAGCTGGCCCGCTACGGCGTGGGCGGGCGCAACCTGCGCGTGTTCCGTTCCTCGGCCGACCGCGAGGCGAACCTCCTACAGCAGATCCTCGCGCCGGCGCTGCGCTCGCGCAACCCACAGCGGCGCAAGGAGGCGGTCGAGGCACTCGAGAACCTCGCGGCGGTCGCCACGCACCTCAAGCACCTGCTTCTGATCAGGGACCTGCGCAAGATCGTCCGTTGATGAGCGCCGTCGATCTGCGCTCGCTCGTGCGCGAGATCCCCGACTTTCCGCGGCAGGGCATCGGCTTCAAGGACATCACCCCGCTGCTCGCCGACGCGCGCGCGCTGGCGGAGGCGGTGCGGCTGCTCGCCGAGTACGCGCGGCCGCTGCAGATCGGCTGCGTGGTCGCGGCCGAGGCACGCGGCTTCCTGCTCGGGCCGGCGCTCGCGCTCGAGCTCGGCGCGGGCTTCGTGCTCGCGCGCAAGCCGGGCAAGCTGCCCTACGAGACGGTCAGCGCCGAGTATCTGCTCGAGTACGGGGTCGACCAGCTCGAGCTGCACACCGACGCGGTCGCCGCGGGAACGAGGGTGCTCGTGCACGACGACCTGCTCGCGACTGGCGGCACGGCGGCGGCGCTGTGCGAGCTCGTGGAGTCGCTCGGCGGCGAGGTGGTGGGTTGCGGCTTCCTGATCGAGCTGGCCTTCCTCGAGGGCCGCCGGCGCCTGCAGGGCCGCGACGTTCACGCTCTGCTGGCCTACGAGTCCTAAGCTTGCGGGCGTGCCCACCGCGCGCCGCACCCGCACGATCGATGCGCCGCTGCAGGAGCTCTGGGAGGTCGTGCGCGACCCCCACCACCTGCCGCGCTGGTGGCCGCGCGTAAACCGCGTGGAGGGCGTCGAGGGCGACGCGTTCACCGAGGTGATGACCACCGCGCAGGGCCGCGTCGTGCGGGCGGACTTCAACGTGGTGCTCGCCGATCGAGCCGCGGGCACGCTGAGGTGGGCCCAGAGCGTGCAGGGCACGCCCTTCGCGCGCGTGCTGAGCTCGGCCGAGACCGAGGTGCGTCTCGCGTCGGCTGGCGGAGACTATGGAGCGCCCCCGCTCACGCGCAAGAGCCCGGCGACCGAGGTGACGATCGAGCTGCGTCAGGTGCTGACCGGCTTCTTCCCCCGCTTCGGGGGGTTCCTGGTCCGCCGCGCCGCGGCCGACACGATCGACCAGGCCCTCGACGGGCTGGAGCGGATCAGTGCCTGAGCCGACGGGCCCCGCGGCGATGCGCTGGTGGGGCTGGGGGGATCCGGGTCACCCGACCGCGCTGCCGCCGCACGCGCTCGCGTTCCTGCGCGAGTCGGTGGGGCTCGCCGAGCATCCGCGCCCGCCCGTTGCGCTCGAGCGGGTGCGCCTGGAGGCCACGCGGCTGGCCCCGGCCACAATCGTCGAGCTGCGCGCGCTGCTCGGAGGAGAGGGCGTGCGCGAGGACCACGCCGCACGCGTCGTGCACGCCGCCGGCAAGGGCTATCCCGATCTCGTGCGGCTGCGCGCGGGGGCGCCAGAGGGGGCCCCCGACGCGGTCCTCTATCCAACCGCCCACGAGCAGCTCGGCGCCGTGCTCGATCTCTGCAGGCGCCACTCGGTCGCGGTCGTCCCCTTCGGTGGGGGCACGAGCGTGGTGGGCGGCGTCGCGCCGCTGCGGGGCGACCACGGAGCGGTGGTGGCGCTCGACATGGGCGCCATGGGCGCGATCCTCGCGCTCGATCGCGGCTCCTCGACCGTGACCGTGCAGGCGGGTATGAGGGCGCCCACGCTCGAGCGGCACCTGGCCGCGCGTGGCCTCACGCTCGGGCACTTTCCGCAGTCGTTCGAGTACGTCTCGCTCGGAGGGTGCGCCGCTACGCGCTCGGCCGGGCAGGCCTCGACGGGCTATGGGGCGATCGAGAAGATGGTGCTCGGCATGCGCTTCCTCGCCCCCACGGGCGAGATCTCGCTGCCGGCGCTGCCGGCGAGCGCCGCCGGGCCCGCGCTGCGCCAGCTGCTCGTGGGCTCGGAGGGCACGCTCGGGGTGATCAGCGAGCTCGCGCTGCGGGTTCGCCCCGCACCGCGCGAACGGGTGTATGAGGGACTCTTCTTCGAGGACTTCGCCGCGGGCGTCGAGGGTGTGCGTGTGCTCGCGCGCGAGCACACGCTGCCCGACGTCGTGCGGCTCTCCGACGAGCCCGAGACGCGCACCTCGCTCGCCCTCGCCGGCGAGGGCGGCCTTGGCCGGCGGCTCGGGCGCGCCTACCTGGCCGCGCGCGGCTACCGCGACGGCTGCCTTGCGATCTTCGGCTTCGAGGGCGCCGCGGGGGAGGTGGCGTTCAGGCGCGGCGCCGCGCTGGCGCTGTGTCGCGGCTTCGGTGCGATCTCGGTCGGGCGCTCACCCGGCGAGGCGTGGCGTGCCGGGCGCTTCTCCGCGCCGTACCTGCGCGATGACCTGCTCACCCAGGGCGTGATGGTCGAGACGCTGGAGACGGCTGCACAGTGGGAGCAGCTGCGATCGCTGCACGGCCAGGTCTCGCGTGCGATCGCCACGGCGCTCGAGGGCTGCGGGACCCCGGGCGTGGTGATGTGCCACCTCTCACACGTCTATGAGACGGGTGCCTCGCTGTACTTCACCTTCTTCGCGCGCCAGCGCGAGGACGATCCGATCGCGCAGTGGCACGCGGTCAAGCACGCCGCAAGCGAGGCGATCGTAGCCGGCGGCGGCACGATCACACACCATCACGCGGTCGGGCGCGACCACGCCCCGTGGATGGGTCAGGAGGTGGGCGAGCAGGGCCTGCGCGTGCTCGGGGCGCTGAAGGACGAGCTCGATCCCTACGGGATCATGAACCCGGGCAAGCTGCTGTTCAGCGGCCCACGCTGAACGGCCCGCTGAGGACCACTTGGCCCGGATGGTTGGCGCGCGTGCTGGTCTCGCGCGTGAGCAGGATTTCGTGGAACGAGGCGGCGTTTGCGGGGAGCGGACCGCCGCCTTCCAGGCGCTGGTTGGAGCCCACCGCGGGCGCGCGCCCGAGCGGGGCGCTGCTGCCGGTGCCGTTGGACAGCCACATCGCATAGAAGAAGCCGTTCGTCGGCGGCAGGCCCGCGGCCACGGCGTAGAACGCGCGTGTTGAGCCTTCGGTGAGGATCTGCACGAGCCCCGCCGCGCGGCTTTGCGGTTCGACCGGGCGCAGCGTCAGGCGGGCGGACACCCTGGGGCCGGTGCCGGTGCCCGCCGTGGTCGTGCCCGAGCTCGCCCGCACGCCGCCCGTGGCGGTCTTCGAGGAGCCGCCGCCGCTGTCGCTGATAAGCACGATCGCAACCACCACCGCGGCCACGAGCACCGCCAGCAGGATCGCGCCCCCGAGCCTCGAGCCGCTGGGGTAGGCGGGGGAGGCGGGAGAGGGACGCTCGCCGGGCGAGGCTGGCCCATGGCCGGTGGACTCGCGCACCGGCCCAGCCGGCTCCAGGCGCTCCTCGGCCGCGGCCGACACAGGGGCGCCGGCCGGCTCGCCGCCGCGGTTCCCGGCGTCGGTCTCATCGCGCGGAATCTCGGGAAGCTCCGCTGCGGCGAGCGGCGCGAGCTCGTTGGCGAGCGCCCGCGCCCAGGCGCGGGCGGGCTCGGAGCTGCCGAGGTAGGTGCGCGTGCGCAGGCGCTCGGCGATGCCCTGCTGCTGGCCGAGCAGGTAGTCGCCGATCTCGAGGCGGCGCTCGGGCTCCAGATCCCGCGCCAGGCGCGGAGCGAGCACCGCGAGCGCTGCGTGGGCGCGGTCGTGCACGGCACGCTCCTCGATCGCGAGCATCGCGGCCACCTCGGCGTAGCTCTTGCGCTGTCGCAGTAGCAGGGAGAGCGCCGCGCGCTGGTCGGGTGGGAGCTCGTCCAATCTGCTCATGGTGTGCGCACTTCGGCGATCTCGCGGCGCGGCCCGACGGGAGCCGTAGCGGAGGATCGTAGGCTATCGTGGCGCCCCCATGCCACCCACAACCGAGCAGATCTCATCCGCGCTGCAGGGCTTCGACCGGCTGTACGGCCTGGAACTGCTGTCCTGCTCGGAGGAGGAGGTGCTCGCGCAGGTGCGCGTGCGCGATGAGCTCAAGCAGCCCGCTGGTCTCGTCCACGGAGGCGTGTACGCGGCGATGGCCGAGGCGATGGCCTCGCTCGCGACCGCGCTGGCGGTGCTCGAGCAGGGGCAGATGGCGATGGGCCTGTCGAACAACACGAGCTTCCTGCGCCCGATGACCGAAGGGGTGATTCACGCTCGCGCCACGCGCGTGCACCGCGGGCGCACGACCTGGGTGTGGGACGTGCGCTTCAGCGACGACGCCGACAGGACGTGCGCGGTGACGCGCATGACGATCGCCGTGCGCGCCCCGCGCGACGGGCAGCCGCCGCCGGCGCGGCTCGTGCCGTCGCCGCAGGCCTAGCGAACGGGCACCAGGGGCGTGGGTTCCTGGGTGGAGAGCGGGGTCTCGCCGTAGCCCGTGTCGGGTTGGCGCGGCGGCAGCGGCCCGCCCGGGGCGCCCGGCTGGTTGATCGGCACGACCGTGCGCGCGGCCGCGCCGGCGAGGCGCCGGTCGTTGGCGTAGATGCCCACCACCACCGGCCCGGTGGGGATCATGATCGTCTGACCGCGCTGCGCGAGCAGCGCGGTCACGCCGCGCAGCTGGATGCTCCTGTTGGGCGCCGCGAGGCCCGGCACGAAGCTGTTGTCGGCGGAGGTGATCACGCGCAGCGCCGGCACGCATGCTCCCTGGCCGCCTTCCAGGCAGTTCCCGTACTGGATGCTGTAGCCGCCGCTCGGGTCACCCGAGGCTTCGGTGACGGTGAGCCCGTGGAAGGAGCCGCCGAGCCAGTAGACCGGGAACGGCGTCACGATCAGGCCCTCGAGGACGTTGTGCGGGATCGGCTGCATGCGCAGCGCGTTCCCGCAGGCGGTGAGCGCCATCGCGCAGGTCACCAGCAGCGCTGAGGCGGCGAGACGCACGCCCGCAGCCTAGCTGCGAGGGGGCTGGCTGCCCGCGCTGCGGGTGCCTCGCCTGGCAGTCCGTATAACCATTGCGCACACGAATCCCGAGGCCTAGATGGGTGATTCCACGGCCACGCACCGCTGGATGGCACGTCCGGCCTTCGCCGGCCGGTGTCCTCGGCCTCGGCCTCGCCGCCAGCAAGGCCCTCCGGCACATCCCCCTGGAATCAACCATCTAGCCGCGATAGCGGTTGGTGATGGGCATGCGCCGGTCCCGGCCGAATGCGCGAGGTGTGATCTTGATCCCCGGGGGCGCCTGGCGGCGCTTGTACTCGGCCAGGTCGACGAGCCTTATCGTGCGCTCGACCTCCTCCTGCGGCAGCCCAGCCGCGACCAGCTGCTCGCGACTCTGGTCGAGCTCCACGTAGCCCTGGAGGATCCGGTCCAGCAGCTCATACGACGGCAGCGAGTCCTCGTCGCGCTGGTCGTGCCTGAGCTCGGCCGAGGGCGCGCGGTCGATGATCGAGTCGGGGATCGGCGAGGCGACGCGGCCGTTGGGCGTGGCAAGCGGGCCCGGCAGCGCGCCCGCGGCGGAGTTGCGCCAGCGCGCTAGCGCGAACACGAGCGTCTTGGGCACGTCCTTGATCACCGCGAAGCCCCCCGCGAGATCGCCGTAGAGGGTGGTGTAGCCGACCGACATCTCCGACTTGTTGCCCGTCGTCAGCACCAGCCAGCCGAAGCGGTTGGAGAGCGCCATCAGCAGGTTGCCGCGGATGCGCGCCTGCAGGTTCTCCTCGGTCGAGTCGGCCTCGCGCCCGGCGAGCTCGCTGGCGAGCGTCCCCTCGTAGGCATCGATCAGGGGCGCGATCGGAAGCTCGTAGACGCTCAGCCCAAGGCGCTCGGCGAGCTCGCGCGCGTCGGCCTGGGTGGCGTGCGAGGAGTAGGGGGAGGGCATGATCACCGCGCTCACGCGCTCGCTGCCGAGCGCATCCGCGGCCAGGCACGCCACGAGCGCCGAGTCGATCCCGCCCGAGACGCCCAGCAGGACGTGCTCGAAGCCGTTCTTGTGCACGTAGTCGCGCAGCCCGAGCGTGAGCGCCCCGTATACCTCTGCCTCGACCGGCTCGATCGGCGGGGTCGGCGCAGAGCCGAAGCGCTCCTGTGCGGCGGCGGCCGGCGCGCCGCCCTGCGCGCCGGGAGGGGCGACCGCGAGCGGCGCGAGCACGCGTGCGCGGCGCTCGCTGCGCCGCGCGGCCGGCCGGTGGCCCGCGTCGCGCAGGCGCGCCGCGGCGGCGGCCTCGAGGTCGACCTCGCACAGCAGCAGCTCCTCGCGGAACTGGCCGGCGCGGGCGATCGTGGCGCCGGTGTGGTCGATCACGCACGAGTGCCCGTCGAAGACGAGCTCGTCCTGGCCACCCACGAGGCCGCAGAAGGCCACGAAGGCGAGGTTCTCGCGCGCCCGCTGGGCGAACATGCGCTCGCGCTCGGAGCCCTTGCCCGCGTGATAGGGGGAGGCCGAGATGTTGGCGATCAGCGTGGCGCCCGCGATCGCCTCTTCGCTGGCGGGGGGGCCCGGCTCCCAGATGTCCTCGCAGATCGTCAGCCCCACGCGCGCGGAGCCGAGATCGATCACGGCTCCGGTGGGGCCGCCCTGGAAGTAGCGCTGCTCGTCGAACACGCCGTAGTTGGGGAGGTAGACCTTGCGATAGACCGCGTGCACGCCGCCGTCGGCGAGCACGGCCGCAGCGTTGAACACGTCCTCGGCGCGCTCGGGGAAGCCAACCAGGGCCACGATCCCGCGCGCCTCGCCGGCGAGCTCGTGCAGCGCCGCGCGTGCGTCGCCGAGAAAGTGCTCCTTCAGCAGCAGGTCCTCGGGCGGGTAGCCCGTGAGCGCGAGCTCGGGGAACAGGACGAGCTCGGCGCCGGCCTCGCGCGCAGCGCCGATGCCCGCTCGCACACGCTCGGCGTTGGCGGCGATGTCGCCGACCGTCGCGTTGATCTGGCACAGGGCGAGGCGCAGGGGCGGCACGGCTCTAGTATGAGCTGCCCCGCACCCGGGCGGCCCGCTAGCGCGGGTCGGCGCGATCGAGGTTCCAGTGGCGGGCGGTCGCGCACGTCCACAGCCAGGGGTCCTCCTCGGTGTGCGTGCGCGGCGAGACGTAGAAGCGGGAGATCGTGCGCTGCCCGCCCTCGTGGTCGCCGTAGAGCAGATCGACCGTGATCCCCGAGCGCGCCTGGATCGTCTCGCGCAAGGGCCCGTACAGCGGGTCGGAGCGGTCGCGGAAGGCCGCCTGCCAGAAGCCCACGTCGCTCGCAGGGACGTACAGGTCTCGCGTCAGGCGATGGAACTCATCGAGCGGGTGCGGCGTCTCGACGGTCACGCGTCCCGGCTGCAGGTCCCAGCCGTGAAGCACCGCCAGGCCCGAGCCGACGTTGCGCAGGGGCACCGCGAAGTACAGGTTGTCGTCCTGCTCCTGCACCACCGCGAGCCCTTCGCGCAGCAGCAGCCAGTGATCGTCGATGAACCCCACCTTCTGCGGTGGGTCCTGGGGGCGCGCGTTGAACAGCACCGGCCGCAGGCCGACCTGCAGCGCCTGCTCGGAGACGCGCGCGGCGCGGTTGGCCGAGCGGGTGGAGGAGAACGTGGCGATCGCGAGCACGAGCGTGCCGCCGGCCGTGGCCAGGGAGGCGATCGTGCTGATTTCCGCCACGCGCGCAGGCTACTAGGCGCGCGGGGTCCGCACGCGAGCCGCGCTGGCCGCACGTGTGGGCGCAAAATGGGGCGGAGCTCAGCTCGCGCCCGCGCGATCCCCGGCGGCGCTCGCGCCGTTCGCCGAGGGTCCGCCCGAGCGGGCCGCGGCGCGCTCGCGGCGGGGGGCGGAGGACTTGCGCGCGGGGCGGGCGCCGGCGCGCACCCCCGCGGCCCGCGCGAGCGAGGCGATCGCCCACTTCAGGTCCTGCGCGATCGACTCGAGCTCGGGCAGCGCGTCGTAGTCGCCGAGCAGCCCGAAGCCGAGGTGCCCGTCGTAGCTCATCACAGCGATCCCGAGCGCCTGGCGCTGTGCGAGCGGGACAACGGGATAGAGCACCTCCAGGCGCCGTCCGAGCAGATACAGCGGGAACTGCGGGCCGGGCACGTTGGTCACGACCAGGTTGAAGAACGGCTGGCGCGCCTGCAGGCGGGCGGCCTGGCTGAGGATCGTGGGCGGCGCGAAGCCCGCGAGGTTGGTGAGGACCTGCGCCCCCACCGCCTGCCCGGAGGCCTTCAGGTCGGCCATCGAGGCGGCGACGCTGCGCAGGCACTCGGCCGGGTTCTCGATCCCGACGGGCAGCGGCGCCCACATCGCCGCGACCTGGTTACCGAGCGCGCCGCGCTGGGCCTTGGTGCGCACCGACACGGGCACCATCGCCTTCAGCACGAGCCCGTCGGTGCTCTCGCCCTGGCCGCGCAGGTAGCGCCCGAGCGCGAGCGTCACCGCGGTGAGCACGACATCGTTGAGCGTCCCGCCGAGCGAGTCCTTGATCGCCTTGAAGCGCGCGAGGTCGGCGTCGATGAACGTGTAGCGCCGGTGCGGCCCGATCTCGACGTTGAACGGGCTGGGGGGCGCGGGCGCGTTGATGCCCGCGAGCGTGGTCGCGCCGAGGCTCGCGATGCTGTCCTTGACCTGGCCGAGCGCCCGCCGCGGAGCGCGTAGCAGCGCGCGTGCCCCACGGGCCATCTCTCCCGGGACGGTCGAGCGCTCGATCAGAGCCTCGCCCAGCAGCTTGGCGGGACCGGGCAGCGGCTTGGCGCTCCAGGGCGTGGCGGGCGCGGTGGGTACGGCGGGTTCCCGCGCGGTGTCGAACAGCACGGTGGTGATGTCCACGCCCGAGATGCCGTCGACGAGCGCATGGTGGGTCTTGGCGACCAGCGCGAAGCGCCCTCCCGCCATGCTCTGCACCAGCCAGATCTCCCACAGCGGCTTGGAGCGATCCAGGCGTTGGGAGAACAGCCGGCCGGCGAGCCGCTTCAGCGAGGCCTCGTCCGCCGGCTTCGGCAGCGCAGTGTGGCGGATGTGGTAGGAGAGGTTGAAGTGGGGGTCGTCCGCCCACACCGGCCGGCCCTGGCCGAGCGGCACGAACGCGAGGCGCTGGCGGTAGCGCGGGACGAGGTGCAGGCGGCTCTCGACGTGCGCGATCAGCTCGCTGAGGGCGGGCGCCTTGCCCTCGAACACCATCACCGAGGCCACGTGCATGTGGGCGGCCGAGTGATCCTCCAGGTGCAGGAACGTGGAGTCGAGCGCCGACAGGCGGTCGGGGTTGGCCATCTGGCGATTCTGCCTGTTGTACGACCGCGCGTCAATTCCCAGTGCGAAAACATTTCAGGCGGTGCTCGAGCGAGCCCGAGAGGTGGGTGCGCTCGTGCGCTTTGGCACTAGATCGGTCAATGGTCTTGTGTGCGCTCCATCACACAAGGACGCGGGCCGGCCCTTCTAACGTACGAACAATTGTTCGACTCGCCGAGTCGTCTCCGTGGTTGGGGACGAGCGGGGGAACCACCGCCAGGGGCGCCATGCCGCCATCTGGATGGGGCGAATCGGCCGCACCGCGCGGCTGTAACGCCCGGCTGACATGCGTCTGTTTCGCGTGCTCGGCCGGCCGTGAGCCCGACAGCTAACCCCGTAGGCGCAACGCAAGGAGGTTTCATGCTCGTACCCGCTCCGCCTGCCCTGCCCGCGCTGCCGCTGGCACCCGTCGGGATCAGCTCCAGCTCGGCCAGCGCCGCGGTGAAGCCGGCCAAGACCGCGCTGAACGTGCGCACGGCTCGCCTGGACGTGCTCGAAGGCGACCGCGCGACGGTCACCGGAACGCTGCTCGCCGGGCCCCACACGGCGGCTGCGCGCCGCGTCGTGGTCCTACAGGCGCTGGACAACCATGGCTGGCGCACGCTCGCCCGCACCCGCACCGGCGCCCGCGGGCGCTTCGTGCTGAGCTACATCGCGCAGGGCCTCGGCAGCCGACTCGTGCGCCTGCGCTTCGCCGGGGACCGCCTCGACACCCCGGCACGCCGGCGGATCGGCTGGCTGAACACCTACCGGCTCGCCGGCGCCTCGTGGTACGGCGGCGGCGGCAGCCTCGCGTGCGGCGGCTCGCTCACGAGCGGCACCCTCGGGGTGGCCAACAAGACGCTGCCGTGCGGGACGGTGGTGACGCTGCGCTACGGCGGACACTCCGTGCGAGTACCCGTGGTGGACCGCGGCCCCTATGTGGCGGGGCGCGAATTCGACCTCACCGAAGCGACCAAGCAGGCACTGGGCTTCGGCGACACCGGCGAGGTGTGGAGCACCCGCTGAGCCGACGCACGCCGGCCCGGGCACGATCGGCCCGGGCCGGCGAGGAGCAGGCGCGATCCGCACGCCGGGCTCCCGCCGGGGCCGCCGCGCCGGCGCAGACGCCAGGCGTCGCCTGGGCGGCTTCGTGCAGGGCTTGGCATTCGGCCCCGAGCTTCCGTTCAATCACCGGGATGTCGCTTGTGCGCAGAGCCACACGTACCCCCGTGTGGATGGAGACACTCGGCGAGTGGAGCTGGCCGGGAACGGCCTCCGCGTCCGCCGAGGTGCTGCCGCCGCCGTGGGTGCCCGCGTCGCCGCCGCGGCTCGAGACCGTGGTGGGCGATCCGCTCGCTACCGGCTCCTGGCAGCCGCAGCGGAGCCTCACGTGGAGGCTCGGCGTGTGGACCCTGCTGAGCGCGCTCGCCGCGCTCGCCGCGCTCACGGCCCTCAGGGGTCCCGTGGGGCTCGAGCGCCTGGTCGGCTACCGAGGCGCGAGCGCGCCGCCTCCCGCGCGAATCCTGCCGGCGCCACGCGCGCTCGCCGCGCTCACGCCGCTGCCGCGCCTGCTGCCGGTCAGTCGCGCCGGCGCGGGCAGCCTGGTCGAGCGTGCGAGCTATCGCTCGAGCGCCCTGCGCGAGGCGGGCTCCTTCTACGTCTACCTGCCGCCGGGCTACGCGGGCGCCTCGCGCGAGTATCCCGTCCTGTATCTCCTGCACGGCAACAGCCAGCTCGCGAGCTCGTTCCTGCAGATCGGGCTGCAGCGCGAACTCGACCGTCTGATCTCTGCGGGCGTGATCCCCCCGATGATCGCCGTGATGATCCAGGGCGGACCGGGTGCCAACAACTGGCGCGACTGGGGTCGGCGCAACTACGAGAGCTACGTGGTCGAGGTCCAGGAACTGGTGGACAGGATGCTCCCCACCGTGGCGACCCGCGGGGGGCGCGCGATCGCGGGCGAGTCGATGGGCGGCTACGGGGCGATGAACGTGGCGCTCGGGAACCCGGATCGCTTCGCCGTGGTCGAGAGCTGGCTCGGCTTCTTCAACGGCCTCGACGGCAACCTGCGCGCCGACCGCCCGATCCTTGCACGGCTGGGCTTGCACGCGTTCCTGTACGGCGCTGCAGCGGATCGCATCGCGAGCCCGGCGCAGAACGCACCCTTCGCCGCCGCGTTGCGCGCCGCCGGGGCGAGCGCGGTCAGCGCGGTCTACCCCGGCGAACACACGCTCGGCACCGTCCAGGCGCACCTCGGCGGCATGCTCACCTACGCCGGCCGTACGCTCGCGAGCACGACCGCGCAGCTCGCGGGCAGTGCGGCGCACTGAGCCGCGTGGACCGCGGGGGCGGTTGCCCTCCTCCCTCGGGGCCTCCTCGCGCGGGGCGCTGGCGCTCGGGGCGCTCGCGGTGGGCGCGGGGGCGTTCGGCGCGCTGGCGATCGGGCGGCTTGCGATCGGGCGGTTGGCGCTCGGCCGCGGCGAGATCGGCTCCTTGCAGATCGGCGAGCTGAAGGTGCGGCGGCTGGTGGTCGAGGAGCTCGCGGTCGAGCGCGAGCCGCGCGTGCCGGGCACCGACGCCTGAGCATCGACTCATCCTGGCCGCGTGGCCAGTATGATCGCGGGCGTCCTGCGGCAGCGATCACGGAGGTAGGGGATGGCGGCGGTTGGGAGCGATCTCGAGGGCGTGCTCGTCGGCGACCGCGAGCGGTGGGTAGACGGGCCGCCGCACGCACTGTTCAAGCGCCTGCGCGGCGAGTGCCCGGTTCACTGGTCGGCCGGGCTCACCGAGTTCCCGCAAGAGGCCGGATTCTGGTCGGTGACTACGGCCGAGGACGTGCACGCGGTCAGCCGCGACTGGCAGACCTATTCCTCCGAACTCGGTGGCGTGACGGCTGCCTCGGCGGTGTTCCCGATCGAGCTGACGCGGGCGATGTTCATCGGCATGGATCCGCCCAAGCACGACCGCGTCAAGGCGCTGTTCCAGGCGGGCTTCACGCCCAAGCGGATCGCCGACCACGAGGATGCGATCAGGGCGATCGTGATCAAGGTGCTGGAGCGGCTCGAGGGACGGGAGACTTGCGACCTGGTGGGCGACGTCGCACAGCCGGTGGTGGCGCGTGTGATCGGAAGCTTCATGGGCATCCCCGAGGAGGACGATGCGATCTGGGCGAGGCTGATGAACTCCGCGCTCGGAGCCGGGGACGTGGACATCAGCCCCGAAGGGGTCGAGGGCGTGCTGGAGAAAGACATTCCTGAGATCTTTGAGCGTTGCCGCAAGTTGATCGCCGAGCGTCAGGAGCGCCCCACGGATGATCTGACGAGCGTGCTGGTGCACGCCGAGGTCGATGGGCAGAGGCTCGAGGAACACGAGATCGTGATGGGCTTCTTCCTGCTGGTGGCGGCGGGCAACGACAGCACCAAGGCGACCTACTGCAGCGGCATGCGTGCGCTGATGGAAGACCCCGAGCAGCGCCGGCTGCTGCTCGATGACCCCGCGTTGGTGCCCGACGCGGTCGAGGAGGCGCTACGGATGTTTCCCGCCTTCGCGCACTTCCGCCGCACCGCAACGTGCGACACCGAGCTGCACGGACAGAAGATCAAGGAGGGCGAGAAGGTGGTGATGTGGTACGTCTCCTCAAACCGCGATGAGACGCGCTATCAGGACCCCGACCG
>FSYY01000049.1_pt1 | contig 13698 bp, 20 predicted proteins | sample 1638681 | NCBI WGS metagenome assembly FSYY01 (sample SAMEA3914813, study PRJEB12502) | metagenome | biome: forest; material: soil | place: Canada | collected 2011-07-07 | depth 0.3 m | reverse complement strand
GGTGACCGCTGTGGTGGGCGGGAACTTCCACGCGACTGCCCAGCGCGGGTCGCGTCCGACCGCGCCGAGCCGCCGCTGGAGCTCGAGGTCGTCCACCTTCACCACCGCGCCGTCGATCTCGAAGTCGAGCTCGCCACGGCGGCGCTCCCACTCCTGGCACTGCGCGATCACCTCATCGGCGCTCGCGAGCTCCCGGATGCCGCTGTTGACACGGAAGCCGTGCTCGCGCAGCCACTGCAGCGCCTGTGAATGGGCCGTGAACGACAGGCCTTCGGTGACCCCCACCTGGTATGCCCAGATCGACAGCGGCCGCTTGGCGGCGTCGGCCGGGTCGAGCTGGCGGATCGTCCCGGCGGCCGAGTTGCGCGGGTTCATGAACGTCGACTCGCCCGCTTCGGCGCGGCGCTCGTTCAGAGCGGTGAAGTCCGCGAGTGACATGTACACCTCGCCGCGCACCTCGAGCAGTGGCGGCGCGTCGGGCACGTGCAGCGGGATCGCCCCGATCGTGCGCAGGTTGTGGGTCACGTCCTCGCCGATCTCGCCGTTGCCGCGGGTGGCGCCGCGCTCTAGCACGCCGTCCCTGTAGATCAGGCTGATCGCCAGCCCGTCGATCTTCGGCTCGACCACGAAGGAGAAGTCAGGATCGACGATCCCCTCGCGGGCGAGGTGGTTGCGCATCCGCTCCACCCACGCGCGCAGCTCGGTCTCCGAGCGCACGTTCCCGAGCGAGAGCATCGGCTCGAGGTGCTCGACCTTCTCGAGCCGCCCCACCGGCTCGCCCCCCACGCGCCGGGTCGGGGAGTCGGCGCTCGCGAGCGCCGGGTGCAGGCGCTCGAGCTCGCGCAGCTCATCGAGCAGCGCGTCGTACTCGTCGTCCCCGATCTCGGGATCGTCGAGCACGTAGTAGCGGTGCGCGTGGTGCTCGAGCGCCTCGCGCAGCTCGCGCGCGCGCGCGAGCGCCGCCGCGGGCGCTGCGGTGCCCTTCCCGGCTGGGGAAGGGTCTGTGTGCTGCTCGCCGGTGGCGGCGGACCCCTGGGCGCGGGCGCTCACGTGCTCGCGTCGTGTGCTGAGCGATCTCCGATCGGTGGCGCGAGCAGCTCGTCCAGGTCGAAGCGCCGCAGCGCCTCGAGGCTCGGTCGGTCGGTCAGGTCGAAATGGATCGGGGTCACCGCTATGCGTCCCGCGGCCACCGCCGCGAGGTCGGTGCCGGGCTCGTCGTGGTAGCCCGGGTCGGAGCCGTAGATCCAATAGCGGCGACGGTGCTCTTCCTCGCGCTCGAGCTTGAGCTCGTCCCTGTATATGCGCTTGCCGAGGCTCGTGACCTCAACGCCGCCCGGCGCACCGGCGGGCACATTCACGTTCAGCAGCGTGCGCTCGGGCAGCGGCACGTCGTCGATGCGCTCGACCAGGCGCGCCACGAAGCGCGCCGCGGTCTCGAAGCCGAAGCCGCCATCGAAGCGGTAGTCCAGTGCCCCCGCGCGTGACTGCTGGGAGACCGCGATCGCGGGAAGGCCGAGCACCACTCCCTCGAGCGCCGCCGCCACGGTGCCCGAGTAGGTGATGTCATCGCCGAGGTTGGCCCCGTGGTTGATCCCCGAGACCACCAGGTCGGCCGCGAAACCCTCCACCAGGCCGAGGCTCGCGAGCCGTACGCAGTCGACGGGGGTGCCATCGGTGGCGTAGCCGGTTGTTCCGTCGGCGAACGGCACCTCTTCGACCACCAGCGGCCGGCGCGTGGTGATCGAGCGCGCCATCGCCGACCGATTGCCGTCGGGCGCGATCACCGCCAGGCGAACGCCGTCGATCTCGTGCAGCGCGGCGCGCATCGCCTGCAGGCCCTCGGCCTCGATCCCGTCGTCGTTGGTCAGCAGCACGTTCAGCATCCGGTCCAACCAGCATAGGGGGCGGTTCGGCCCGGGCGCGTGAAGATATGCATGACGCCTACGCCACTCGACGCTACGGGTAGCTGACGCGCGCCAGCGCGAGCCCGTGCGCGGGCGCGGTGCGGCCCCCGTGAGCGCGCGGGCGCCCCTGCAGCAGCTCGCGGAACTCTTCCACGGTGCTGCGCCCACCGGCCACGTCGAGCATCGTGCCCACGAGCGCGCGGTTCATGTGCCGCAGGAACATGTCCGCCTCGATCCAGAACTCGAGGATGTCGCCCTGCTCACGCCACTCGGCCGAGAGTACGTCGCAGCGGAAGTGGGAGTGCTCGGTTTCGCTGGGCGTGAACGCGGTGAAGTCGTGTTTGCCGCCGATCGCCTCCGCGCACGCCGCCAGCGCCTTGCGATCGATCCTGCCTGGGTGCCAGAACGCGCGCCCGCGCTCGAACGGGCTGCGGCTGCGGCGCGCGAGCACGCGGTAGCAGTAGGTGCGGCTGGTGGCGTCCCGGCGGGCGTCGAAGGAGGGGTGGGCGGGCTCGGCCGCAAGCACCGCCAGGTCGTCGTCGAGCAGGCCGTTCAGGCGCAGCGGATCGACCGCCTCGTGGGCGTAGCTCGCGACCTGTCCCCACGCATGCACACCGCGGTCGGTGCGCCCTGCGACGGTGAGCTTGAGTGGCTCGCCATAGTGGTCATGCTCGCCGAGCACGGTCCGCAGCGCGCGCTCGAGCTCCTCCTGGACGGTGCGCTCGCAAGGCTGGCGCGCCCAGCCGGCGAAGCCCGCACCGTCGTATTCGATCGTGAGCTTCGTGATCATCTAAGCGCTGCGGGCGCCAGAGCCTGGCGCGGAGCTCACACGAGCTCGATGAACACCATCTCGGTGGCGTCGCTCTTGCGCGGGCCGAGCTTGAGGATGCGGGTGTAGCCACCCGGCCGATCGGCGTAGCGCGGGGCCACCTCGACGAACAGCTTGTGCACCGCGAACTTGTCCTGGGAGAGCGTCGAGAGCGCCTGGCGGCGCGCATGCAGATCGCCCCGCTTGGCGAGCGTGATCAGCTTCTCGATCTCGGGCTTGACCGCCTTGGCCTTGGCCTCGGTGGTCTTGATCCGCTCGTGCTCGATGATCTCCTTGCTCAGGTTCATGAGCAGCGCCTTGCGGTGCGCCGAGTCGCGGCTGAGCTTGTTGCGGGTCTTTTGGTGTCTCATGGCAAGGCAGGTGTAGGTCCGGGCGTGAGTCTAGGGGAGTGGCAGCCGGTCCGTAGCTGCTGGTCCCGTGCCTGTATGACCATGGCTATCGGGCTTCGCAACCGAACCGTCAGTCCTGGCGTAGGTTGAGCCCCCGCGAGTGCAGCGTTTCGATGACCTCGTCGATCGACTTTTTGCCGAAGTTGGGAATCGCGTTGAGCTCGGCCTCGGACTTGGAGATGAGGTCGCCCACCGTCTGGATCCCCGCGCGCTTGAGGCAGTTGTAGGAGCGCACGCCGAGCTCGAGCTCCTCGATCAGGATTCCGAACTCCTCGCCCTGGAGCGCCGCGGGCGCGCCGCCAGGAACGGCGAGGCCGTGGCCGTCGAGCTGTCCGCCGGGGGTCGCCCGCAGCTCCTGGATGCGGTCGGCGTCGGTGAAGATCGCGAGCTGGCTGATAAGCAGCTCAGCCGCCTCCCGCAGCGCAGCCTGGGGGTCGATCGACCCGTCGGTCTCGATGTCGAGCGTGAGCTTGTCGAAGTCGGTCTTCTGACCCACGCGGGCCTGCTCGACGGCGTAGGCGACCCGGCGCACGGGCGAGAAGATCGAGTCGATCGGGATCACGCCAATCGGCTGATCGGCCGACTTGTTCTCCTCCGCCGGACGGTAGCCCCGTCCGCGGCCGATGGTCATGTACAGCTCGAGCTTGGTTTTCTTCTCGAGGGTGGCGATGTGGAGCTCGGGGTTGAGGATCTCCACGCCCGCAGGCAGGTCGATGTCCTTGGCGGTGATCTCGCCGGGGCCGGTCACCACGAGCGGCGCCTCGACCTCGCTCGCGTCGGAGTGCATGCGGCAGACGACGCCCTTGAGGTTCAGGACGATGTCGGTCACGTCCTCCTTGACGCCCTGGATCGTCGAGAACTCGTGGGCGACCCCCTCGATGCGGACGCTCGTGACAGCGGCGCCGGCGAGCGAGGAGAGCAATACGCGCCGCAGTGAGTTTCCGAACGTGTAGCCGAATCCGCGGTCGAGCGGCTCGATCGTGAACGTACCACGGTTCTGCTCCACGGACTCGCTTGTGATCCGGGGGATTTGGAAGTCGAGCATGAGAGTCCTAACGTCGTTTTGGTGTCGCACCGGTGTCGCTCGGACGCCGGCTCTGAAGCGCCGCCGCCCGGATGGGCGTGGGCGCGGGAAAAGGTCCTATTACTTCGAGTACAGCTCGACGATGAGCTGCTCCTGCACCGGGGCGGCCACCTCGCGGCGCTCCGGCTTGCGCAGCACCTTGGCGGTGAGCGACTCGTGGTCGGCCTGCAGCCATGCTGGGATCTGGCCGGTGAGCTCGGTCGCGTCCCTGACTACCTGCGTGGCGGGTGTCTCCGCCTTGATCGCGATCACATCGCCCGAGCGCACCTGGTAGCTCGGGATGTCCACCCGTCGGCCGTTGACCGTCCAGTGACCGTGGCGGATGAGCTGGCGCGCCTGCCGGCGCGAGGCGGCGAACCCGAGGCGCACGAGCACGTTGTCGAGACGGCACTCCAGCAGCGCGAGCAGGTTCTCGCCGGTGATGCCCGGCTGGCGCGATGCCTTCACGTAGTAGCCGTGGAACTGCTTCTCGAGCACGCCGTAGTAGCGGCGCGCCTTCTGCTTCTCGCGCAGCTGCACGCGGTACTCGCTCTGTTTCATGCGCCCGCGTCCGTGCTCGCCCGGCGGGTAGGAGCGGCGCTCGACGCCGCACTTGTCGGTGAGACAGCGCTCGCCCTTGAGGAACAGCTTCTGGCCCTCGCGGCGGCACTGCTTGCACTGAGGGCCGGTGTCGCGCGCCATGGTCAGACCCTCCGCCGCTTGCGGGGGCGGCAACCGTTGTGGGCCTGCGGCGTGACGTCCTTTACCCCGGTCACGTCCAGACCGGCCGCCTGCAGCGAGCGGATCGCCGTCTCGCGCCCAGAGCCAGGCCCCTTGACGAACACCTCCACCTTCTGCAGCCCCTGCTCGAGGCCCTTGCGAGCGGCCGCGTCGGCGGTCACCTGGGCGGCGAACGGTGTGGACTTGCGCGAGCCCTTGAAGCCCGCCCCACCGGCCGACTCCCAGGCGATCACGTTGCCCTGGGTGTCGGTGAGCGAGACGATCGTGTTGTTGAACGAAGTCTTGATGTGCGCCTGCCCGACGGGGATGTTCTTTTTCGGCTTGCGGCGGCCGCGCGCGCGTTTGGGAGCGGGAGGCATCTACTTCTTCCCGGCTTTCTTCTTGCCCGCCACCTGCATGCGCTTGGGTCCCTTGCGGGTGCGCGCGTTGGTCTTGGTCTTCTGCCCGCGCACGGGCAGCCCGCGGCGGTGGCGCAGCCCGCGGTAGCAGCCGATCTCCTGCAGGCGTTTGATGTCGCTCGAGCGCTCGCGGCGGAGGTCACCCTCGACCGTGAGGCTGTCGTCGATCACGTCGCGCAGCTTGACCACCTCGTCCTCGGTGAGGTCCCGTACGTAGGTGTCGGGGTCGATGCCGACCTGCGCGAGCAGCTTGCCCGAGGTCGAGCGGCCGATGCCGTAGATGTAGGTGAGGCCGATTTCCGAACGCTTGTTCAGGGGCAGGTTCACTCCAGCGATGCGCGCCATCTAGCCCTGCCGCTGCTTGTGTCGCTTGTTCTGGCAGATGACCAGCACCACCCCGTGGCGGCGGATGATCTTGCACTTCTCGCACATCGGCTTGACCGACGGTCTTACCTTCATGATCCCTTTCGGCGGCTGGGTTCCGGCGACTCGGCTCTGGCTGCCGTTGCGGCCGCCGCTACCGGGTCGTGGATTTGCCCTCGCGCGCGCACGCAGCTTCGCGCTAAGGCAGGACTCCGCATAGTAGCAACTTCCGGTCACCGGGGAGCGCCCTCGCAGCCCTCCCGGGGCGCCCGCCGGACGCCCCAAACCCCGCCGCGAACGGCCACCGGCACAGGCGCCGCGCGGCGATCAGATTGCGCCCGCCGCACCCCCCGCGAGGGCCGCCCGCGGGTCCGCCGGCTGGTGCCAGGGGGTGAGCACGCGCGGGCCCTCGGCGGTGATGGCGACGGTGAACTCGAAGTGCGCCGCGGGAGAGCCGTCCTGGGTGAAGATCGCCCAGCCATCCCCAGCCACGCGCACCGCCGCAGCTCCGGCGCTGGTCATCGGCTCGATCGCGAGCACCATCCCCTCCTCCAGCAGCGGGCCCCTGCCGGGCCTGCCGTAGTTGGGCACCTGCGGATCCTCGTGCATGCTGCGCCCCACCCCGTGACCGACGAGCGAGCGCACCACCGCGAGCCCCGCGCCCTCGGCAACCTGCTGGATCGCGCTCGAAACGTCGCCCATGCGGTGGCCCGGCTTGCACTGGCTGACCCCCGCGAGCAGCGACTCCTCGGTGGCGGCGAGCAGGTTCTGCCGCTGCGGGTCGATCTCCTCCACGGGGAACGTGCGCGCGGCGTCGGCCACCCAGCCGTCGAGCGTGACGCCCACGTCGATCGAGATGATGTCCCCGCCAGCCAGGCGGTAGCGCCCCGGGATGCCGTGGACGATCATCGCGTTGGGCGATGCGCAGATCGAGCCGGGAAAGCCACGGTAGCCCTTGAACGTGGGCGTGGCGCCGCGCGAGCGGATGAAGCGCTCGGCCGCATGATCGAGCTCGGCGGTGCTCACCCCGGGCCGGACCATGCCGGCGATCAGATCGAGCGTGCCGAGCAGCACCTCGCCGGCGCGCGCCATCTTCTCGATCTCCTCGGGGGTCTTCTTGATGATCACCCTCGGAGCTTAGCTCTCGCTCTAGAGCTTCTCCTCGAGGCGCAGCGTGGCGAGCGTGGCACGGACGTGGTCGTGCACCTCATCGGGGCTGCGGCGACCGTCGAAGCGCCGCAGCAGACCCGCACGGTCGTAGTAGTCGATCAGCGGCTCGGTCTGCGAGTGGTAGACCTCCAGGCGCCGGCGGATCGTCTCCTCCCTGTCGTCCTCGCGCTGCACCAGCCGCGAGCCGTCCTGGTCGCACACCCCCTCGTGCTTGGGCGGGTCGAAGTCCACGTGGTAGATGTGGCTCGGGTTCTTCACGCACACCCGCCTGCCCGCCAGCCGGCGCACGAGCTCATCGTCGGGCACGTCTATCAGCAGCACGGCCGTGAGCCGGCGGTCGAGCCCCTCGAGTGCCTCCGCGAGGGCGTCCGCCTGGGCGACGTTGCGGGGGAAGCCGTCGAGCAGGAAGCCGTCGCGCGCGTCCCCGTCATCGACGCGTTCGATGATCATCCCGATGATCACGTCGTCGGGGACGAGCTCGCCCGCGTCCATGTAGCTCTTGGCGCGCGCGCCGAGCTCGGTGCCCTCTGCCACCTGCGCGCGCAGGATGTCACCCGTGGCGATATGGGGCAGCCCGAAGTCCTCGCGCAAGCGCTCGGCCTGCGTGCCCTTGCCGGCGCCAGGGGGGCCCAGGAGGATCAGGTTCAGCTCGGACACGACCGGGTCAGCCTAGTCGATCGCACCCACGCCCGACAGAGGTGAAAGCGGCGATGCGCACGGCCGCGGAGCCGACCGCAGACGCGGCCGCGCAGCGGCTGACGCGGCTACTTCAGGAAGCCCTCGTAGCTGCGCATCATCAGCTGCGCCTCGAGTTGCTTCATCGTTTCGAGCGCTACGCCGATCACGATCAGGATCGAGGTGCCGCCGAAGTTGAAGTTCTGGTGGGTACGCGCGAACAGGAGCGTCGGCAGCGCCGCGACCGCCGCCAGGAACAGCGCCCCCGGGAAGGTCAGACGGGCGAGGATCCGGTCGAGGAACTCCGCCGTGGGGCGCCCCGGGCGTACGCCAGGGATGAAGCCCCCGTACTTCTTGAGGTTCTCAGCCTGGTCGACAGGGTTGAATGTGACCGCGGTGTAGAAGTATGTGAAGAGGATGATGAACAGCGCCTCGCCGACCACGTAGTGCCAGCCGTTGGGCGAGAAGAAGTCGGAGAGGTTCCGGCCCCAGCGGGTTTTCACGAGCTGGCCCACGGTGGGCGGGAAGGCCATGATGCTGGCTGCGAAGATCACCGGGATCACGCCCGCCATGTTCACGCGCAGCGGCAGGTAGGTCTGCCCGCCCTCGGACATGCGCCGTCCGATCACGCGCTTTGCGTACTGGACCGGGATGCGCCGCTGGCCTTCCTGCACGAACACGATCCCGGCCACAACCGCGAGCACGAGGAACGGGAGAACCACCTTGAACACCTGGTCGTTGGTCGTCCACCAGGTCTGGATCCCGCTCGGCAGGCGCGCCACGATCGAGGCGAAGATCAGCAGCGAGATGCCGTTGCCGATGCCGCGCTGGGTGATCAGCTCGCCGACCCACATCAGCAGGATGCAGCCGGTGGTCAGGCACACCACGATCAGGAACACGTGCGGGAAATCGAAATGGGTGACCACCGATTCGCCCGCTTTGGCCTGCAGCGAGTGGAACAGGAACACGTAGCCGATCGACTGCGCGAACGCCAGGCCGACGGTGAGGTAGCGCGTGTACTGGGTGATCCGCGCCTGCCCGACCTCGCCTTCCTTTGAGAGCTTCTCCAGGGAGGGCACCGCGACCTGCAGCAGCTGCAGGATGATCGAGGCGGTGATGTAGGGCATGATGCCCAGCGCGAAGATCGCGATCCGCGCGAGGCCGCCGCCTGAGAAGAGGTTGAGCAGGCCGAGGATGTTCGAGCCGCCGAACTGCTTCTGGATGTTGTTGACCGCGGTCAGGTTCACGCCCGGCACGGGAACGTGCGAGCCGAGCCTGTAGATCAGGAGCATCCCCGCCGTGAAGGCGATCTTCTTGCGGATGTCCGCGACCTGGAAGGCGTTCAGGATGGTGGAGAGCATGGGCTTTCAGCGCGCCGCCGGTGAGCCGGGTGCTCGTTTGGAGGCGCAGCGGCCGATTCTAGTCGATGCGTCCTTGCGCTTCGCCGGTTGCACGGCGCCGGTTGGGCTAGCTCGCGACGATGTTGCAGGTGCCGCCAGCCGCCTCGATGCGCTCGCGCGCGCCCGCGCTGAACCCGTGCGCGTGGACGGTGAGCGCCTTCGTGAGTTCGCCCTTGGCGAGCACCTTCACCGGCACGTCGCGACGCGTGGCCAGGCCATTCGCCTTCATCAGCTCGACCGTCACCTCGGTGCCTGCCTCGAAGCGGCTCTCGAGCGCGTCGAGGTTGACCGGCTGGGTGTGCGTGCGGAAGGGCTCGAACGGCATCGACTTCTTCATGTGTGGACCGCGCAGCTTTCGCATCCGCATGTGTATCGGCATCTGGCCGCCTTCGAAGGCGGCTCTGCGCTTGGAGCCCGACCGCGCGCCCGCGCCCTTCTGGCCACGGCCTGAGGTCTTGCCGGTGCCCGAGCCTTCGCCGCGTCCGATGCGCTTGCGCGGGCGCCTGCTTCCGGGCGCCGGGCCGAGGCTGTGCAGACCGATGCGCTCCGGCGTGCTGTCCTCGCGCGCGCTCACTTGCCCTCCTCGACCTCGACCAGGTGACGGACCGCATGGAGCATGCCGCGCGCCTGCTCGCAGTCCTCCACCTCGACCGTGTGGCCGATCCGCCGCAGGCCGAGCGAGCGCAGAGTGTCGAGCTGTTTCTGATTGGCGCCGTTACGCGAGCGACGCTGGGTGACGCTCAACTGGCCCATCAGGCCGAAGCCCCCTCGGGGGCCGGCGCGGGCGCGTCGGCGTGCGCGTCGGCAGGCGCTGCGCCGGCGCGCTCGACGGCGTGCTCACCGGCGGTGCTGTTGCTCGGCTCGCCGCCCAGGCCGAGCACTTGGTTGATGCTCAGACCGCGCAGCGTCGCCACTTCGGCGGGCGTGCGCAGGCCGCGCAGGCCCGCGACGGTGGCCTTCACGAGGTTGATCGGGTTCTGCGTCCCGAGGCTCTTGGAGAGGATGTCGTGGATGCCCGCGAGCTCGAGCACCGCGCGCACGCCCCCGCCCGCGATCACGCCCGTACCGGGCGAGGCGGGCTTCAGCAGCACGCTGCCCGAGCCGAACACGCCGGTCGTCTGGTGGGTGATCGTGCTGCCGTGCTTGGGCACGCGGAAGAGATCCTTCTTGGCGCGCTCGACCCCCTTCTGGATCGCGAGCGGAACCTCGTTGGCCTTGCCGTAGCCAACGCCCACCACGTCGCGTTCGTCGCCCACCACCACGAGCGCGGTGAACGAGAAGCGCCGGCCGCCCTTGACCACCTTGGCCACGCGGTTGATCTCGACCACGCGCTCCTGGAGATCCAGGCCGGCGGAGTTGACTGAGCGATCTACGGTTTTGGACATGGCAGAGGGAGAGGGTAGCGGTAGGGAGACCAGGGGCCGCGCTAGACGGTGATGCCCGCCTCGCGGATGGCTTCGGCGAACGTGCGCACGTGGCCGTGGTAGCGGTAGCCGCCGCGGTCGAACACGCACTCCGATATTCCCGCCGCCTTGGCGCGCTCGGCGAGCAGCTCGCCCGCGCGCTTAGCGCGCTCGGCTTTGCCGAGCCCGCGCAGCTCGGGCTCGAACCAGTTGACCGCCGCGAGCGTGTGGCCGCCCACGTCGTCGACCAACTGAGCGGAGAGCCCGCGGTTCGAGCGGAACACCGAGATCCGCGGCCGTGCGGTCGTGCCCGACACCTTCGCCCGCACGCGGCGGCGGCGCTTGAGCCGGCGGTTCTCCTTGGTGAGGACGCTCATGCGCGCTTCCCAACCTTGCGTTGGACGTACTCGCCCTCGTAGCGGATGCCCTTGCCCTTGTACGGCTCGGGCGGGCGCTGCTTGCGGATGATCGCGGCCGTCTCGCCCACGAGCTGCTTGGAGATGCCCCTCACTACGACCCGCGTGGGCTGGGGTACCTCGAATTCGATCCCGTCGGGCGCGGGTATCGGCACCGGGTGGGAGTAGCCCACCGCCAGCTCGAGGTTCTTGCCCTTGAGCTGGGCGCGATAGCCCACGCCCTGGATCTCCAGGCGCTTCTCATAGCCGGCGGTCACGCCCTGGACCATGTTGGCCACGAGCGTGCGCGTGAGCCCGTGCAGCGCTCGGTGTTCGCCGCGGTCGGTCGGGCGCGTGACGAGCAGTTGCTCGCCCTCGTGCGTGACCTCGATGTCGCGGTGGATGCGCTCCATCAGTTCGCCCTTGGGGCCGTTCACGCGCACCGACTCGGGCTCGATCGAGACGGTCACGCCGGCGGGGACGGGGATGGGCTGTCTACCGATTCTCGACATCGCTCACCAGACCTGGGCGAGGACCTCGCCGCCGATGCCCGCGGCGCGGGCGTCGTGGCCAGTCATCACCCCACGCGACGTGGACACGATCGACGTTCCCATCCCACCGAGCACCTTGGGGATGTGCTTGGCGTCCACGTATGTGCGCCGTCCCGGACGCGAGACGCGACGCAGCCCCGAGATCGCCGAGCGGCGGTCCTCGGTGTACTTCAGGCGGATCTGGATGATCTGGCCCGCATTGCCCTCGGGCGCGGGCACGACCGACCACGACTCGATGTAGCCCTGCTCGGTGAGGATCCGCGCGAGCTCGCCCTTGAGGTTGGAGGCGGGCACTTCGACCGTCTCGTGAGCAGCGCGAATCGCATTGCGCACGCGCGTGAGGAAGTCGGCTATCGGGTCGGTCATTGACATTGCTTTGCTCTGGTTCTCCTCGAGAAGGCTCCTACCAGGAGGACTTCGTCATCCCCGGGATCTGGCCGTTGTGCGCGAGCTCGCGCAGGCAGATGCGGCACACGCCGAACTTCCTGTAAACCGCGCGCGGCCGGCCGCAGCGGTTACAGCGAGTATATGCACGTGTTTTGAACTTGGGTGTCCGCGCTTGCTTGACGCGCAGCGATGTCTTGGCCATCAGTCGGTGCTCTCTTTCTCGGTGCTGTGCTCGTTCTCGGAGTGATCGGAGTCCTGCTCGGGTGCCGTCTCGCCCGCGCTCGCCTGCGGCTCCGCGGTGCCGGTCTGCTCGGGCTCATCGGCCTGCTCGTTCGCCTGCGCCGGCTCCGCCGACGCGTCGGGCTCCTCGCTCGCGCTCTCCGGCGCGATGACCGCCTCGGTCGAATCCCCGGCGGCAGGCACCTCGGCCTCCGCGCTCGGCTCGGCCCGCTCATCGGCTGCCTGCGCCTCGGCCTCGGCCTCGGCCTCGGCCTGCTCCTCGCTCGTCGACGCGACCTCGTCGCTTGGCTGGGCGGGAGCGGGGGCGCTCTCCTGGGCGGGAGCGGCGTCGGCGGCGGGCTCCTCGCCGGGCAGGTCGAAGCCGGCAGGGCGGCCCTGGGCGGCGAATGGCATGCCCATCGCGCTCAGCAGCGCGTACGCCTCGGCGTCGGAGGTGGCGGAGGTGGTGATGGTGATGTCCAGGCCGCGAACCTGGTCGATCCCGTCGTAGTCGACCTCGGGGAAGATCGTCTGCTCCTTGACCCCCATCGAGTAGTTGCCGCGCCCGTCGAAGGAGCGCGGATTGAGGCCGCGGAAGTCGCGGATGCGTGGGATCGCGATCGATACGAGACGGTCGAGAAACTCGTAGCTGCGCTCGGCGCGCAGGGTTACCGAGACGCCCACGGGCATCCCCTCGCGCAGTTTGAAGGCGGCGATCGACTTGCGAGCGCGACGCACGCTCGGCCGCTGACCGGCGATCGTGGCGAGCTCCTCGACGGCCGCTTTGAGCATTTTCGAGTCCTGCTTGGCAAGGCCCACGCCCATGTTGAGCGTGATCTTCTCGATCTTGGGCGCCTGCATCACCGAGGAGTAGCCGAAGCGCTCGATCAGCGCGGGGCGGATCTCCTCGAGGTAGCGGGTCTTCAGCCGGGCCGGGGGCGCCGTGTCGGTGAGTGTGCTCATCTCGATCAGTCGAGCCTCGTGCCGGAGGTCTTGGCGACGCGGTAGCGTCGGCCGTCTTCGCGCTCGATGCGCACGCGCGTGGGCGCGCCTTTGCTGTCGAGCAGCATCACGTTGGAGACGTGGATGGGCCCCTCGCGCTCGATCACTCCACCGAGCGCCGCTTCGCTCTGCGCGCCCGCCACCTGCTGTGGGCGGGTGTGGCGCTTGACCATGTTCAAGCCCTCGACGAACACGCGCTCCTTCTTGGGGTCCACGCGCAGCACGCGTCCGCTCTTGCCGCGGTCCTTGCCCGAGATCACGCGCACGTGGTCGCCCGAGCGGATCTTCAGGGTGCGACGCACCGGGGTGGCGGCTGCGCGGCGGGCCATCACAGCACCTCCGGGGCGAGCGAGACGATCTTCATGAAGTTGCGGTCGCGAAGTTCCCGCGCGACGGGACCGAACACGCGCGTGCCGCGCGGGTTGTTCTGGTCGTCGATGATCACCGCAGCGTTCTCGTCGAAGGCGATGTACGTCCCGTCGTCCCGTCCAATCGGCTTCTTCGTGCGCACGATCACCGCGGTGACCACCTCGCCCTTTTTGACCGCCCCCTGGGGGTTGGCCTGCTTCACCGTGGCGGTGATCACGTCGCCCACGAACGCGTAGCGGCGCTTGGAGCCGCCCTTCACGCGGATGCACAGGATCTCGCGGGCGCCCGAGTTGTCGGCCACCCGCAGGCGGGTCTCGTTCTGGATCATCGCGCCCGCTCCAGAACCTCGGTCAGCCGCCAGCGCTTGGTCGCCGACAGCGGCCGCGTCTCGACGACGCGGACGAGGTCGCCCTCGTGGGCCTCGTTGCCCTCGTCATGGG
>FSYY01000226.1_pt1 | contig 13808 bp, 11 predicted proteins | sample 1638681 | NCBI WGS metagenome assembly FSYY01 (sample SAMEA3914813, study PRJEB12502) | metagenome | biome: forest; material: soil | place: Canada | collected 2011-07-07 | depth 0.3 m | reverse complement strand
GCCTCCCGAGCTCGACCGCGATCGCCGACGGTCCCCCAGACCACCCCGGGCATCCGCGCCTGCACCTGCCGGCCAGGGTGGCTGATCTGCATCCACACAGCGGCTCCGCCGGCCTTGCCGGCCTGCGCCCAGCGCGTGAACGACTCGAGCGGCGCACGATCGTCGAGCACGACCCCGGCGGGCCCGGTCAGGGCCTCAGCGTGCACCATCACGTTCCCGGTGATGAGAAGACCCGCTCCGCCGGCTCCCCAGCGGCGATACAGCGAGATGAGCCGCTCGTCGGGAAGCTGCGCGCTGCCGGCCATGTTCTCCTCCATCGCCGCCTTCGCGATCCGGTTTGCGATGGTCGTCCCGGATCGCAGCACCAACGGAGAGAAGAGTTGTGACATCGAAAGCACCGCCTGTATGTCGACTATGATGTGAGCAGCGCTCACAATAGCCGCTCGGAGTAAGCGCTGTCAACATCACTCGGATCGATGCCCCCCGCGAACGCGACCTATCACCACGGCGATCTGCGCGCGGCGTGTGTGAGCGCGGCGCTGGAACTGCTCGAGGAGGGCGGCGCGACGGCGCTGTCGCTACGCGCGGTCGCGCGTCGCGCAGGCGTTTCCCCGGCGGCTCCCTACCGGCATTACGCTGATCGTGAAGCGCTCGTCTCGGCGGTTGCAGCGGTCGGCTACCGCGAGCTGGCCGAACGCCTCGCGGACGCGCACCCCGCGCCGTCTACCCCTGAGCAGTTGGCGAGCGTTGGGGTCGCGTACGTCCAGTTCGCCCTCGAGCAGCCCGCCTTGTTCCGGATGATGTTCGGAGAGCCGTGCGACCGGGACAACGACGAGCGCGTGGCCGCGACCGCGGCGGTATCGCTGTACCTGCGCGAGCTCGTCGCGCGATGCTTCCCGCAAGCTGATGCCGAGGCGCTGGCGCCGGCGATCTGGGCGCTCGTCCATGGGCTCGCGTTCCTGCACCTAGACGGCAAGCTCGATGCTCCCACGCCTTCGGCGGTCACCGAACGGGTGACTTCGGCTATCCAGGCGCTGCTGACGGCAACCAGCGTCAGCGGGCGCTCGACGCACCTCGCCTAGGCGTCGAGCGGCCACTTTGCAGACCCTTTGGACATGCCCCGTGCGGGACTCGAACCCGCCCCACCGGATTAAAAGTCCGGCGCTCTACCAGATGAGCTAACGGGGCTCGCGGCCCGACAGTGTGGCAGATGGGTCGAGTTCCTCGTGCGAGGGAACTTCCGCGCCGGCGATGCGCAGCATCTCCTCGATGCGGGTGAGCTTCACGCGCGGACGACCGACCTGCTCGCCCAGCGCGCGCTCGTGCCGGTCGATCGCCTCCCAGCCGCTGTAGGTGACCAGGTCGGGCTGGTTGGCACGCAGCAGCGCCTCCACGGCGGCGGGGTCGGGGTCGACAGGGGTGTGGCGCGAGGCGGAAGCCTCCGCGTCGCCGATCGCGAGGTCGGCGAGCATCGCATCCACCGTCTCCTGCGCGTCCTTCTTGTTCGTGCCGATCACCCCCGAGGGGCCGCGCTTGATCCACCCGACCACGTACTCGCCCGGCAGCGGCGCGCCCGTGTCGGGGTCGAGCACCCGTCCGCCGCGATTGGCGATCACAGCCGAGCGCTCGTCGAAGGGCACGTCGGGCAGCGGGAGCCCGCGGTAGCCGATCGCGCGGAAGGCGAGACCCGCCGCGATCGTCTCCCGCTCCTCGCCCGCGCGTGCGCGCAGGGACCCGTCGTCGGAGCGCACGAGCTCGTTGCGCACCAGCTCGATCGAGCCGAGGTGTCCGCTCGGCGCGGCGCTGAAGGCCACCGGTGAGAGCAGGAAACGCAGGACGATCCGCTTGGGGTGGCCCGCGGGCCGGCGCTCGGCGTAGGAACGCAGGATCTCGACGTTGCGCCGTGCGATCGCGTCGTGCTCGAGGGCGGGATCCTCGATCGAGAGCGCGCGCTCGAGCTCCTCGGCGTACACGATCACGTCGGCGTCTGCGAGCTCGCCGAGCTCGAGCAGCTCGGGGTTCGTGAACGCGGCCTGGGCGGGGCCGCGCCGTCCGAGCACGACCACCTCCTCGACGTTGCTCGCGGCGAGCACCTCGATGGCGTTGTCGGCCGTGTCGGTGGGCGCGAGCTCGGCGGGCGCGAGCACGAGCATCCGCGCGACGTCGAGCGCGACGTTCCCGTTCCCGATCACCACCGCACGCGAGGCCGACAGCAGGTCCACCTCGAGCTCGCTGTGATCGGGGTGGCCGTTGTACCAGCCGACGAACTCGGTCGCCGCGTGCGAGCCCGGCAGGTCTTCCCCATCGATCCCGAGCGGCCGATCCGACGGGGAGCCGGTGGCGTAGACGATCGCGTGGTAATGGGCGAGCAGCTCCGCGCGGCTGACGTGCTCGCCGAAGGTGACGTTGCCGAAGTAGCGGAACAGCGGATGGGCCGCGGTCTTCTCGTAAACGCGCGTGACCGACTTGATCTTCGGGTGGTCCGGGGCGACCCCCGAGCGCACGAGCCCCCACGGCGTTGGCAGGCGCTCGAACATGTCCACCTCGATCCGCCCGGCGGCGTCCTTGAGCAGATGACCGGCCGCGTAGAAGCCGGCCGGCCCCGAGCCGATCACAGCGATGCGGATGCTGGATTGTTCGTTCATCGAGCTTTGGGTATCGGATGCTGGGTGCGGGACGATGGGCGCGGCCCGACTCGAACGGGCGACCCCCTCGGTGTAAGCGAGGTGCTCTGACCAACTGAGCTACGCGCCCTGGGCTTCCAAGGCTAGCGAGCGCGTGCCGGTCCGCCCGCCCCGGGCGGACCCGCGGTGCCTGCTCGCGCGGGGTTCATTGGTGCGCGGCGGTGGCGGCCGCTACCATCACTTCCTCTCGGCCGGGAGCTTTTCTTGAACACCGCAGACACCGCCCATAGCGAGGGGCCGTCCGCGTTGCCGCAGGCGGCCGCGCTCGAGCTGTCGCACGTGAGCAAGCGCTACCCGGGACAGGGTCGCGCGGCGATCGAGGACCTGTCCCTGTCCGTGCCCGCGGGCGAGGTGTGTGTGCTCGTCGGTCCCTCGGGCTCCGGCAAGACCACCGCGATGCGGTTGATCAACCGCATGATCCCGATCACGAGCGGCGACATCCTGCTGGGCGGACGCAGCGTGCTCGAGCGCGAGCCCAGGGAGCTGCGCCGCGAGATCGGCTACGTGATCCAGCAGATCGGGCTGTTCCCCCACCGCACGGTGGCCGAGAACATCGCCACGGTCCCACGTCTGCTCGGCTGGCCGCGCGAGCGAATCGCCACGCGGGTGGACGAGCTGCTCGATCTGATCGGCCTCGAGGAGCGCGAGATGTCCGATCGCTATCCCGCCCAGCTGTCCGGGGGCCAGCGCCAGCGGGTGGGGGTCGCGCGCGCGCTCGCAGCCGATCCTCCGCTGATGTTGATGGACGAGCCGTTCGGGGCGATCGATCCGATCAACCGCGCACGCCTGCAGGACGAGTTCCTCGGGCTGCAGGCGAAGGTCAAGAAGACCGTCGTGTTCGTCACCCACGACATCGACGAGGCGATCAAGATGGGCGACCGCATCGCGATCGTGCGCGAGGGAGGGGAGCTCGCCCAGTACGACACGCCCGCCGCGATCCTCAGCCACCCGGCGGACGAGTTCGTCGCCCGCTTCGTCGGCGCCGACCGCGCGATCAAGCGCCTCGCGCTGATCGCGCTGGACGATCTCGAGCTCGAGCCCGTGGCGGACCCCGGGGCCGGCGGCGCCTCCGCGGTGACGGCCGGACTCCCGCGAGTGTCCGCGCGGACCTCGGCGCGCGATGCGCTGTCGCTGCTGCTCACCAGCGGCGGGCAGCTGGCGGTCGTCGACGAGACCGACCGCGTGCTCGGGCTGCTCACGCTCGAGGCGCTGCATCGGCGCCTGGCGCGCGAGGCGGTCGCCGACCCCGAGCACGCCCGCGACCGGCAGCGGTCCACGGCCCTCGAGGAATCCTCGGCGGGTATCGCGTGAGCGCCGCCGTGCTCCTCGCCGCGAGCGGTCCGGTGATCCCCAACTATGGCGCCCAGAGCTCGAGCTGCGTGGTGCACAACCACCTCTTCTGCCTCGACTGGATCGACCACAACTGGTCGCCCGTGCTGTGGCCGGCGCTGCGCCAGCACGTCTACCTCGCGCTCGCCGCGGTGATGATCGGCTTTGCGATCTCGATGGTGCTCGCGCTGCTCGCCCACCGCTACCGACGGCTCGAGCGCCCGACGATCCTCGTGACCACGTTCCTGTACACGATCCCCTCGCTCGCGCTGTTCGAGCTGCTGGTGGCGCCCGTCGGCGCGAACGTGTACTCGGCCGAGATCGCGCTCGTCTCCTACACCCTGCTGATCCTGTTCCGCAACATCCTCACCGGCCTTGACGGCGTGGCACCCGAGGTGCTCGACGCCGCCGAGGGCATGGGGATGACTCGCGCCCAGGCGCTGATCCGGGTCGAGCTCCCGCTGGCTCTCCCGGCGATCGTAGCCGGCCTGCGGATCGCGGTGGTGACGATCATCGCGCTCGCCACGATCGTCTACACGATCTACAACGCCGGCCTCGGGGTGCCGATCCACACAGCCCTCGGCGAGGGCCCGTTCAAGACCGAGCTGATCGCCGCGGGCGGCCTGACGATCCTGCTCGCGCTGCTGTCCGACGGGCTGCTCGTGCTCGCGCAACGACTGCTCACGCCCTGGGCGCAGGCGCGCGAGGGTTAGGGGAGTCGTGCACGAGTTCATCGACGCCTTCCGGTTCATCGTCCACGACGGCGCGGTCGCCGGTCAGACCGGATTGCCAAGCCTCCTGCACCTGACGCTCGAGACGCTCAAGGTGGCCGCGATCGGCCTCGCAATCTCGCTCGTGATCGGGGTGCCGCTCGGCACGTGGCTCGGGCACCGGCACCGCGGCTCGTTCGTCGCGATCAACCTCGGCAACGTCGGGCGCGCGCTGCCGAGCCTCGTGGTGCTCGCGATCGGCGACGCCTTCCTCGGGCTCGGGCTCACGGTGGTCGAGCTCGCGCTCGTGATCCTCGCCTTCCCGCCGATCGTAACCAACGCCTACCTCGGCGTCGACGGCGTCGATCAGGACCTCGTCGACGCCGCCCGTGGGATGGGCATGACCGAGCTCGAGATCCTGCGCGGCGTCGAGCTGCCACTCGCGGTGCCGGCCCTGTTCGCCGGCATCCGAACGGCCGCGGTGTTCGTCGTGAGCACCACCACGATCGCCTCGCTCGCGGGCTTCAGCGGCAGCCTCGGTGACGTGATCGCCAACGAGACGAGCTACCACTTCTCGGGCGTGCTCGGGGCTGCCATCTGCGTCGCGCTGCTCGCGCTCGCGGTGGATGGCGCGCTCGCGCTCGTGCAACGCGCGCTCACGCCGCGCAGCCTCCGCGTCGTCCGCGGCGAACGCGAGGCTGACGCACTTACGGACTCGGCCGCCCTGGCGGCGGCCTGACCTCGGAATCGAAGCAAACCAACCAGGAGGCGGCGCATGACACCCAGTAGATCCAACGTCTTGAAGAGGCACGTGGAGGTCCTCGCGGCCATTCTCGTCGCGCTCTCGTTGAGCGTGGTGCTCGCGGCGTGCGGCAGCAGCAGCTCGTCCTCGAGCAGCTCGACCCCGGCAGCCACCCAGTCGAGCACCCCCAGCCCCACCCCCACCTCCGCAACAAGCGGACCTGGGGCGGGCAAGCCGGCGGTCACGATCGGCGACAAGAACTTCGCCGAGGAGAACATCCTCGGCGAGCTCTACGCCCAGGCCCTGCGTGCGAAGGGATACAGCGTCACGCTCAAGCCCAACGTGGGGTCCTCGGAGATCACCTACAAGGCCCTCACCTCCGGGCAGATCGACATGTACCCCGAGTACACAGGCGTGCTCGTCTCGGCGATCGCCGGCCAGACGAAGAGCCCCACGAGCGCCTCCGGCGCCTACCAGGAGGCGAAGGCGTTCCTTGAAAAACACGGGCTGTCGCTGCTCGCCCCGACGCCGTTCTACGACACCAACGCGCTCGCCACGCTCCCGCCGTACGCGAGCGCGCACAAGCTCGCGAGCATCGCCGACCTGGCGCCGCTCGGCAAGGGCGTGAAGCTCGGCGGGCCGCCCGAATTCGCCACACGCGAAGAGGGCCTGCCCGGCATCAAAAAGCTCTACGGGGTCAACCCAACGTTCCTGCCGATCGCGATCGAACTGTCCTACAGGGCCCTCGAAAGCGGTCAGGTGAACGTGCAGAACGTGTTCACCACCGACGGGCAGCTGATCAGCGGGAAATTCAAGCTGCTCGCCGACCCCAAGCACGTGTTCGGCTTCCAGAACGTCGCGCCGGTGGTCAAGCAGAGCGTGCTCGCCGCCGAGGGTCCAGAATTCGCGCAGATCCTCGACAAGGTGAGCGCTCTGCTCACCACCAAGGCGATCCAGCAGATGAACGCGGCCGTGAGCATCGACAAGCAGTCGGCCACGAGCGTCGCCCAGCAGTTCCTGCACGCGAACGGCCTGTCCTAGAACGCGTCCGTCCGACCAGCCCCACGCCGCCGCGCCTGCCAAGCTTGCAGGCGATGCGGCGTGGTGGCGGCGGGAGGCTGATCCGGGTCGCCCTCGCGGCGATTGGCGCTGCGCTGATCGCGCTCGTGCTCGCGCAGGTGCTGCTGCCGGGGATCGCCGCGAGCACGATCCGCTCGCGCGTTGGTCGCTACGGACGCGTGCTGAGCGTGAGCGTGAGCGCCTGGCCGGCGGTCGAGCTGCTGTGGGGCAGCGCCGACTCGGTCACGCTCAGCGCAGGCGCTCTGAAGCTCACACCGGCGCAGGCGGTGGGGCTGATCGCCCAGACGGACGGGGTCACGCGGCTGCAGGCGACCCTCACGGGAGTGCAGATCGGCCCGCTGCTGCTGCAACGCGCGCGCCTGGACAAGCGCGGGGCCCAGCTCACCGGCGACGGAGAGCTGAGCGCGCCCGCGGCCGTGGCCGCCCTGCCGGTCGGCGTGCGCGTGTTCCCGCTCGCGAGTAGGGCCGGGCGCGTCAAGGTGCGGGTGAGCGGCGGCCTGTTCGGCCTCGGGGGCGCCGTCGAGGCGGTCGCCGAAGCGCGCAAAGGCCGGCTCGTCGTCTACCCGCTCGCGCCCTCCCTGCAGGGCCTGCGCCTGACGCTGTTCGCCGACCCGCGCATCGCGGTCGAGGGGGTCGGTGTGGGCTTCGCGTCCGAGCAGCCGCTCGTCTATCAGCTGCGAATGAGCGCTCGCCTGCGCTGAGGTCCGCGCTCAGGCCGCCGCGGGCAGGCCGCCGCGTCGCTCCGCGGGCCATGCGTGGACGATCATCGGGAGCCCCTCGCGGGGGCTGATCGTGGGCATCTGGCGGATCGTGAGCGTGAAGTCCTCAGGCAGCGAGAGCGTGAAGCGCGCGAGGATGAGCGCGGCGATCGTGCGCACCTCGAGCTGTCCGAAGCGCATCCCTATGCACGTCCGCGAGCCCCCACCGAACGGCACGTAGGCGCCCTTGCGCATGGCCGCGCGGCCCTCGGGGCTGAAGCGTTGCGGCCGGAACTCCTCTGGGTCTTCGAACACGTCGGGAAGGTGGTGGGACGCCCACGAGGAGTAGTTCACGAACGCTCGCGCCGGCACGGTCTTGCCCGCGAACTCGAACGCCTCGCGCGCGCGCCGCGGCCCCACCCACGCGGGCGGATACATGCGCAGCGTCTCCTCGAGCACCATCTCGAGCTCGGTGAGCTCGCCCGAGAGCAGCTGGGAGGCGCTCGGGCGCCCGTCGGGGTAGCTGTCCTCGAGCTCGGCGCGCAGGCGCGCGAGCACCTGGGGGTTCCGGGCGAGCTCGTAGAACATGAACGAGATCGTCGAGGTGGTCGTGTCGTGTCCGGCGAACAGGAGCGTCATCACCTCGTCGCGGACCTGCGCGTCGCTGAGCCGGTGACCGTCCTCGTCCTCTGCGTCGAGCAGCAGGCTGAGGATGTCGAGGCCGCGCTCGCCGGTCGCACGGCGGCTTGTGATCTCCGCGTAGAGGAGCGTGTCGAGCTTGCGCGAGGCCGCCCGCATGCGCGCCCACGGCGAGTGGCGGCCGCGAAAGACCCGCAGCATGTACTCGCTCGCGTAGAACGCGAGCGCCTCCTCGAACAGGCGCGCGGCGTCGATCGAGCGTGCGGCGCGCCCGTCGGGGTCGAGGCCGAACAGCGCGCGCATCGCCACCCGCAGCGCCAGTCGCCGCGTCCACGCGTACAGGTCGATCCCCGCACCCGGCGTGAACTGCTCGAGCGCGCGCGCGGTCTCCTCGACGATCACGTCCACCGACTCGGCCATCTGCTCGCGGTGGAAGGCGGGCAGCATGATCAGGCGCGAGCGGCGGTGGAACTCTCCGTCGATCGTCAGCAGGCCGTCGCCCATCAGGCCGATCAGGTCGCGGAAGTGGCCTTCGCGCCAGAGGAAGTTGGAGGCGTGGGAGACCGTGATGTAGTGGTTCGCCTCTGGCCCGAGCATGAACACCACGTTGCTGTGGAACAGGCGCAGCGTGAAGATCGGCCCGAATCGCTCGTAGCAGTCGAGCAGCAGCGGCAGCGGTTCCGCCGCGAAGCGCCGCGTGCGCCTCAGCGAGACACGGGTCTCGCCGGGCGGATATGGGACGGTCGCCGAGCGCTCGTCGCGGAGGTCGTCGAGCAGCACCGCCAGCGGGCTCCGGTCGAGTAGCGGGGGAGGTCCGACGAGCGCCACGATCAGCAGCCTAGAGCAAACACTGGCCAGACAGCCAGTCACGCGGCGGGTGCTCGTGCGCGGCCGCAGTGGCGGCGGCGGGGGGCCGGGACGCGCGCCTTGGCATACTGGGTGTCGCGCGGAAGCCCCCGATGGCCTTCCGGGCGATCGCGGGGGCGTAGCTCAGTAGGTTAGAGCGCTGCCCTGTCACGGCAGAGGTCGCGGGTTCGAGTCCCGTCGCTCCCGTTGGAAGTGCCTGCAAATGGCGATTTCCGCGGGGTCTCACCCGCGTTGGCAACCCCGTCTACACCCGGCCGTTCGAGGCCGGGGGTTCAGTCCCCCACCGTGAGCACGATCTTCCCGCGCGTGTGACCGGCCTCGCTGAGCTCGTGGGCGCGGGCGATCTCGCCGATCGGGAGCACAGCGGCGATCTCCACGCGCACCTCGCCAGAGGCCACCAGGTCGGCTATCTCGGCGAGCTGCTCCAAGCTCGGGCTCATGATCAGCATCTCCGCCCGCGCGCCTCGCTCGCGGGCGGCCTCCTCGGGTGGCGCTGCGGCGATCGTCACGAGCACGCCGCCCTGCCCGAGCGTGGGCACGAGGCTCGCGGTCGTCTCGCCCCCGACCGTGTCGAACACGACATCCACATCGCTGACCGACTCGCTCACGTCCTGCGTGGTGTAGTCGATGTACTCGTCCGCGCCGAGCTCGAGCACGTAGTCGCGGTTGCGCGCCGATCCGGTGCCGATCACAAACGCCCCCGCGCGCTTGGCGAACTGCACCCCTAGGTGTCCCACCCCGCCCGCCGCGCCCGCGATCAGCGCGCGCTGGCCGGCGCGCAGCCCGCCGCGGTCGAACAGCGCCTGCCATGCGGTCATCCCCGCCACCGGCAGCGCGGCCGCCTGCACGTGCGTGATGCCCGCGGGCTTCTTGGCGATCAGCGCCGCCGGCGTGGTGGCGAACTCGGCGTAGCCCCCGCTGCGGGCAAGGCCGAAGACCTCATCGCCGACCGCGAACCCCTCGGCGCGCGAGGCGGCGACCGTGCCCGAGACGTCGTTGCCCAGCACCGCCGGAAGCTCCTTGGGGGCAAGGCCGCGCCTGTACTTCCAGTCGATCGGGTTGACCGAGGCGGCGCGCACGCCGATCAAGACCTCCCCGTCACCCGGCTGCAGCTCGGCGACCTCCTCCAGCTCGAGAACCTCCGGACCCCCTGGCTGGTGCACGACGACCGCTTTCATGTTGCCCCTTCTGTCGGCTCTCGGACGATGCGATGACCCTGGCGCTCACTGTAACGTCGAGTCGGAGCTGCTCAGCGGATCCGTGGCTGGGTTGTGAACAGCGATCGCAGCGCTCCGGCCCGAGGGTCGGCCGCAGCGGCGAGCAGCGGCAAACCGAGCGCCCGCTCGACGGTGCCCAGCAGCCCATAGTGGTCGATCGCGGTGGCGCTGCGCGCCCCCGGACGCACGTCTGGACCAGCGATGATCGTGGCCACGTGACCGCCATGGGCGGTGCCGCAGCAGCCGCGGTCGGAGCTCCCCTCATCCCATGTGAGCGCGAGCAGGCCGTGCGGACCGAGCCCGCGTAGCAGCGCCGGCACGGTGCGTGCGAGGAAGCGGTCGCCCGCGGACACCCCGCAGTCGTGCCCGTCGTCGCACAGGTTCGGCGATATCCATGCATAACTCGGCAGCCGCCCGGCGCGCAGGTCGCTCGCAAGCGCGGCGAAGCCAACGAGCCGGCCACAGCGGGCGGGCGAGCGGGAGATGTCGTCGTAGTAGATGAACGGGTTGTGCTTCTTGGCGTATCCGCCCGCACCAGCGCCGCGGAAGCACGGCTGCGGCACATCCTCCAGGTACGCGCGCCAGGAGATCCGCGCCGCTTCGAGCTGGTCGACGATGTTGGCCGCCGACACGCTGCAGTCGGTGCAGTCCGAGCTCACGCCGTGCGTGCCCCCGCTCGTCAGGGCCAGGTAGTTGGGCAGCGAGGGGTGCGTGATCGCGAAGCTCTCGCTCGCGAGGCCGTAGCGCCGGGCGAGCGTGTTCACATACGGCGCGGAGGGGCTGCCGATCACCTCCGCGTACTCGGCGTTCTCCATCACGAGCACCACCACGTGCGAGCTGCTGGGACGCGGCAGCTGCGACACCGCGCCCAGCGCGAGCGGCGCTCCCGGCCGCGCACTCCCGCAACCGGCGAGCAGCGCCGCCACGAGCAGCAGCGCCAGCGCGAGCGCTCGGATCGGGCGGCTGCGGAGAGGAAGCACCCGCGCATGATCGCGCGCGCGGGGCGTCCGCGGTCGCACCCCCGGTCGGTGCGCTACTAGAGTTCGCCGCGTGTTCGATCTCGATCGCTATCTCGAGCGGATCGGGCTGAGTGGACGCCCGGAGCTCGCCGAGGTGCACCGCGCCCACAGCACATCGATCCCGTTCGAGAACCTCGACCCGCGGCGCGGCATCCCCGCGTCGGTCGCGCTCGAGGATCTCGAGCGCAAGCTGGTGCTCGAACGGCGGGGCGGATACTGCTTCGAGCAGAACCTCCTGCTGAAGGCGGCGCTCGAGGCCCTCGGCGCCGAGGTGGAGATGTACCTCGCACGCGTCCGCTACGGCGCCGCCCCGGGAGTCGTGCGCCCGCGCAGTCATCTGCTGCTGCGCGTGGAGGCAGCCGGAGAGAGCTGGCATGCGGACGTGGGCTTCGGCGCCGGCACGCTGTTCCAGCCGCTCGCATTCGGTCCCGGCGCCGAGGTCGAGCAGGCGGGTTGGCGCTATCGCGTCGTGCAGGACGAGGCGGAGCTGGTACTGCAGGGCGCCGAGGAGGGCGGCTGGGTGGACCTCTACGGCTTCCGGCCCGATCCCGTTCCGCTGGTGGACGTGGAGACGATCAACTGGTGGGTGTCCACATACCCCGGTTCGCCGTTCGTGACCGGCCTGATGGTCACCATCCAGCACGAGGACGGCCTGCGTCTGGGGCTGAGCGACTGGGGTGGCGGCCTGACGCTCACCGAACGCACCGCATCCTCCACCACCATCACTCCCGTGGACCCGCGCGAGGCGCCCGAGCTGCTCGCCAGCCGCTTCGCGCTCGCCGGCGCCGAGCTCGGTCAGACGATCGCCGGCGCCGGTGCCGGCTCGGCGCTCGGCGCGGGCAGGCCGGCAGCGGGGTAGGCGTCGGCCGAGTCGAGTGTCTCGGCCGATAGCAGCGCACGCGCGAGGCTCTCGAGCTGGTCGCGGTGGTCCTCGAGCATTCGCGTCACCTGAGCGTGCGCTCCCTCGACCAGCTTGTGGACCTCCTCGTCGAGCAGCCGTTGCGTCTCGGGAGAGGTGTCGCTCGCCCCGGGGAGCAGGAGGCCGCGACCCTCGTCGGCGAGCACGGCGATCGGACCGATCGCGGGGCTCATCCCCCAGCGGCCGACCATCTGGCGGGCGATCTGGGTCAGCTGCTGAATGTCCGACTCGGCGCCGGTCGTGATCGTCCCGTACACCACCTCCTCGGCCACGCGGCCGCCCAGCGCGACGGCGATCTTCGCCTGCAGCTCCTCGAGCGAGTAGGACACGCGGTCGCTGTCGGGGGTCGACAGCGTCACCCCGAGCGCCATCCCGCGCGGGATGATCGAGACCTTGCGCACGGGGTCGGCGCCCGGCGTGAGCATGCCCACGAGCGCGTGGCCGGCCTCGTGGTAGGCGGTGCGCTCGCGGTCGGCGGCGCTCAGCAGGATCCCGCGCGGCGAGCCGAGCATGATCTTCTCGAGCGAGTCGGTGAAGTCGCTCATCTGCACCTTCTCATGGTCGCGACGGGCCGCCAGCAGCGCCGCCTCGTTGGCGAGGTTGGCGAGGTCGGCGCCCACCATCCCGGGCGTGCTCGCGGCGAGCGCGCCGAGGTCGGCGTCGTCCGCGAGCGGGATCGTGCGGGTGTGCACCCGCAGGATCGCCGCGCGGCCTGCGCGGTCGGGCGGCTGCACCATCACGCGCCGGTCGAAGCGCCCGGCGCGCAGCAGCGCCGGGTCGAGGATCTCGGGGCGGTTGGTCGCGGCCAGCACCACCACCGCCTCGGCGGGCTCGAAACCGTCGAGCTCGGTGAGGATCTGGTCGAGCGTCTGCTCGCGCTCGTCATTGGAGCCGGTAACCGATACCGAGCCCGAGCGCGAGCGTCCGATCGCGTCGATCTCGTCGATGAAGATGATCGAAGGCGCGGCCTCCTTGGCCTTGGCGAACAGGTCGCGCACGCGCGAGGCGCCCACGCCGACGATCGCCTCGATGAACTCCGCGGCGGAGATCGAGAAGAAGGCCGCGTGTGCCTCGCCCGCAACCGCGCGGGCGAGGAGCGTCTTGCCCGTGCCCGGGGCGCCCGCCAGCAGCACGCCGTGCGGCATACGCCCGCCCAGCCGGGTGTAGCGCTCCGGGCTCCTCAGGAAGTCCACGATCTCCGTCAGCTCTGCCTTGGCCTCGTCGATGCCGGCCACGTCGTCGAAGGTCACGCGGATCTTTTCCGGGTCCACGCGGCGCGCCTGCGATTTGCCGAAATTGCCGAGCGCGCCCATCGCGCCGCCCGCTTTGGCCGCGCGCCGCGCCAGCAGCACGAACAGCCCCACGATCAGTAGCGTGGGGCCGAAGCCGAGCAGCAGCTCGGCCAGCAGCGAGGTGCTCGGGTTCGGGTTCTTGGCGTTGATCTGCACGCCCCGTTCCTGCAGCAGCGCCGACAGCTGGCTGCCGTTCCAGAACGACGGAACCTGTGTTTTGAACAGCTTCGTCGGCGTGGCTTTGCTGTCGCCGCTGGGGTATCGCAGCTTGGTCTTGAAGTTGCCTTCGATCGAGTCCCCTCTCGAGGAGATCGAGCTGACCTGCGTTTGCTTGACGCGTTCGAGGAAGTACGGGCTGAATGGCACCGTCACCCGTTGTTCGCCGCTGCCCGGCGGGACGAACAGGGCCGACAGCAGGAAGTTGATCGAGAACAGCACAAGGATGATCAGCCAGATGCTCGGGCGCTTGTGCGGCGGCGGCCCGCTCGGCGCCTGCTCGGGCATACCGCGTCCGTCAGGCGCGGGCGCGACCTGCCAGCCCCGCTTGTCGCGGGGCATCGGCGGATGCGTGTCGCGGCGCTGCTCGCCGCTGTCCCGGCGCTGCTCGCCGCT
>FSYY01000350.1_pt1 | contig 13904 bp, 15 predicted proteins | sample 1638681 | NCBI WGS metagenome assembly FSYY01 (sample SAMEA3914813, study PRJEB12502) | metagenome | biome: forest; material: soil | place: Canada | collected 2011-07-07 | depth 0.3 m | reverse complement strand
GTGCAGGCGGTCGTGCAGGCCCCGCGCGAGGACGTCCCAGTCGCCGCGGGCGAGGCCGAGCGTGAGCAGCGCGCCGTGGGCGACGTTGAAGACCGCGTCCTCGAGGGGGACCTGCACCGGCAGCGCCGCACGTGCCGCACGCGTGCGCACGGCCTGGTCGGGGACGACCGCGAGGGCCTCGAGGCCGGTGGGGGGCTCAAAGCGCGTGGCGGTGCCTTCGGCGCAGATCACGAAGCCTCCGAGCAGCGCGGCGGCGACGTTGTCGGGGTGGCCCTCGAGCTCGGTGGCAAGCGCGAGCAGGTCGGCGTCGAGCTCGAACATGTGGTCGGCGGCCATCAGCCCCGCGAGGATCGCTGCCGCGCTCGATCCGAGCCCGCCGGCGAGCGGGATGTCCGAGCGGATCCTGAACGTGAAGCCGTCGGCGGGGTGCAGGCGCTCGAAGGCCCGCACGCACAGGTTCTCGCGCCCCGTGGCGACCGGCAGCTCGGACTCGACCGCGAAGGTGCCCGTCTCCTCTACCTCCAGCTCGGTGTGGAGCATCACAGCGGCCGCCATGCAATCGAAGCCGGGGCCGAGATTCGCCGAGGACGCCGGCGCCCGCACGAGCCGCCTACGGATCACCCAGCACCGCTTCCTCCAGCGGCGCGCGCTCGGCCACGCACTGGATGATCTTGCCGTCGTTGTTGGCGATCGCGGTCTCGGGATCCTTCAGGCCGCGGCCCGTGAGCACACACACGATCTCGCTCGCCCCTTCGGCACCGTACTTCAACAGCCCCGCCACCGACGCGGCCGAGGCCGGCTCGCAGAAGATCCCTTCTTTGGCCGCGAGCAGGCGGTAGGCGGTCAGGATCTCCTTGTCGCTGACCGAGCGGATCGCCCCGCGCGACTCGGTGGTGGCAGCCATCGCGTCCTCCCAGCGCACGGGGTTGCCGATGCGGATCGCGCTCGCAACCGTTTCGGGGTGCTCGACGCGATGGCCGAGCACCAGCGGCGCGGCACCCTCGGCCTGGTAGCCGAGCAGCCGCGGGGCCGCCCCCACCTCACGGAACCCGCGCCAGTAGGAGGTGATGTTGCCCGCGTTGCCCACCGGGATGCAGAGCGCCTCCAGTTCGGCATCGAGCGCCTCGTGCAGCTCGAACGCGGCCGTCTTCTGGCCTTCGATGCGGTACTCGTTCACCGAGTTGACCAGCACGATCGGATGGCTGCCGGTGAGCTCGCGCACGAGCACCAGCGCCTGGTCGAAGTTCCCGGCGAGCTCGATCACGCGCGCGCCGTGGGCGAGCGTCTGGGCCATCTTGCCGCGCGCGATCTTGCCCTCGGGCACGATCACCGCACAGGTGATCCCCGCGCGCGCCGCGTAGGCGGCGGCGCTCGCGGCCGTGTTGCCCGTCGATGCGCAGATCACGGCCTTCGCCCCCTCGCGCACGGCGGCCGTGACCGCGCACGTCATGCCGCGGTCCTTGAACGACCCGGTGGGGTTGGCGCCCTCGAGCTTCAGGCGCACGTTGGCCCCCAGCATCCGCGACAGCACCGGCGCGCGGAGCACGGGCGTCGATCCCTCCTGCAGGCTCACGATCCGATCGCCCTCGGCGAACGGCAGGCGCTCGCGGTAGCGCTCGATCAGGGGCACGTGGGCGCCGGGCGCCGGGCTCATACGAACTCCTCTTCGATCACGCGGATCGTGCGTGGCAGAGAGCGGACGAAGGGGAACGCCCCGACGCGCTCGATCGCCGCTCGCAGCCTCGACTCGAGCACGGGATGGGTGACCATCACGAGCCGCGCCCGCTCGCCGGTTCCGCGCTGGACCACCGAGCGGATCGAGACGTCGTGCTCGCCAAGGACCTGCGTGACCGCCGCCAGCACGCCCGGCCGGTCGGCCACGTCCAGGTGCAGGTAGAAGGCGCTCGCAACGTCGGTGATGAGCGTGAGCGGCAGCGGTGGCGCGGGCGGGCGGGCGCCGCCGGTCATCACGCTGACGACGTCGCCGAGCACGGCGCTCGCGGTCTGCGGTCCCCCCGCCCCGGGCCCCGACAGGGTTATCTCGGTGATCGTGGGCGACTCGACGGTGACCGCGTTGAACGGGCCGGCGACGGAGGCGAGCGGGTGCCCGGAGTAGAGGAAGGCCGGGTGCACGCGCACCGACAGCCCGCCGGGGCGGCGCTCGGCGGTGCCGATCAGCTTCAGGCCGAGGTCGAACTCGCGCGCGAACTGCAGATCCTCGGCGGCGAGGTGCTCGATCCCTTCGTAGGGCACCTCGTCCAGGTGCACGGGCGTGCCGAACGCCAGTCGCGCGATGATCGCCATCTTGGCGGCCGCGTCGCGGCCGCTCACGTCGTCGCTGGGGTCCGCCTCGGCGAAGCCCCGGCGCTGGGCCTCGCTGACGGCCTCGGCGTAGCTCGAGCCGTGCGCCATCTCTGTGAGGATGAAGTTGGTGGTCCCGTTCACGATCCCGTGGACGCGCTCGATCGGCGTGGCCGAGAGCGACTCCTCGAGCACCCGAACGACCGGCACGGCCCCCGCGACGGCGGCCTCGAAGCGCAGCCTGACGCCGTGCTCGCGCGCCGTCTCGAACAGCTCCTCGCCGTACTGGGAGAGCAGCTGCTTGTTGGCGGTGACCACGTCCCTGCCCGCGCGCAGCGCGGCCAGCAGGTAGCTGCGCGCCGGCTCGATCCCGCCGATCAGCTCGACGATCAGCTCGGACTCGGCGAGGATCTGCTCGAAGTCGCCGCGCGTGCGAGTGAGCACGCCGCAGATAACCGGCGTGCGGCCGTTGAAGCGCTCGATCTCGCTCGCGCGCTCGGCGAGCAGGGCGGCGAAGGCCGAGCCGACGGTGCCATGGCCGAGCAGGCCGACGCGAAACGGCGAGGGGCTGATCGCGCCGGCGGACGGCTGCGGATCAGGCATCGCGCGCGGTCAGATCCTCGAAGCTCTCGCGCCTGACGACCACGCGCGCGTCACCATCCCTGCAGAAGATCACCGGCGGACGCGGAACGCCGTTGTAGTTGTTGGCCATCGCGTGACCGTAGGCGCCGGTGGCGGGGGTGACGATCACGTCGCCCGGGCGCGGGTCATCGAGCAGCGCGCGGCGCACGATCACGTCGCCGGACTCGCAGTGCTTGCCTGCGAGCACGCACTCGCTCGAGCCGCCGAAGCGGTCGGCCACGTGCGCTTCATAGACAGCCCCGTAGAGCATCGGCCGGAGGTTGTCGGACATGCCGCCGTCGACCGCCACCCAGCGCGAGACGTTCTGCTTGACGCCCTCGACGGTGTACAGCGTGACGCCCGCGTTGGCGCACAGCGCCCTGCCGGGCTCGAGCATCAGGCGCGTGCTCGCGGCGACGCCGTTTGATTGGACCGCCTCGACCACCGCGGCCACGTACTCCTCGATGCTCGGTGGCGGCGGCTGCTCCTCGCTGTACTGGACGCCGAGGCCGCCGCCGAGATCCCACACCGGGAACTCGCCGAGCGTCGCCAGCTGCGCGGCCTCGCGGCGGAACGGCTCGAGCTCGAGTAGCTGGGAGCCGACGTGGGCGTGCAGGCCCTCGAGCGCTAGACCCGCGACTGCCGACACCCGCGCGATCGCCTCGGCGGCGTCTGCCATCGCGAACCCGAACTTCGAGTCGGCCTGTCCGGTCGAGATCTTCTCGTGCGTCTCGCCGCGCACGTCCGGGTTGACGCGCACCAGCACCGGCTGTGCCCCGCGATCGCCGAGCGCGCCGTCGGCGAGCAGCCGCTGCAGTCGCTCGATCTCATCGAAGTTGTCGATCGCGATCAGCCCCACGCCGGCGCCGAGCGCCACGCGCAGCTCGGCCTCGGACTTGGCGTTGCCGTGCAGCACGATCCGCTCCGGGGCGAAGCCGGCGGACAGGGCCAGGTGCAGCTCGCCGCCCGAGGCCGCATCGCACCACAGCCCCTCCTGCGCGAACACGCTCAGCGCCGCGCTGCATGGGAACGCCTTGGAGGCGAACACGACCTGGAGGTCGGGGCGGCCGGCCTCGCGAGCAGCCGCGAGGAACGCGCGTGCGCGCATCCGCAGGTCGTCCTCGGCCACCACGTAGGCGGGCGTGCCGAACTCGCGAGCGAGCTCGACCGTGTCGCAGCCCCCCACCTCGAGGCGGCCGCGCTCGTTGAGGCGGCTGCCCAGTGGGAACGCGCGAGAGAGAACCGTGTCGGTGGCCATCGCAGCTGATTATCGCGGGAGACTCAGGCCGTCGTCGGTCGGAGCGCGCCAACCCCGCCGCGGCGCACAAGCAGCGCCAGCCAGCCGGCGCCGATGGTAATCAGGGCGATGCTCTCGAGCTGTGGGGCGGTGAGCCCGGCGAACACTTCGCTGTTGCGGCGGATGAACTCCACCAGCAGGCGCTCGAGGCCGCTGCCCAGCAGATACAGAGCGAACACCACCCCGGGCCGAACGCGATCGCGCAGGCGCCAGAGCCAGTACGCGAGCAGGCACATCGTGACCGTCTCGTAGATGGGCGTCGGCTGCACGCGCACGCCCGGCGGCGTGGGGACGGTCCCGTGTGGGTAGCCCATCGCCCACGGCAGGCTCGAGCGGATCCCGTAGTCGCCGTCGCCGGAGACCTGGCAGCCGATGCGCCCGATCGCGTAGCCGAGCGCGAGCGCGGTGGCGCACGCATCGAACATCCGCAGTTCGAGCACCCCGCGCCAGCGCATCCAGGCGATCACGGCGATCGCGCCGCCGATCGCGCCGCCGTACCACACCAGGCCCGAGCCCGAGAAGATGCTGCCGAGCAGATCGTGCTTGACCTTGTCCCAGTTTTCGATCAGGTAGTAGCCGCGCGCTCCCACAACCCCGCCGAACAGCGCCGCGAAGACGATCTCATAAGCCCAGTCGACCGGCTTGCCGAGCTCACGCAAGCGGCGGGCCACGACAGCGCCGCAGGCGATGAAGCCAAGCGCGAACATCACCCCGAAGGTCTTGATCGAGACCCCCAGGATGTGGATCTCGGGCTTCATCGGGGGACGGTCGCGCGCATCGGGTTCGTGGGCGCACTTTAGGGCACCTGCATCGACGTCTGCGACAATCTGCGGGCGATGGCGAGCAGAAGGACCAGCTTCGGCAAAGACACGGGCCTGCAGGCGCGGATGCTGTTGACGATCTTCCTGCTCGGGCTCGTGTACGTGGTGTTCGTGGGCGTCCTGTTCGCCGCCGGAGCGGGCGCGGGGGTGATCGTGGTGGTGGCGCTCGTGCTGCTGCTGCTGCAGTTCTTCGCCTCCGACAAGATCGCGCTCGCGACGATGGGCGTCAAAGAGGTCTCGCCCGCGGAGGAGCCCGAGCTGCACGGGATCGTCGAACGGCTGTGCGTGCAGGCCGACCTGCCCAAGCCGAAGGTGTGCGTGATGGAGACGTCGATGCCCAACGCGTTTGCGATGGGGCGCACGCGCAAGTCGACGGTCGTGTGCGCGACCCGGGGCATCCTCGATCTGCTCTCGCCGGCCGAGCTGGAAGGCGTGATGGCGCACGAGCTCACGCACGTGATCAACCGCGACGTGATGGTGATGACGCTCGCGAGCTTCTTCGCAACCCTGGCCTCCCTGATCCTGCAGTTCTCGTTCTTCTTCGGTGGGGGCGGTGACCGCGAAGAGGAGGAAGACCTGTTCCTCGTGGTGATCGCCTCGGTGCTCGTCTACGCGATCTCCTTCGTGCTGCTCCGCGCACTCTCGAGATATCGCGAGTTCGCCGCAGATCGTGGCGGGGCGGTCCTGACCGGACGGCCGAGCGCGCTGGCCTCGGCGCTGCTGAAGATCAGCGGCACGATCGAGCGCGTGCCCAGCCAGGATCTCCGCTCCGCGGAAGCGATGAGCGCGTTCTTCATCATCCCCGCGCGCACCAAGAAGTCGCTGATGAACATCTTCGCCGACCACCCGCCGCTGGAGCAGCGCCTGGCGGCGCTGGAGCGCCTGGAGTCCCAGCTGCAGGGCGTCGCCTGAGGTGGGCCTGCGCGACGTCCTCACTGGCCGCCACGCGGTGAAAGGACCGGCGCCGGATCGCCTGTTCGCGATTTCGACCGCCTACGTCACACTCGAGGCCGAGCACCAGATCGAGCCGGTGGGCGCGGCGGCGATCGTCTTCCAGGCGCTCGCGACCAGCGAGTTCGAAGCGACGCTCAAGGACATGGAAGAGGTCGTGACGGCCACCGGCGGGGAGAGCGGCACCCGGGTCTCGACCGAGGACGACAGCTATGGGTACCGCTGGATGGTGCTGCGCAACCCCGACGGCGCGCCGAGCGTCGAAGACCTGGCGGTGGGCATCAACGCTGTGTCGAGCTCGATCGAGATGGCCGGCCACGGCGAGCGGCTGCTGTGCGCGGTGTTCGCATTCGCGGACGCGCGCAAGCAGCGCGTCTACTTCATCTACAACTACAAGCGCGGCTACTGGTACCCGTTCGTGCCGGACCCGGGCGACTCCAAATCGCGCCTGACCGAGCGCGAGCTGCAGATCAAGGCGCAGATCGGCACCGAGCTGCCGATCGAGCCCGAGCTCGAGCGCTGGTTCCCGCTGTGGGGCATACCGATCTAGGCGCCTGGGCGGCGCCGGCCTCGGTGCGGCACTAGTCCGGGATCAGGCCCTCGCCGGTGAACTCCGTGCCGGCCTCCTGAAAGGTCAGGTCGGCGGGCGGAAGGATCACGCTCGAGCCCTGCAGCTCGTCGTCGGCTACGCGCTTGCCGTTACTGCGCACGAAGTCGAGTACCGCGCGGTAGGCGTCGGGGAACTCCGCCTCGCGACCACCCTCGACCACCGCCACGACCGCGTGCTCGAGCTCGTTCAGGCGCTCGCTCTCCTCGTCGGGGAGCTCGTACTGGTCCTCCCCGGAGATCCGGACGATCATGAGTGGCCGCCCTCGGCCGGCGTCCCACCGCTCGCGGGAGGCGGCCCCTCGCCGGGAGCGGACAGCTGCGCCGCGCCCGCGCCCGCGCCGAGTTCGCTCTTCATCTTGGCGAGCTCGTCATCGACCTCGGGCTGGCTCGAGAGCTGCTTGAGCTGACGGTCGATGTCGTCTTCGCCCGATCCCAGCGCGGTGATGTCGTCGAACGTCCCCGCGGCTTCGAGCTCGGACACGGCGTCGGCGCGCGCGCGCATGTTTTCGGTCTTGTCCACCGCGCGCTGCATCGCCAGCCCCACGTCCGCCATCTGCTCACCGACGCCCGTGGCGGCCTCGGAGATGCGCACCTGGGCCTCGGCGGCGGAGTACTGCGCCTTGATGACCTCCTTCTTGGTGCGGAACGCTTCGATCTTCGCGCGCAGTTTCTGCTCGGAGTCGGTCAGCTTCTGCTGCTGCTCCTCGAGTTCGGCCACCTGGGTGTCGAGCGACTGCAGCTCCGTCTGCGCGACGTTCTTGCGTTCGAGCGCCGTTCGCGCGAGATCCTCCTTGCCCGAGGCGAGCGCCTGGCGCGCCTGGGTGTCTAGCTTGACGACGTTTTGCTGAAGGGAGGCCTCCTGCATCTGCAGGCGCTTCTTGGCGGTCACCACGTCGGCGATCCCCTTCTTCACGTTCTGCAGCTGTTCCACCTGCTTCTGGTAGCTGTAGTCCAGGGTCTCGGCGGGGTCTTCAGCTCGGTCCAGCAGCTTCGACACCTTCGCCTTCACGACGGTAGACATGCGCCCGCCCAAGCCGGCCATGTGATCCTCCTATTGCTGTTACAGGGACGGACCGACGCTGGTCGGCCTTCGGCTTCTAGCGTAGCCGACGGAGGCTAGAGACCGGCGGGATGCCGCGCGGTGTAGCCGCTGTTGGCCGAGCGCAGCGGACGCCAGCGCGGTCCCTGCTGGTTTGACGGGTCATCGGCGGAGCTCGTGTCCAGCCGCAGCCCCGCGACCGTCACGTAGGCGTGTTCGGGGTTGGAGAAGATCGTCACCCACCGGCCGAGGCCCCGTGCGCCGAAGCCCATCAGTTCCGAGGAGTCCTGGGGCACGCTCAGCAGGCTGGCGCCGTGCAGCGCGAACGACACCGTGCCCGAGCAGTCGTAGCCGGGGGAGGTGAACGATGCGTGGCCCCCGCCATAGATGTAGGGCAACCCGATGATCTGGTCGGCGGACCAGATCATCTGCTGCACCGCCACCGGCGCGGCCATCGGCGCGGCGGCGATACCACCCACGTAGCGCGCGGTCGAGCCGGGCACGAGCAGCTCGGGCTTGAGCGCGGCGGTCACGCCCACGGGGCTGCCACCCGAGGCGGTCACGCCCACCGGGCTGCCGCCGGTGGTCGGGCTGGTGGTCGCGCTCAGGAGCGTGGGGGTGCCGGGCACGTACGGCAGGATTTCGCCGGTGGCGGTCTTCTGGAAGACCGGGCCCTTGTAGAGGAGGCTGTGGAAGCGGGAGGTGACCGGTGCGAGACGAAGCGCGGGTGCGGCGGGGGTGCGCGTGGCGACCGGGACCGAGGGGCTCACGGCGGGGACGCCTCCGGGACCGCCCGCGAGGGCGCTCGGCGCGAACATCGTGGCACCCACCATGCTGGCGCCCAACGCACTCAGAAAACGCAACCGCAAAACACGACCTCTTTCGTGGGCCTGCGGGGTTAGCTGACGGGCTAGCGCTGAAAGAGCCTGCGCTTCCCACGACACGGCCGTGGGATTCGCCCCAACTTCTTGGTTCCCCCGTTCCCCGACATCTGGTCGGAGACTCGGCTTTCGCGCTGGCACGCTAGCAAACTGCAATGACGGTTGCAGCGCGTGCACGCGATTTCGCGCGCGTTTCCCCCAATTCCCGGGCTTTTGCCCGCGCGATCGAGGGCCCGATGCGACCGCTAGGGTGGCTGCAGTGCGCACCGTCGCCAGCCGATCCGTGATCGCCCCGCTCGGGCTGGCGATGCTCGCCGTGCTCGCCGGGTGCGGCAAGGTCTCCCGCGAGAGCACCTCGGCCGGCGGTGGCCCCGTGCGCCGGCTCGCCCCGGTGGCGGCGCAGGGAGCGGTGAGCCTGACGACGCGCAACACCACGCGTCTCGGCGGTCAGGACAGCGCGGCCGACGCGGCGGGGGTGGCGCGCGCGGTGTACCCCGGGCTCACGCCCGAAACCCGTCCGCGCGCGGTGGTGCTGGTCAACGCGCGCGACTGGCCGGCGGCGCTCGCTGCGTCGGTGCTGGCGTCCGCCCCGACGAGCGCCCCGCTGCTCTACAGCGACGGCGAAGCGATCTCGAACCTGACCCGCGAGACGCTGCTGGCGATGCACCCGACCGGCCTCTCCACGCTCGGCGGAGCCCAGGTGATCAGCATCGGGACCGCCGCGCCCCTTCCCGCAGGGCTGACGGTCCGACACGTGCCGAGCAGCGAACCGGCGGCCACGGCCGCGGCGGTGGCGGCGGTATTGCTGAGCGCCGTGGGCGGGACGCCCCCCCGCGAGGTGATCGTCGTGGCCAGCGACGCACCGCGCTCGATGCAGATGCCCGCGGCGTCGCTCGCGGCCGAGAGCGGCGCTCCGATCACATACGTGACCGCGGCGGGCGTCCCGGCGGCCACCGCCGCGCTGCTCGCCTCGCTCGGTCGGCCGTCGATGTACGTGGTGGACCCCGCGCACGTGAGCCCGCGCGCGATGGCCGAGCTGCGCCGCTATGGCAGGGTGACGCCGATCGCCGACAGCAGCCGCGAAGGGGTTGGGCCCACGACGAACTCGATCGCGCTCGCGCGCTTCACCGACAACGGCTTCGGCTGGGGCGTGAAAGAACCCGGCCACGGCCTCGTGTTCGCCAACGCCGGGCGTCCGCTGGACGCACCCGCCGCAGCGCCGCTGTCGGCGACGGGCGACTACGGGCCGCTGCTCCTGCTCGAACGCGCCGACCAGCTGCCCCCGGCGCTCGCGACCTACCTCGGAGACATACAGCCCGCCTACACGCAGGCCCCCCAGTTCCGGCCGGTGCGCGGGGTCTACAATCACGGCTGGCTGATCGGCGACGAGCAGGCGATCGCATCGGTCACCCAGGCCGAACTCGATTCGCTGCTCGAGATCAGCCCGCGACGGACCTCACCCGAAGAAACAGCCGGCGCACCACCCGAATAGCCGATCGCGAGGCGAACTTGAGCCAGGCCGAGGACCCGATACGCCTACAGCGCAGCGACACCGCGAACGCGGTGACCGTCGAGGACGTGCGCCAGCTGATGGGCGCCTCGACCCCCCATTTCGCGTTGCAGCTGCGCAATCGCATCGCCCGCCTGATCGCCCCCCTGCCGCCGGATCACCCCGCCCGCGTGGAAGGCGAACGCGAGATCAGGCGCCTGGAACAGCTCGGTGTCCACGGCGAGACCCGCGGCGGCGCGCCGCTCCCCGGGGAGCACCCGCTGCCCTCGCTCGACCTCGCGCACGCCGTGAAGGACGGTCCGGCGGGCGACGGGACCGCCGCACACGACGGCGCCGAGCCCGCGCGCGACAGCGCTGCCTAGGGACCTCTGAGCCGCGTCGCGGCGCGCGGTCGCTGCGCGCAGAGCGATCCGCCCCAGTGGGCGGGCCGGCTCAGCGAGCGCCGGCGAAGATGCGCTCGCGCCGCGCGTCGAGGAAGCGGGCGCGGAGCAGTTTGAAGGTGACCGCATACAGCGGCACGTCGAGCGCCAGCGGCGCGATCCGCACCCACGTGGGCACCGGACTGACCACGGCGGCGGCGAGCAGGCTCACGGCCGTGTGGAAGGCGAGCGTGGGGAGCACCGCGAGGATGATCGTGTGCGAGCGATAGCCGCTGCGGTGCTCGCGCAGCATCACCTCGATCGTGCCGAGCGCGACCGCGCCCACGCCCACGAACAGCACGGATTTCCCGGCTTCGCCGCGGCGGAAGCCGATGATCGTGGCGATCGCCCCGACGAGGATCAGGATCTCCGATAGCGGCAGCGGGTGCCACGGCGCCCGCGGGCGCTCGCCAACCGACAGGGGATCGCGGAAGCCGCCGTCGTGGCGCTCGCTCCCGGCGCGCGCGTTCCCACGCGAGCGCTCGCGCCTGGCGGGCGGGCGCGCACGTGCCGTGCCTTCATCGGCCGCTCCCAGCTCGAGCGCGCTCGTCCCCTGGGCGGCGGGCGCTCCCGCGCCCGCCGATCCGCCCGCGGCGCCCACCCCCCGACGCTTGCGTGAACGCCCGCGGCGGCCGTTTCGCTTCGCCACGGCTTCAGTGCCCGGGCCGGGGTTCGCCGCGCCGCATCGACGTCGATCGTAGCGCCTATCCTGCAGGGGATGTCCACGCTTCCCCCACCCGCAGGCTCGGTGGGCGCGGGCATCCCCGAGAGCGGTCTGCCCGGCCCCTACCCGGTGGGCGAGTACGCGGCGGCGCTGCGCGAGCGGCTGCGGGCGTTCGCCCGCGTACAGCTGATGGGCGAGCTCGTGAACCTGCGCTCGGCGCGCGCACGCGTGTACTTCGAGCTGCGCGACGCGAGCGGGGCGATCCAGTGCGCGGCCTGGCGTGGAGACTGGGAGGCGATGCTCGCGCGCGCGGGCGGCGCGGCCGAGGGCATGCAGGTGGTGGTGGCGGGCGGCTGCGACTACTACCCCGGCAGCGCCACCTCCTCGCCCGGCTTCTCCTTTGCGGTGACGGACATGCGGGTGGCGGGCGAGGGCGACCTGCTGGCGCGCATCGACCGCCTGCGCAAGCAGCTCGATCGCGAGGGCCTGCTCGAGCGCCAGCGGCGCCTGGCCCTGCCCCAGCTGCCGCGCACGATCGGGGTGATCACGGGCGAGAGCGGCAAGGCCCGTCACGACATCCTCGCGGCGCTCGGGCGCCGCGGCTGGGCCGGTCGGCTGGTGTGGGCGTTCGCTCCCGTGCAGGACCGCCATGCGGCCCCGGCGATCATCCGTGCGCTCGGGGACCTGTCGGGGCTGGCTGAGGTGCAGGTGGTGATCGTCGCGCGCGGCGGCGGCTCGCTCGCCGACCTGCTGTGCTTCTGCGACGAGACGCTGTGCCGCACGGTGGCGATGCTGGGTGTGCCGGTGATCGCCTCGGTGGGGCATCACACCGATCGCACGCTGCTCGACGACGTGGCGGCGTTCAGCTGCTCGACCCCCACGCACGCGGCCGAGGCCGCGATCGCGGTCGACTGCGGGCGGGCGCGCGCGGCGCAGGTCGAAGCGGCCAGGCGGCTGCGCGACCACGGGAGGCGCGCGGTCCTGAGCCGCGCGCGACTGCTGGCGAGCCTCTCGCGCGCCCCCGCGGCTCACCTGGATCGTCAGCGCAGCCGGCTTCACCAGCAGCTGCGCGAGATCCGCGCGGGCTCGCGCAGGCGCGTGCAGTCAGAGCGCGAGCTCGCCGCGCGGCGGGCGCTTGTGCTCGATCGCAAGGCCGCCTCGACGCTGCTCGACTGCCGCGAGCGGCGTCCACGCGAGCTCGCCCAGATGGCGCTCGCGCTCGCCGGCCACGACCCCCAGCGCACGCTCGAACGGGGATACGCTCTCGCCTTCTCGAGGAACGGCGAGGCGCTCTCGGACGCGGCCGCGGCGGCCCGTGCGGGCGATCTGCGCCTGCGCTTCGCCGACGGCGAGCTGCCCGCGCGGGTGTCCGAGCGGTGAGCGTGCCCGATCCCACCGAGAGCGAGCAGGGAGCGCCGGCGCAGGAGGCGCTCAGCTACGAGGCGGCGGCCGCGCGCGTGGAGGAGATCATCAGGCGGCTGGACTCGGGCGAGGCGAGCCTGCAGGAGACGCTCGCGCTGGTGAGCGAGGGCAAGGGGCTGATCGAGCTGTGCGCGGCGGAGCTCGGCGCGGTGGGCGACGCCCTCGAGGAGCTGCGGCTGGACGAGCTCGTGAGCCGTCTCGAGCGGGAGGCGGGCGCTTGAGCACGTGGGAGCGGCTAGGCGGGCTGAGCCTCGAGATCGCCGACTACGCGCTCGAGCCGCTGCAGGCGACGGTCTCGAGCGAGTTCGAGCGCAAGAGCACGATCATCCGCCTGCGCGGGGGCGGCGAGGAGGGCGTGGGCGAGGACGTGACCTACGACGCGCGCGACCACGAGATCCTGCAGGCTGCCGGGCCCACGCTTCCGCTGAGCGGTCGCTTCACGCTCGCGTCCTTCAGCGAACGCCTCGCCGAGCTCGAGCTGTTTCCCGAGCCACCCCAACATGAGGTGTCTGCGCGCTACCGCACGTGGGCGTACGACTCGGCCGCTCTGGACCTCGCGTTGCGCCAGGCGGGGATCGCCCTGCATGAGGCGCTCGAGCGCGAGCCGGCGGCGGTGCGGTTCGTCGTGTCGCTGCGCCTCGGCGAGCCGCCGACGCTAGAGCCGCTGCAGCGGCGCCTGCGCGGCTATCCGACGCTGCGCTTCAAGCTCGATCCGACGAGCTCCTGGGATGAGCCTCTGATCGAGCGGCTCGTGGCGAGCGGGGCGGTGGACTCGGTCGACTTCAAGGGCTACTACTCGGGCTCGATCGTCGATCAGGCGCCCGACCCGCTGCTCTACCGCCGCGTGGCGGAGGCCTTTCCGGCGGCGTGGATCGAGGATCCGGCGCTCACGCCCGAGACCGACGCCGTGCTCGCACCCCATCGCGACCGCTTCTCTTGGGACGCGCCGATCCACTCGATCGCCGACATCGAGGCGCTCCCGTACCCACCGCGGATGGTGAACATCAAGCCCTCGCGGCTCGGCGGCCTGCGCAACCTGCTCGACGCATACGACTACTGCGCCGCGCACGGGATCGGCAACTACGGCGGCGGCCAGTTCGAGCTCGGGGTGGGCCGTGGCCAGAACCAGTATTTGGCCTCGCTGTTCCACGCCGATGCCCCCAACGACGTGGCGCCGACCGGCTTCAACCTCCCCGATACACCCGCGGGCCTGCCCTCGAGCCCGCTCGCCCCCGCGCCGTCCGTGCGAGGGTTCGGCTGGGGCTGAGCGCTCCCGGCCGGCCGGCCGCCGTACTGGAGCGCAACTTCCGTGCCGCGGCTAGGGTTACTCAGTGCAGAGCCGATAACTTCGGACGCCGCCGGGCGGGTG
>FSYY01000406.1_pt1 | contig 14213 bp, 12 predicted proteins | sample 1638681 | NCBI WGS metagenome assembly FSYY01 (sample SAMEA3914813, study PRJEB12502) | metagenome | biome: forest; material: soil | place: Canada | collected 2011-07-07 | depth 0.3 m | reverse complement strand
GGTGGGTGTGCTGCGCAGCAGCATCGCGATCCCGAGCCCCTTGTCGAGCGCGACCGGGGGCCGTACCTCGAGCACCTTGCGCCCCCAGTGGATCGCGAACCCGGCCTCCTCGGCGCGCCGCGCGATCTCGGCGACGGCCGCGGCCGCGGCGTGCTCATCGGGGGCCCCGCGCCAGTGAAACGCGGCGATCGCCTCCTTGTCCTCCTGGCGCACACGGATGCGCTCGAGCTCGGGGGTGTACACCCGCGCGGCGAATCCGCGCACGCGTGCCGTCCATGCAGCCAGCTCGGGATTCACCACCGCTCGCGTTGCGCCTGGGCTGAGCAGCTCGCCGCCGTGGTTGCCGACATACGCGATCGTGCCGATCGCGACGATCTGGCGGGCGGTGGCCGCCCGCCTGCCGCTTACGCAGCCGACCACCCCGTAGCGGCGCGCGATCTCGATCAGCAGCGAGCGCGTGGCCTCGGGGACGTGCGCATCGGTGGCGTGCCGCACGATCGGTGCGAGCGTGCCGTCGATGTCGAGCAGGACGGCTGAGCGGGCGGGGTCGGAGCGGATCGGCTCGAGCGCCTCCACGAGCGTTGCGGCGGGGGACACGCGGTCTAGTATGGCGCGCATCGTGGCCGGCCCGTCCGTTCGTTCGCTTGGTCGCTGAGCGCTCTCTCAAGCGTCCGCTGACGCTCGCGGCGATCGGCACCCTCGCCGGGATCTTCAGCGGTCTGTTCGGGGTCGGCGGCGGGACCGTGATCGTGCCGCTGCTCGTCCTGTGGCTCGGCTACGAGCAGCGCGCCGCGACCGCCACCTCGCTTGCGGCGATCGTCTTCATCGCCGGCTTCGCCGCTGCCGCCCAGGGCGCATACGGCAACGTGAACGTGCGCGACGCCGCGCTCGTCGGGGTGCCCGCAGTGGTCGGCGTGCTGCTCGGGACGTGGCTCCAGCAGCGGATCCCGTCCCGCTCGATCGCGCTGCTGTTCGCGGTCGTGCTCGTGGCGAGCGCCGTGGAGCTGGTGGTCAGGTGAGCGGCGGGCGCCGGTGATCGGGGCGGTCGCGATCGGCCTCGCGGGGGGGATCGTCGCGGGACTGCTCGGCGTGGGCGGCGGGGTGGTGTTCGTGCCCGGCCTCGTGATCCTGCTCGGTCTCGACCAGCACCACGCCGAGGCCACCTCGCTGCTGGCGATCGTTCCCGTTGCGATCGTCGGCACCTACCGCCAGGACCGCTACGGGAACGTCCGCCGCGCCGACGCACTGCTGCTGGGCGTGCTCTCGATCGCCGGCGCGGTCGCGGGCGTGGCGCTCGCGAACGTGATCTCGGGCACGGTGCTCCGCGATTCGTTCGCCGCGCTCACCGTGCTCGTGGCGATCGAGCTGGTGCGCGAGAGCCGCCGCGAGCAGCCCGCCCCTGCGCAGCGCGCCGCGGCGGCGAGCACGGACGCGGACCCGCTCTCTGCAGCCGCTCCACGCGCGCGATCCCTCGATCGTCCTCGCTCGGGCGAGGATGGCCTAGACTGAGCGCAATGGGACTCGACAACCCACTCCACATCGCGTTCCTCGTCGTGATCCTGCTGCTTGTCTTCGGCGCCCGCAGGTTGCCTGAGATCGGCCGCTCGCTCGGCTCGGGCATGCGCGAATTCAAGGACTCGATCACCGGCGATTCCAGCGGCGCCGCCAAAGCCGCGTCGCAGGCGACGCTTGCGGCAGGACCGCCGCAGGCGGCAGCGCCCGCGCAGCCCGCACCCCCCGCGCCGGCCGAGGCGGTCCCCGCCCACGGCGACGCGAAGGGCGCCGAGGCACACGCGGCGTTCGGCGCGGACGAGTAGCGCCAGCCATCCGAGGCCCGATCGCGCCCCCCGGCGCGGCTCCTCAGGGGCCGTGCAGGATCGGGCCCGTGCGGACGACTTCGAACGCAGACCCCGGGACGAGCTTGATCTGCTCGAGGTCGGCGTCGTTCCAGCGCGGGTCGGGCGCGCCCGTGATGTACCACGAGGAGCCGTTGTCCGCCACGATCAGGCCGTAGCGCTTGAGCGCCTGCAGCACGATGAGCGACTCGCCGTGGAAGCGCGCGAGGCTGTAGGCGGCGCTGAGCCGCAGCCGCAGGCCCATCGGCGGCAGGGTCGGGTCGGAGCTGCTCGAGGCGAAGTGCGTGGCCGGGTGGATGTAGCCGCGCTGGGTGCGCGCGACCGTCACGCGCAGCGCGTGATCGATCCGGCCCGCGGCCACCTCGGGATAGCGCACGAGCAGCGGCATGATCGGCAGCCCCGCCGCGTCGGCGGAGGTCCAGCCTTCGGGGCGCAAGGCGTTGCTGCGGAGGTTGAACACGGCTCCCGAGCCGGCTTCCCAGCCCGAGCCGTGGCGCGCTGCGTGGTAGAGCTCATACAGCTTGCAGCTGCCCGCCTGCAGGACGAGCACGTGACGGTCGCCTTCAGCGCCTGAGCCCTCGACCGGTGCGTTCGGCGGGATCGGATATGGGCCGGGGTCGGATTCTTCGCCGTATTCGCTGAAGGTGATCGGCACCTTCGGCTGCGTTGGACCTACCACGGTGTAGGGAATCCCGTAGCTGGGGTTGGTGGCGAAATCCGGATGCAGGTTCCCGGCACCGATGCTCGCGATGTAGCGGGCCGAGCTCGGGTCGACGGGCGCACGCGAGATGTCCCGGTTGATCGAGTTGCTCGCGGGCAGGATCGGGCAGCCGGATTCGCGCGGGGGGGCGAGGCGGGCCGGCGAGTGACGGCGATGCGCCGAGCGGGGGGCACGCGCAGTTGCGGCGAGCGGCAACGACAGCACGAGCACCGGCAGCGACGCGAGCACGGCCAGCGAGCGGGCGGGCGATCGCACTAGAGCAGGCTGTTGGTCATGCGTTCGACCTCGGCGATCGAGGTGAGCCCCTCGCGCACCTTCTCCAGCCCGTCGTCGCGCAGGCGCAGCATCCCCTCGGCCAGCGCCACCGCCACCATCTCGTCGACCGAGGCGCGCTCGAGGATCAGGGCGCGGATCGCCTCGCTCACGCGCATCACCTCGTACAGGCCGAGCCGGCCGCGATATCCCGAGCCCGCGCAGCGCGAGCAGCCGACCGGCTCGAGCGGCTCGGCACCGGCCAGGCCGTGCTCGGCGAGCACCTCCTCGGAGACCTTCTGAGGGCGCTTGCAATGCGTGCAGAGCATCCGCACGAGCCGCTGGGCGACGATGCAGTCGACCGCCGAGGAGACGAGGAACGGCTCGATGCCCATGTCGATCAGCCGTCCGAGCGCGCTCGGCGCATCGCGTGTGTGCAGCGTGGAGAGCACGAGGTGCCCGGTGAGGGCGGCCTCCACCGCGATGTGGGCGGTCTCGCGGTCGCGGATCTCGCCCACCATGATCACGTCGGGGTCCGCGCGCAGCATCGAACGCAGGCCCACGTCGAAGGTGACTCCGGCCTTCGGGGCGATTTGCATCTGCTTGATGCCCGCGATGCGCTGCTCGACGGGGTCCTCGATCGTGAGGATGCTGCGGTCGCCGTCGTTGAGCGCGTTGAGCGCCGCGTACAGCGTGGTCGACTTCCCCGAGCCGGTCGGTCCGGTGACCAGCACCGCGCCGTTTGGCCGGCGGATCGCGGCTTCGAACTGCTCGCGCTGGGCGGGCTGCATGCCGAGCGCGTCGAGGCCATCGACCACCACACCCTTGTCGAGGATGCGCAGGACCGCTGCCTCGCCGTGGACCAGCGGCAGCGTGACCACGCGGATGTCCACACGGCGGCCGTCGACGGTCAGCCCGAAGCGGCCATCCTGGGGCACGCGCTTCTCGGAGATGTCGAGGTCGGCCATGATCTTGATGCGCGAAACGACCCCAGCAGCCATGCGCCGCTTGATCGTGGCGGCGGGGGCGAGCACGCCGTCGACGCGGAACAGGACGCGCGTGTCCCCCTCCTCGGGGTTGACGTGGATGTCGGAGGCGCCCTGCTGGATCGCCTGCGCGACGATCGAATGCACGAGCTTGATGATCGGTGCATCCTTGTCCTCGGCGTCGAGGAGCTGGCTGCTGTCGGCGTCCTCCTCCTCCTCGTCGACGATGTCCTCGATCGATTCGTCCATCTGCGTCAGGCGCGCGAGCAGCAGGTTGATGTCCTCCACCGATGCCGCCGCGGGCCTGATCCGCCGGCCGGTCATCATCCCGATGTCGTCGATCGTGAGGACGTTCGTGGGGTTCGCCATCGCCAGCAGCAGCGAGCCGTCGTCGGTGAAGCCAACCGGCACGGCCTGGTAGCGCTTGGCGGTCTCAGAGCTGATCAGGTTGACCGCGCCCATGTCGAGGTCGTACACCGACAGGTCGACGAAGTCCAGGCCGAAGCGCTCGGCGACCACCCGCGCGAGCTGGTCGTGGCGCAGGACGCCCCGCTCGACGAGCACGAGGCCCGTCGGTCGTCCCTGGGCGCGTGCGGCCGCCACGGCCTCCTCGACGGTCTGCTCGTCGGCGAAGCCGAGGTCGACCGCCACCTCGCCGATCATGCGCGTAGAGCGACCCGGGTTGCGGGGCGGATAGAGACCGTTGCCCGGCCGTGCGCTATCTGTCCCCTCCGCGCTCGACGGGGAGTCGGGAACAACGTCTGACGTGGCGCTCGCGCCCATTACGGCCTGTATCGGCATCGCGGCGGGCCCGCTTGACCGGGACCGGGGCTAGGCGGAGAAGCCCGGACCGTGCTCGAAGGCGCCCTTGACGTGGGCGTCCAGCGCGTTCAGGCGGTACAGGGCGAGCGCCTCCGCCGAGGCGAAGCGCCTGCCGGAGGCGGCCTCGGGGCCGTGGTGCATCAGCACGCAGTGCTCGAGCGCGAGCCGGCGTTCGCCCTCGAGCGCGGCCGGGACGCGCTCGCCGATCAGGCGCAGGCCGAGCTCGACGTGTCCCAGCATCCTCCCCTCGTGGCTGCGCTCGATCTCCGCGCCGTAGGTGAACTCGCGCGTCTTGCCGAGGTCGTGCAGGAGCGCCGCGCTCAGCAGCATGTCGCGGTCGAGGCGGGGATGCACGATGCACAGCTCGAGCGCAAGCGTGGCCACGGCTACCGTGTGCTCGAGCAGCCCGCCGAGGTATGCGTGGTGGCCCGCTTGCGTCCTGGAGGAGCCGCCGCCCACCGCGGCTGGCCCCCCCGCGCCCGCCGGGGGACGCTGCGCGAGGCCGCCCGCCGGCACCGAGCATGGCGCGCGGCGGATCTCCGCTCGCAGTGACTGGTCTCCAAGCAGGCGCTCGAGCAGGGCGCGCAGCGCCGGGTCGTACACCTCGCGCGCGAGGTGCTCGAGAAAGCCCTCGAGCTCGTCGAGATCGCGGTAGGCGACCGGCAGGAAGCGCGTCGGGTCAGCCTCGGCGCCCTCGGCCCGCGCGATCGCCCGGACCTCGATCTGCAGCTCGTCGCGAAAGCGCTCCACGCGGCCGCGCACGCGGACGAGCTCACCTCGTTCGAAGCGCCCGGCGAGCACGTCCGCCTCGCGGAAGGCACGCCCGCGAATCGAGCCGGTGCTGTCGCGCAGCTCCACCGTCAAGTAGGGCGTCCCTGTCCGTGAGAGCTGGCGGTCCTTGCGCGTGCACGCGAACACGCCGTCGACCTCCTCCTCGGCGCGCAGCGTCGCCACCGTCTGCGTGCTTTGCGTCGGCGCGATCGGGGGAGAGGCCATGCACTCATGATGTACGGTGGTTCGGATGCAGCCCCTCATCTGGGATCGCCGTCCTGATGGCCTCAGGGCCCCCGCGATGGTCTGCGCGTTCAAGGGCTGGAACGACGCCGGCGACGCCGCCTCGAGCGCGGTCTCGTTCCTCGCGTCCGCCCTCGGCGCGCGTCGCTTTGCACGCCTGGACCCCGAGGAGTTCTTCGACTTCCAGGCAAACCGCCCCTGCATCAAGCTCGGCGAGCACGCCGGCGGCGAGACGGGCGCCCGGCAGATCAGCTGGCCGTCGGTTGAGATCTTCGAGGCGCCCGCGCCGCGCGCGCCGCGCGACCTCGTGCTGGTCCAGGGGTTCGAGCCGTCGCTGCGCTGGCGGACCTTCAGCGCGAACCTCCTCGACCTCGCGGAAGCGCTGGGGGTGCAGCTGGTCGTCACGCTCGGCGCGCTGCTGGGCGACGTGCCCCACACGCGCCCGGTTGCGATGACCGGTCACGCATCCGACGCCGCGCTGATCGAGCGGCTCGGCATCCAGGCGACCTCCTACGAGGGGCCCACGGGCATCGTGGGCGTCGTGCACGCCGCCTGCTCGGAGGCCGGGCTGCCGGCGGCGAGCCTGTGGGCGGCGGTGCCCCACTACGTGGCCGCCGCGTCGAACCCGAAGGCGGCGCTTGCGCTGCTGCGCCGGGTCGAAGGACTGATCGGCGTCTCGGTCGACGTCTCCGAGCTCGAAGCGGCAGCAGCCGACTACGAGCGACAGGTCGGGCTGGCGGTCCAGAGCGACCCGGATATCCAAGCGTTCGTCGAGCGCCTGGAGCAGGCGTCCGACAGCGAAGGCGAGCAGATCCCCGCCGAGGTCCCGTCCGGGGACATCCTCGCGCGCGAATTTCAGCGCTTCCTCCGTCAGCGGGGCGGCGAGGGGCTTCAGCCCTAGCCGGGGACGACGCCGGCCGGCCTGCGCAAGCTCGGCCGCCGGACCCGGCCTAGACCTCAGCGGCGGGGCACACGATGCGGTAGTCGCATAGCGCGCATGCGCGCGGCGATGGGGTCGGCTCGAACGCCTGCGCGAGGATCCCGTCGCCGACCTCGAGCACGACCTCGGTGACCGCCTCCGCCTCGCGCTCACCCCGCGGCACGGGAACCTTGAGGTCGTCGAGCACGTAGTAGTAGGCCTGCTGGGAGGACTCGAGCTTCCAGTCCTCGCGCGCGGCGAGCGCGTACAGGGAGAGCTGGATGTCGTCCTCGAGCTGCTCGGCGGTCTTCGGCCGCGAGGTCTTGTAGTCGATCAGCTCGTAGCGCTCGCCCGCGTCGTCGGCGAGGCGGTCGACGCGATCGACCCTCCCGCGCAGGTGGTGGGGTCCCAGCCGGAACGAGAACTGGCGCTCGAACCACACGGGCTGGGACCCTTGGCCGTGCAGGCGGGCGTGATAGGCGCGCAGCGCCGCGCGCGCCCGCTCCCGCAGCTGCTGCTCGTACTCGCCGTCGCCGATGCCGCTGCGGCGCCAGCCGGCCTCGAGCAGCTCGAGCATCTGCTCGAGGCTCGTGCAACCGTCGGAGTGGTAGCGCTCGAGCACCTGGTGGACGACGATCCCGAAGCGCTGGTGGACCGTCTGCTCGGTGGGGATGCGCAACACGCGCGCGAACTTGTAGCGCAGCGGACAGCTGCGGTAGGTCTCGATGTCCGATGCCGACAGCGCGAGCCCCACGCCCTTGCGCGGCAGGAACGGGGTGAGCGAATGCGGCTCGCGCGGGGCGATCGCCTGCGCGCGGGCACGCCCGTCGGCGACACCCGCGAGCAGCGTCTGATCGAGAGTCGAGGTCTGAAAGATCTCGCGCTGCAGCGGCGTGGCGGCCGCGAGCAGGCGCGCGTTGATGTCCTCGAGCGCCTCGGCGAGGCCCTCGCCCTCGGGCCGCTGCAGCAGCGCCGAGAGCTTGAGCAGCTCGAGATAGCGCACCACTCCGTGGGAGATGTCGAGCTCGGTGTCGAGGCGCAGCTCGCCGATGCTGCCGCCGATGCGCGCCACGCTGTCGAGCACCTCCACGCGCAGCATCTGGAGCGTCTCCGAGAGCCTGCCTGCAGCGGTCTCGGCGGCGTCGTCGGGCGAATCGTCGATCGGCGACGCCGGCGTAGGCGTTGCCTGCACCGCGCTCGCGTCCGCGCTCGGCCCAGGGCCGGCCGCCTGCGCGGGCATCTTGCCCGCCTCGAACGCGATGTGGGCGACTTCCGCAGCCGGCGCGGAGGCGGGTAACCCCTCGCGCGCGTGCGGCACCACCGTCGCGAGATGGCGCGCGAGCTCGCGCATGCTCGCCTGCGGGCTCTCGCGGACGAACGCGGCCGCGAGCTCGCGCAGCCGCCGCAGGCTCGCGCGCTGTGCGGCCGCGTCCTCGGGGGTCAGCAGCGGCCGTCCGCGCACGCCCAGGCGCTCGATCAACCGCCCGATGAACACGTCCGGGCGGAGTGCGTCGAGCTCGGAGGTAGCAGCGCGGTGGAGCTCGACGAAGCGCTGGATCCGTTCGCGCGCCTCCGGCGGCACCTGCGGCGACTCGGTTGCCGCCGCCAGGCCGACCACGAGGTCGAGCTTGCGGCGCCTAGCCACCTGGATCACCCGTGCGAGGTCGACCTGGCGCAGCCCGATGGGCGGGCGCGCGAGCGCGCGCACGACCGCGGAGGCATCCTGCGGATCGACCAGCAGCCGCACCCACGCGAGCACGTCCCGCACCTCGGCGCGCTCGAGGAACGCGACCCCCGGCTCCGCGTCCGCTCCTGCGGCGGGCGCAGCGGAGGCGATCTTCGAGCCGGACACCCCCAAAGGATACGCGCGAGGCTCTCCGAGCCTGGCTACGCTCTGGTTGTGGACATGATCGATTGGGGCGCCGCGCAGCGCGTGGGCGAAATGGTCGCGGGGTCCCCCCCGCAGGGCGGCGTCCGCGCGGCGACGGTGGAGCCGCGCGCCCATGAGTTCGCGCGGCGCGTGAGCGACTACAGCGGTCTCGCGCTGCCGGCCGAGCTGCCCCCGCTCGAGGTGGTCGATCGCCCCGCGTGGATCGCCGCGAACCTGCAGACGATGCGTCCCCTGCTGGCTCCGCTGTCGGACAAGGTGGGGCTCGACGCCGGACTGTTCGGCGCGCCGCTGAGGGCGGTCTCGGGTCTGATGCTGGGTGCGCAGGTGGGTGCGCTCACGGGGATGCTCTCCCAGCGCGTGCTCGGCCAGTACGACCTCGCCCTGCTCGACGCCTCCGTCGCCCCGCGGCTGCTGCTGCTCGCCCCCAACCTCGCTCAGGCGGCGCGCAACCTCTCCGTCGACCGCGACGAGCTCGTGCTGTGGGTGACGATCCACGAGATCACGCACGCGGTGCAGTTCTCGGGCGCGCCGTGGCTGCGCGGATATCTCGGCGGCCTGCTCAAAGAGCTGATCGATGGGCTGCAGGTGAGCGTCGCTGGCGAGGGCCTAGGCAAGCGTCTGCCGCGGCTGCCCGACCCGGCCGACCTGCGCGACATGGTCGCACGCGCCCGTCAGGGAGAGCTGTTGCGCCTCACACTCGGCGAGGACCGCTGGCTGCTCGTCGAGCGGATGCAGAGCGCGATGTCGCTGATCGAGGGGCATGCCGAGCACACGATGGATGCGGTCGGCGCCGAGGTGCTCCCCTCGCTGCCGCGGCTGCGCGCCGCGATGAACCGTCGCCGCGGCAACCGCGGGCTCCCCTGGCGCGTGCTCGAGCGTCTGCTCGGGCTCGAGCTCAAGCTCCGTCAGTACGAGACCGGCCGGCGCTTCTGCGACGCCGTGGTCGCCCACGGCGGACCGCCAGCGCTCGCGCGCGCATGGAGCGGGCCGGAGACGCTCCCAAGGGCCGAGGAGCTCGAGCGCCCGGCGCGCTGGATCGATCGCGTGCTCGCCCCCGGCGGCGAGCTGCGCCCCGCCTGAGCGCGCCGCCGCCGGCCCCACCTCGCTCTCCGTGTCCCGCGCAAGCGGCCGGATCGGCAGCCAGCGCGCGCGCATGTGCGGTTTGGCACACCGAACGCATGTTCCTCCTGTTACAAGCTCGAGGACCGCGATGTCCCTTGGTTACAGCCTTTTCACGTGGTGCTACGATGCCGCTGTAACTATCTTCCGCGACCGGGTTACAAACATGTGTTCGCCGCTGTTCACGGCGGCAAGCCTCACGACAGAGCACATGCAAACCCTTTCTCGCAGCGGCGAGCCACACACAGGAGACGAAAGATGGCCACCAGCACCTCCCCCAGAGCTTCCAAACCCCGAGCCAAAGCGGCACGTAAAGCGTCGGCGGCGAAAGCCTCGACCAGCCGCGCGAGCACGCAGCGCAAAGCGACGCGCGCCCGTGCAGCCGCGCAGACCAAAGCGACGCGCACCCGCAGCACCACGCAGGTGAAGTCCACGCGGGCCAAGGCCGCCCGCACGCGCGCGATCCACCAGACCGAGCGCGCGCTGCACCAGACCGAGACAGCCGCCCGCCAGGCCCAGACGGCCACGCGCGACACGGCCCAGGTCGTCGGCGACTACGCAGAGCGCGCCGTGCTGATCCCCGTGGGCGCGGCCCTGATCGCCCGCGACCGCGTGGTCTCCTCGGTGAGCGACACGATCTCGACCGTCTCCTCGCCGAGCAAGGCCCAGCAGCAGCTGCGCCGCTTCGAGCGCCGCGGCGCGACCGCTCGCAACAGGCTCGAGCGCGAGGTCCGCAAAGCGCGCGTGCGCGTCGAGCGCGAACTGCGCCAGCGCCGGCGCGTGCTCGAGAGCACCGTCAACGACATCGACGCCCGTCGCGAGGAGTTCGCGAAGAACGGCAACGACCTCGCCAGCCGGGTGCAGGAGCGCATTCTCAGCCTCGTCTAGCAGCCCAACTTCCCCCGTCCGGCCCGGAGAGGGGCCGGGGCGCCCGCCACACGCGGGAGCGCCGCCGGAGATGGCGGTCACCGGGACAGTCTGTCGGCCTCATATCCCGCCGGCAGTAGTAGCACCCTCTCCTCCCCGACCCGCGGACGGTCCCCACTGTCCGCGGGTCATTTTTTCCCCCTTGCCGCTGACGTTTCGGCCGAGCGCGCGATGCCGCACGGTCGGGCGGCCCGTGTTTGGCACAATGGGCGCATGATCGACAAGGATGAGATTCGCCGTGCGCTGCAGGCCGTGATCGACCCCGAGCTGCATCGCTCGATCGTCGAGCTCGACATGGTCCGATCGATCGATGTGAGCCCTAACGGCGTGGTGGACGTGACGGTCTCGCTGACCACGCCCGGGTGCCCGATCAAGGGCCACTTCCAGACCGGCGTGGCGCAGGCCGCGGGCGGGGTCGCGGGCGTGAGCCACGTGAACGTGTACTTCGACGTGCTCGACGACGCGCAGAAGGCCGCCCTGCAGCAGAAGCTCGGTCGCGCGAGCCTCCCCGCGGGGGCGCTCGCGCAGGTGTCCAACGTCCTCTGCATCGGTTCGGGCAAGGGCGGCGTGGGCAAGTCCACGCTCACGGCCAACCTGGCGGCCGCGCTGACGGCCGAGGGCAAGCGCGTGGGCGTGCTCGACGCGGACGTGTGGGGCTACTCGATTCCGCGCATGTACGGGCTCGGCGCGACGCGGCCGCCCGTCTCGCCCGAGCGCAAGATCGTTCCGCTGGAGGCGCACGGCGTGAAGGTGATGTCGATCGGCTTCTTCGTCGAGGAGGACGCCGCGGTCGTTTGGCGCGGGCCGATGCTCCACAAGGCGCTCACGCAGTTCCTGCAGGACGTCGACTGGGGCGTGCTCGACTACCTGCTCGTCGACCTGCCGCCGGGTACGGGCGACGTGTCGATGACGCTCGCCCAGCTGCTGCCGCAGGCGCTGTTCGTGATCGTCACGACGCCCCAGCAGACGGCGCAGAGAGTCGCGCGCCGCTCGGCCCAGATGGCCACCAAGGTCTCGCTCGAGATCGGGGGCGTGATCGAGAACATGTCGAGCTTCACAACCCCGGCGGGCGAGCGCTTCACGATCTTCGGCGAGGGCGGCGGCCGCGAGCTCGCGGACGAGCTCGACGTGCCGCTGCTCGGCAAGGTCCCGCTCACCATGCCGCTCCGCGCCCAGGCCGACGCGGGGGTACCGCTGGTGTTGGAGGACCCCGGCGACCCCGCCGCACAGGCGATCCACCAGGTCGCCCGCGGCCTGATCGCGATGGCGCCGGTGGCGCTTCCGGTGCTTCCCCTGGTCGAGGTCCAAGCGCATGCAGCAGAGCCGGCCGCGAGCCCCAAACCCGTGGGCATGTCGCTGCCGATGGCCTGAGCGGGGCCCTCGCGCCGAGTGACGTGCCCACCTGAGCGTCGCGGACGGCGAGCGTCCACGACGGCAGTTGCCCGCGGCTGGGCGCGCGCCCGGCCCGCTTGACAAGCGCGTACCACCTGGGAGGATCAATCGCAATGCCAGTACAGGATCAGCAGGAGGAGGAGGAGCAGGGCGACGGAGCGCCGCAGGAGCCAGAGGTGCTCGCGGCGCAAGACGCCGTGGTCGAGATCGACGAACGTCGCGCCAAGATGGAACGGCTGCGCGCGGAAGGGATCGACCCCTACCCGCCGGTGAGCCTGTGGGCGCAGCGGACCCGCGTCGCGGACGTGCTCGCCGCGCACGACCCAGCGACGCTGCAGGCCGGCGAGCACCCCGAGCTGGGCTACCAGATCGCCGGCCGGCTGATCTCGCGACGCGGCCACGGCAAGACGGCGTTCCTGGACGTGCGCGACCTGTCCGGGCAGATCCAGGTGGTCGTGCGCGCCGACGCGCTCGGCCAGGAGACCTACGACCGCATCCTCGGTCTCGACATCGGCGACATCGTGGGGGTTCAGGGCTGTGTCTACATCACCCAGCGCGGCCAGCTCGCGCTCGCGGTACATGAGTGCACGCTGCTGACCAAGACGCTGCGGCCGCCGCCCGACAGGCACCACGGCCTGGCCGACACGGGCACCCGTTACCGCTACCGGGAGCTCGACCTGCTCGCCAACGCGGACACGCGCGACCTGTTCATCAAACGCCACGCGATCGTGTTCGAGATCCGCAAGTGGCTGAACGAACGCAACTTCATAGAGGTGGAAACGCCAGCGCTGCAGTCGCTCGCGGGCGGCGCGGGCTCGCGCCCGTTCACCACCTACCACAACGCGCTTGATCGCGAGCTCTACCTGCGCATCTCGGTCGAGCTGTTTCTCAACCGCTGCATCGTGGGCGGCATGGAGAACGTGTACGACATGGGCAAGGTGTTCCGCAACGAGGGCATCTCCCCCAAGCACAGCCCCGAGTTCACGATCATTGAGTTCATGATGGCCTACGCCGACTACAACGACGTGGCCACCGCCACCGAAGAGATGTTCCGCGACGTGGCCCAGCGCGCGCTCGGGAAGACGGTGATCAAACGAAACGGCGAAGACATCGATCTGGCCAAGCCCTGGAGGCGGGTCACGATGCGCGAGCTGATCCTCGAGCGAACCGGCCTGGACTTCATGGAGTCCACGCGCGATCAGCTCGCCGAGGTCCTCGACGAGCCGGTTGACCCCGCGGCGACGTGGGCCGACGTGGTCGCCGACATCTACTCGTCGAAGATCGAGGACACGATCAACCAGCCCACGCACGTGTTCGACTTCCCGCTCGAGCCGTTCCCGATCACCAAGCGCCACTCCGTGCACCCCGAGCTGGGCGAGCACTTCGACGCGGTGATCGGCGGGATCGAGCTCGTGAGCGGCGACACCGAGCTCAACGATCCGGTGGACGAGTGGCAGCGCTTCGTCGAGCAGCGCAAGCGCCGTGCTGTGGACGACGGCGACGTCCCCCACCCCAACGACGAGGAATACGCACGGGCGCTGGAGTACGGCTACTCGCCGACGGCCGGCGGCGGAATGGGCGTGGATCGCCTGGTGATGATCCTGACCGAACGCGACACGCTGCGCGAGGTGATCCCGTTCCCGATCGTGAGGGACCTCAAATGAGCGCCTCCCCGGGACGCGGCAAGCTCGACCTCGACCCGGGGGTCGTAGCGGCCTGCCGCGTGGCGGCCAGGCAGATCGCAGAACAGGTCACCGAGCAGATCAGCGGCCGCACGACCGTATCGGTCGAGCGCAGCGTCACGCGCCTGTTGGGCGTGGACGGCGCCGATGCGCTCGAGGTGCCGCTGCCGAACGTGCTCGTGGATCACGTGCACGCCGGCGGCGGGCTCGGACGCGGGATCGCCTACCGGCTCGGCAACGCGATGATCCAGACCGGCGCGACCCCGCAGCAGATCGCCGAACGGGTGAGCGCCCGCGAGCTCGACATGAACGCGCTCGAGCTCGCCGAGGATCAGGCCATCCGCGAGCGCGTGAGCGAGGAGTGCGCGGCGAGTCTGCGCGAGATAGCCGCCCGCTTCGAGGATCGACGCGCGATGCGCGAGCGCCTTGGCGAAGCCGCCACTCCGCTGCGCTACGTGCTCACGGCCACCGGCAACGTGTACGAGGACGTGGTGCACGCCAAGGCCGTCGCGGAGGCGGGCGGCGACATCGTGGCGGTGATCCGCTCGACCGCCCAGAGCCTGCTCGACTACGTGCCCTACGGGCCCACCACCGAGGGCTACGGCGGCACGTTCGCCACGCAGGCCAACTTC
>FSYY01000085.1_pt1 | contig 14251 bp, 13 predicted proteins | sample 1638681 | NCBI WGS metagenome assembly FSYY01 (sample SAMEA3914813, study PRJEB12502) | metagenome | biome: forest; material: soil | place: Canada | collected 2011-07-07 | depth 0.3 m | reverse complement strand
GACTCCAACCCCACGCTGTCGCTGTCGGTGTACATGTTCTTCGCGCCCGCGCTGCTGTGGCTGGGCACGACCCTGCTGCTCGTGCGGCTTCGCGGAGGCGCGCTCGCCTGGCTGATCTCACGGGTCGTGCGCGGCCGCGCCAACAGCCGGCGCGCGTTCCTGCTGATCAGCGCGGGACGGCGCGGCGCGGCGATCAACCGCGGGCTGGTGGTGGTCGGGCTGCTGCTCGCCTTCGGGGTCAACCTCGGCATCTTCTCGGCGACCTACAACAAGCAGGTCAAGGCGGACGCGCAGCTCACGCTCGGCGCGGACGTGACCGCGACAGCCTCCCCCGGCGTGGCCGCCAAGCACGATCTCGCCAGGCAGGTCGCGGCGGTTTCGGGCGTGAGCGCCACCACCGGCGTGGAGCACTCCTACGCCTACGTCGGACCGGACCTCCAGGACACCTATGGGATCGACGCCTCCTCGTTCGGCCAGGCGACCTCTCTGCGGGACTCCTACTTCCTTCACTCGACAGCCCAGCAGGTGCTCGACCGCCTGCGCGCGATGCCCGACGGGATCGTCGTCAGCAAAGAGACGATCGTCGACTTCTCGCTGAAGACCGGCGACCTCCTGCGGCTGCGCGTACTCGACCAGAGCACCGGCAAATTCCACGTCGTGCCGTTCCGCGTTGCGGGGATCGTGCAGGAGTTCCCCTCAGCACCGAAGGACTCCTTCATGATCGCCAACATCAAATATCTGGAGTCCGTGACCCACGCCGGCGGACCCAACGTGATCTTCGCGAAGGTCAGCGGCAACCCGCCCGATGTGGCGCGCCGGGTGGCGGCCGCGACCGCCGCGCTCGGGACCAAGGTCGACAACATCAGCGAACAGACCTCGCGTACGAGCAGCTCGATCACGACCGTCGACCTGACCGGCATCAGCCACATCGAGCAGGCCTTTGCGATCATCCTGGCCGCCGCGGCGATGGCCCTGTTCGTCGCGCTCGGGATCTCCGAGCGCCGCCAGGAGTTCGCCACGATGGCGGCGATCGGCGCCCCGCTGTCGCGTATCTCGGCGTTCCTGTGGACGGAGGCCGCGATCGTGCTGGGCGTCGGCCTGGCGCTCGCGATGGGCCTGGGCTGGCTGCTCTCGCAGATGTTGGTGGCGATCCTGCAGCACGTGTTCGACCCGCCGCCGGACTCGCTCTCGGTGCCGTGGGGCTTCCTCGGGGGCCTGGCGGGCGCGGCGATCGTGGCCGCTCTGCTCGCGACGCTGTTCGCGAGCCGCGGCATCCGCCGCCTGCCGCTCGGCGAGATCCTGCGCGAGCAGTAGCCGCAGCGCGATACTGCGCTGGTGTCGGCAGGGCTGATCCTGGTTGTCGAGGACGACGCGGAGCTCCGCGGGCTGATCCAGCGTGGGCTCGATCAGGAGGGGTTCGAGGTGATCGGCGCGGCAACCGGCGCCGCTGCGATGGAACGCGTCTCCGCGCGCGCGCCCGATGGCCTCGTGATCGACATAGGGCTCCCGGACGCCGACGGACGCGACATCTGCCAGGCGCTGCGCGCGCAGGGGATCCAGTCGCCCGTGATCTTCCTGACCGCTCGCGATGCGCTCACCGACCGCCTGTCGGGGTTCGGTGCAGGCGGCGATGACTACCTGACCAAGCCGTTCTCGCTCGCGGAGCTGGCCGCGCGCCTGCGCGCGATCCTCGAACGCGCGGGCATCAGCGACGTCACCGAGGCCGCTGGGCTGCGCTTCGATCCGACCACACACGAGGTCGCCCACGGCGGCGAGGTCGCGCGCCTGACCCCCACCGAGTACCGGCTGCTCGGAGCCCTCGCCGCCCAGACACCGCGAACCGTGAGCCGGCGCAGGCTGATCCGCGCCGCCTGGCCCGAGGGCGCGGTGGTCCACGACAACACGGTCGACGTGTATCTGGCACGGCTGCGACGCAAGCTGCGCACGCTGCCCGAGGCGCCTGCGATCACGACCGTGCACGGCGTGGGCTACCGCCTGCAATGACGCTGCGCGCGAGCCTCAGGGCCAGGCTCACGCTGAGCGCGCTGCTGGGCGCGGCAGCGATGCTCGCGGTGCTCGTGACCGCCTTCAACCTCGTGCTCGACGCGCGCCTGCGGGCCGATCGAGACAACGTCCTCAGCGAGCGCGCGGCAGCGGTGCTGAGGGACCTGGGCACGGTCAACGGCCGCCTGTCGGTGCTCGAGGCGCCCGACCAGGGCGCGGTCGACACCCAGACCTGGATCTTCGCCGGGGATCGCGCACTCGAGCAGCCGGCCGGCGTCGACCCGCGCATCCAGGCCTCGGCACGGGCGCTGGTGGGAGCGGGACGCACCTTCAGGACCGTCGAGGCCGCCTCCACGCGGCTGGCGGCAATTCCGGTCACGCAGGGCGGACGCCGGCTCGGCACGGTGGTGATCGCGGCTTCGCTGGCGCCATACCGCAGCACCGCACGCTCGGCGCTGCTCGGGTCGGTGGCCCTCGGGCTGCTCACGCTCGCCGCCGTGGTCGCGCTCTCGCGCTGGCTCGTCGGCCACGCGCTGCGTCCGGTTGCGCGGATGACCGCCGAGGCCGCCGACTGGAGCGAGCACGATCTCTCGCGTCGGTTCTACGCCGGGAAGCCGCACGACGAGCTGACCCGCCTGGCCTTCGTGTTCGACGGCCTGCTCACGCGGCTTGGCCAGAGCCTGCGGCGAGAGCAGAGCCTCACCGCGGAGATCTCCCACGAGCTGCGAACTCCGCTCGCCAAGATCCTCGCCGAGGCCGAGCTCGCGAGCACCGGCGAGACGAGCGCGAGATCGGTGCAGGCGCCCCAGCAGACGCTCGCGGTGATCGCCGGACACGCCGAGCACCTGCAGCGCGTGCTCGAGACGCTGCTCGCCTCGGCGCGTGCCGCGCTCCCCGGCCAGAGCGCCGTGAGCGACGCTCGCGAGGTGACCCTGCAGGCGTTCGAGTCGGTCCGCGAGCGCGCCAGCGCCCGCGGCATCGATCTCGAGCTCCGCTCCGGACCGGTGCGAGTGGCGATCGCGGGGGATCTGCTCGAGCGGATCGTGGCGCCGCTCCTGGAGAATGCCGCGCGTTACGCGCGAGCGCGGATCACCGTCGCCATCTGGACGGCCGACGGGGCGGTGCTGATCGAGGTGGGCGACGACGGCCCGGGCGTCGATCCGAGCGAGCGCGAGTTGATATTCGAGCCGGGCTTCCGCAGCGCCGCGGATCCGGCAGCCGCCGGCGGGCACCGCGGCGCGGGTCTCGGGCTCGCGCTCGTCCGTCGCCTGGCGCACTCGGCCGGGGGTGAGGTGGAGGCGCGCGAGTCCTCCGCCGGCGCCCGCTTCGTCGTGCGGCTCCCCGCCGCCTGAGCGCCTCGGTTCGCCACCTCCCCGCCCCGGCGGGGCCCTGGGCGTCCCCATCTGCGGGGATCCGGGGCGCACGGCCCTCGGGAATAGAACCCCGCGCGGTGGGTAGAGAGGGGTCAGACCCGCGGGAGAGGCGGGTCAGCCCACCCGCCAGAGTCACCCCCGCTCTCGCGGGCAGATGCAGGATGAGGAACCCCGCTCACCAGGCGGGGTTCCTTGCCTGCGGAAGCTTTGCGGTCGGCCGTCGGGGTAGCTCCGGTCAGGCGTCGGGCTTCAGAGGAGCGGCGAACGGAAGCCGCTCGATCAGGCCGGTCACCTGAAACAGACGCCGCACCTGCGGCGGGACCTGCTCAGGCGCGGGAGCGAGGCTCAGCGCACAGTTGCTCTCGGCGCACACGGCCCGGCTGGTGAGGATCGCGCGCAGTCCCGTGGAGTCGATGAAGTCGAGCGCGCCGATGTCGAGCACGATCTCCCGGGCGCCCTCGATGCACAGGCGCGCGACCACCTCCTCGAGGTTCCACGCCGAGGCGAGGTCCAGTTCGCCGCGCAGCAGCAGCCGGTGGGCACCCTTCTCCAGCCGAGTGTCGATCAGGAGGTCGTGGGGCGCGGTCTGTCGGGCTGGAGTGCTCATCGCGCCGCGCCCGCGCGGGGAGTCCCGCGGCGTGATTGCCCGTTGCGTGGCTCGTATCGATCCAGCTCCCCCATCCGATCCCCTCGGCGAAGTTCAGACTCGAGGACAATCTAGACCATCGGAGCCCGTATGGCCAACGGCTCCCGCGCGGCGGCCGGCACGCGCGCCCAGGCGCGGCTTGCGGTTGGGGGCGCGCCGCCACGGGTAGCCGATGGGGCCCCTCAAGGACAACCGGTGGTGGTCGGCGCGAGCGGCCGACCACCACTCGGCCCTCGCCACGGGTCGCGCGCCCAGGCGGTTGGGCCTAGGCGCGAGGAGGTGCGACCCGGGCTGCGGTGAGGGCTCTCGTCGTTGCCGTGGCGCGTACGGCGCCGGCGCGCCTGTCGTGGCGGCGTGCCGGACCGGTCACCGAGCAACCTGACCCGCTGCGCCCGCCGCGGAGCGCAATCGCGGGGACCTCAGCGCCGTACGCATCCAGGATCAAGTTCGGTACGCGGCGCGCGGGAGCGCTGGCGAGGCCGATCTGCCCGCGGCGCTCCGCCGCGTGCCGGAGCGCCGCGAGGCGAAGCGCCGCCGCAGAGCGGGGCGCGAGGAGGGTGTCGGGCGCGGCGCGCTCGCCGCGCTCAGCGTGGCCCGATGCGGTGGATGGGTCGCGGCCGAGCGACGCGCGCCATTGTGACTCGACGAGGTCCGCGTGAGCGGCCACCTTGCAGGCCGCCACGGTCACTGCCGTGGCGGCCAGCCAGGCTATGGGGATGAGGATCAGGAGAGAATGGCCGAGCATCTAAGCCACCGAGACACATGCTGGGGGGTCGCAGTGCCGGTGGTACGGAGTCCAGCCCTGTCCCGACGTCCACCAGTATCTCCCCTCCCCCGCGCTGTGTCTAATACCGGTTTCGGTAGCTGACATGCCGCGTATTCATCGCAGCGCGTGCGCGGCGCCGGCCCCGTTTCGGGTCCCGCGGCCGTTGACGGGAAGGCACGCACGGGCAAGCTCTCTTGCCGCCGCGGCGACGAGCTCGACGCGGGGGTTGGGCGTTTCCCTGTGCCACACCAGTGAGAGCGTGACGGGGTGCGCGTCGGGGAGCGGAATCGCCACGACTCCGGGAAGCGCGCGGACGGTGTTCAACGCGCTCGAGGCAGCCGTCACGGTCACTGCCCTCCCGGAGGCGACGATCGCCGCGAGCTCGTGCGGGCTTAGCGCCAGGTCGTGTGTCCGGTTGGGAGCGGGCCCGCCGCGATGGTCGTCGAGCTGCCAAAGTCCCACCCAGACCGGATCGACCGACGGGTGGCTGCCGGGGAAGGTCGCGTCGAGCACGTCAACCACCGACAGCTCGCGGCGCCGGGCGAGCGCATGTGTCTCCGCTGCGAGCAGCATTCGTGGCTCGGTGCGCAGCGGCTGGCTGTGCACATCCATGTCCTCGGTCGGCGAGAAGCACAGCGCCACATCGACGTGTTCCAGCCACGCGGCAGTCGAGCCCCCTGGAAACGGGAGCTCGCGAAACGTGACTTCGAGCTCGGAATGGCGCTCGGCGAGTGCCGCGAACAGCTCTGGAGCGTCGAGCATCGGGGGCGATCCGAGGAAGCCCAGCTCGACCGCGTTGCGCGCGCCGCGCATCAGCGAGCGGGCCGTCAGCTCAGCGTCGGCGGCCGCGGCGAGCGCGAGGCGCGCCTTGGTGAAGAACCGCTCGCCCGCCGCGGTTAGGCTCACCCCCCGGGGGTGGCGCTCGAGCAGCTCGACCCCGAGTTGCGTCTCGAGGTGCGCGATCGCGTGCGAGAGGGCCGGCTGCGCGACGTGAAGGCTCCTGGCCGCCCGCGTGAACTGTCCCTCTTCCGCCACGCCGACGAAATACAGCAGCTGTTGCAGCTTAACCGGCACCTGCGACACACCGCCCCGGTGCGGAGGAGGTCATGGCCTCTGGTGCGACCCGTTGAGGGCGCGCCGTCCCGCGATCATCGTGCTATCGGCGCGTTCGATCAGCGTGTGGACGGTGTCGTGCGTGCGGCGCTCGCAGACACCGGTGCTGATGGTGGCGTCGGGAACGGCCTCGGCGATGCGCGCGGCGATCCTCTCGAAGCGGCTCGCGACCCCGTCGAGGCCGTCGCCCGCCAGCGAGCAGACGAACTCGTCGCCGCCGAAGCGAAAGATCAGGTCATACGAGCGGAACTCGTCCATCACGCATCGCACCACGGTTCTCAGCAGCGCATCGCCGGCGCCATGGCCGAGCTCGTCGTTGACGTGCTTGAGGCCATCCACGTCGATGAACACGATCGTCAGCGCCTCGCCCGCCCGGTCGGTGCGATCCAGCTCCCGCTGGAGCGCCGCAAGCCCGATGCGGCGGCGCAGGGCACCGGTGACCTCGTCGACTTCGGCGTTCGCCAGTTCTTTGGCGTAGGCCAGACGGTCGAGCGCGGCGAGCTCGCGGTCGTTGGCTGCGTGCTCGCGATCTTCCGCGGCGACCTGCCGTTGAGCCGCCGCCTGCGCGCGTGCGCGCGCCACGAGTCGGCGTGCACGGGCGGCGCGCAGGCGGGCGTGTCCGCCGTCAGGCTGCAAGCCCTCGTCGTCGGGTTGCTCGCGTTCGAGGCGCTCGATCTCGGCGTCCAGCGCATCGGCCAGCGAGTCGCGCGCGGCGCTCGCCAGGTCTCGCGCAGCAGACACCTGGTCGCGTTGGCGGGCGACCTCGTCCCGGGCCTCGGCGGTGCGCGCTCGCGCGACGCCGGTGGCCGCACGCTCGACGCTGCTCGCGGCGCGAATCCGGCGGGTCTCCGCGAAGTGGGCCACGGCGCTGGAATCATCCTTGTGCTCGACGTCGCTGAATTCCTGGTCGCTGTCGGCGGCCGCCTGGTCGTGGTCGGCCGAGCGCTGGTCTCGTTCGGAGCTCGTCTGATCGGAGTCCGCGAGAGTCTGGTCCACGTCGGCTGCACTGCGGTCGGCCTCGGCGAAGCCCTCGTCTAGCTCCGACAGCGACTGCTCGTCCTCGACCGGGGCCATCGGCTCGTCCTCGACCGGGGTCATCGACCGCGTCCTGTCGTGCCGCCCCGACCCCTGCCGCCCCCGTGCACCCAGCCGCTCGCGTGCGAAGCGCGGCGCCTGCTGTCGGAGGCTCGGGTGTCGGAAGCTTGCGCGTTCGCGTCGAAGCTGCCCCAGGCGTGTGCGCACGGCGCCTGGGTCGGCGCCAGCGAGAGAAATACGACCGGCTCGAACCGCATCGTTGCCTCCAGACCTTGCATCCCGTGTTCAGGACGTCACCAGGGTCTGGAGTGACGCACCGACCAGAGTAGCACTTGTGAGGAAGATTGCGAGCCCGATGGCTCGAATCATTCGAGCCTCGCCGGCTGGTGGCGGTCGGCTACGCCCGCGCGGCGCTAGGTGCGCTAGGAGGGCTCTGTGCCTGCAGTCGCGCGAGCTCAGCGCCGGCAAGGCGCCCCTCCACCACGTCTCGGGCGACGTCGCTGAGCCGGCGGTTGTGCGTGCGCGAGTACGCACGCATGCCCGCGAACGCCATGTCCACGCTCACGTGCCCGCGCTCGGCGAGCACGCCCTTGGCCTGCTCGATCAAAACGCGGCTGTTGAGCGCGCCCTGGAGTTGCACGACGATCCCCCGCGTCTCGCGAATCGCGCGCTCCTGCAGGAGCGCCACCGCGGCGATGTCGGCCATCCCCTGACTCAGCGGGACATCACGCTCGGATAGGGGGCCGTTCTCGGCATGAAACAGGTTGAGTGCCCCGACCGTCTCACCGCGAACCCGCATCGGGATCGCGTGCACCGAGGTTATTCCCCGCTCGAGCGCCGCCGGCGCGAAGTTCGGCCAACGCCCCCGATCGGCATCGAGGTCCTCGCTCGACACCGGCCGCGCGCGGAGGTAGCACTCGAAGCAGGGGCCTTCGTGGTTCTGCGACTGCAGCAGCTCGAGCGCCTCCGAGCGCTCACTCGAGGAGGCCATCACGTGCAGCCTGCCGGCGGCGTCAGCGAGCAGCAGCCCGACCTCGGCGCAGTCAAGCAACTCCATGCTGCGCTCGACCACGCGATGCAGGAAGTCGACGACATCGAAGTCGTCGATCATCGTGTCGGCCAGCTCCACGAAGGTGGCCACAATCCGTTCTTCCCGCGTCATCCGATGAGGTTCTCCGGCGTCATGCCACGACGTTCTTCCCGCGTCATCCCACGAGGTACTTCCCGCGTCATCCCAGGATCGACATTACTCCGCCTGGGCCGTGTTCACCATCCGCCATTCGGCCGGTTGGCCCAGCTGCCGTTGGGGGCGATCGATCGCCTCGCGGCCAGTCCGCCAGCCCGCACCCGTCCGCCAACCGTTGTGGTCAGCTCGCGAGCCGAAGTCGCCGCTGGAGCACGTCCGTGGCGACATCGCGCAGCGACCTTCCGGTGGCGAAGGCGTGCGAGCGCAGGCGCACGAAAGCCTCATCGAGCGTGATCTCGAGCTGGACGGAGACCATCCCCGTCGCCTGATGGATCTCCGCCCAGTGGGCCGGCTCCTCCGCGAGCAGTTCGTGCAGCTGTTCGTCGGGCGCGCCTGCCTGGAGGCCGAGAATCGTCTGCGCGGCCACGTCCGCCAGGACGAGCGCGATCGCGAGCTCCCCCTCGCTGAGGGGACCGACGCGATCGCGATACAGCGCGAGCACGCCGATCCCGATCGCACCGAGCTGTATCGGCACGGCGAACACGGCGTGCACCCCTGAGCGTGCGCACGCCTCGGCGAACGCCGGCCAGCGCACACGCTGTGGGTCCGCGAGATCGGGCTCGAGCACGGTCGCCCTGATCCTCCAGGCATCGACGCACGGACCTTCGCCGAGCGTCAGTTCGAGCTCCTGCATCGAAGCGATCCCCTGCTCGTGCACGCCGGCCGTGCCGCGCACGCCCCCGTCGCCCATCAACGACACGCCGGCTCCCGCAAGCGAGAGCAGGCTCACGGCAGCACCACACACGCGATCGATCGCCGACTCGGACCCGGGCTCGGCGGCGGCCATCGCCGCCAGCACCATGCTCAAGCGGTCACTCGCCATGCGTCAACCATATGCCTCGCGACGAGCCGGCTCGTCGCGATACTCGACGACGCGTGGGGGCGGCCACTGCTATGGCCGCTCTCGGGCGCGCGTCGCGTGCAGGCGCTTGGATCTGTCCTCCGCGCGTCGACTCGCGTCCTCGGCGCGTGTGAGCGCCGCCTCGGAGCGTTTGCGGATCGCCTCCTGGAGGTCATCGGCGGCCTGAGCGCGCGTCGCTTCGATGTCGGCTTGCGCCGGTGGGGCTTCGAGCGCAACCTGCTGCTCATCGAGCACGTCCTGGCGAAGGCCCTGGCCGAGCTGGTTGCCATCGAGCTGGGCCTGGTGCGCGTCGGCGCGCTCCTGCGCCATCGTGATCCCAGCCTGGCGCGCACGGTGGGAGCTGCTCCCAAGAGAGCTTGCGGGCTCTGCGGCCACGTCCACGCGCAGCTCTGCCTGGGCGGCGTCGAGCGGTTCCTGATCGCGGTCCGCACGCGCCTGCTCGCGGTTGGCGATGCCCTGGTCGAGGTCGGCCGCTGCCTGCTCCAGGTCGAGCTCAGACTGCGGCCGGCTGGGACGCTCCGGGGGGGGTCGGTTCGCGCTCATCTCATCTCCTTTGGGGGGGTGTCGAGGGATGCTCGGGCAACGGCGCCGGGCGTCCGATGTGGTAGCCCTGGGCGAAGTCGACGCCCAGGCCGCGCACCTCGTCGAGGGTCGCCTGGTCCTCCACGCCCTCGGCGACCGTCTCTAGGTCGAATCCCTTCGCGAGCCTGACAATCGCCTCCACCACGGTGCGGCTGGCGGGGTTGTAGGCGACATCGCGAACGAACTCGACGTCGATCTTCAGGAAGTCGATGGGCAGCTGCTTGAGGTACCTGAAGCCGCTGTACCCGGTGCCGAAGTCATCGAGCGCGACCCTGCAGCCGAGGGCGTGCAGCCGTCCCACGAAGGCACGCGCCGCGGCGTCGTTGTCGACCAGCGTCGTCTCGGTTATCTCGAACACGATCAGCTGGGGGTTCGCGCCCGTGCGCTCGAGCGCTGTCTTGATGTGAGCCACCAGGCGGGGATCGCTGACCGAGCGCCCGGAGACGTTGAGCTCGACCGGAAAGCCCCTCGCGGCGAGCTCGACGGAGCGGTCGATCACCCACCGATCGATCTCGGCGATCAGCCCGAACTCCTCGGCCACCGGCAGGAACTCGCCCGGGGCGATCAGCCCCTCGGCGTCAGCTGGGCGGCGCATCCGCAGCAGGAGCTCGCGCTGGACGATGTGACCCGACGACAGCTCGACGATCGGCTGGGCGTGTAGGACGAAGCGGTCGTGGGTGAACGCTTCCTCGATCCGTGCCACCCACGCGAGCTTCTCGAGGTCGACCTCCACCTTGAGCTCGTCGGCCTTGCGCTCGCTGATGTTCTCGTGGGCGATCACAACCCGCACCGGCCCGCCACCCTCGTAACGGGTCGCGCGACACTGGAACCAGCGCGGTTCGCCGGGCGCGTGGCAGGAATACTCGATCGAGAACTCCGTCTCGGCGCCGCCGATGATCGCGCGCAGGCCCGCGGCCATCCCAGCCGCCGCCGGATCGTCGGCGGCGCCGTCGGATGCGGCCAGGTAGTTCGCGCCGACCCCTGCCAATGACGGAATAGCCCCGTTGGCGAGCCCGAAGCTGCTCCACGCGCGGTTGGTCAAGACGATCTCTCCTCGCCCGTCGAGCACCGCAACGTGGGTGGTGAGCGAGTCGAGCGTCGCCTGCAGGAAGTCGCGCGCACCCGTGAGCTGCTGCTGCGCGAGCTCCTGCTCGGTGACATCCTGGGCGGTTCCCCGCACGCACAGGAGGTGGCCAGCGTCGTCGCGCACCGCCCGCGAACGCACCTCCAGCCACATCGGGCCGCCAGCGAGCGCGTGCCGAATGCGCCGAGTCGATGCATCAAGTCCACCATGCACGAATGCCTCGAAGTCTTCGTGAACAGTCCTGTGCTGCTCGGGGGCGAGCATCGAGACCCACTCGTCTAGGGTCACGAGCGTTCCCGGGGACATGTCCGACTCGGCGAGTGCCTGGGAGACGAGCACCTCTCCGGTTCTGGGCTCCCACTCCCAGCTCGCGAGTCGCGCGACGTCGTGGGCTTCCCGGAGGCGATCCTGTGTCTGCAGCAGCGTCGTCCGCTCGAGTTCGCGATCGCTCACGTCGCGAAACGACAGCACGAGGCCGTCGATCGCGCCATCGACGCCTCGCAGCGGTAGATAGTTCACCGACAGCAGCACGCTCGCGCCGTGACGATCGATCTGCAGCTGCACGCCGCGTGCCTCGATCCCGCTCTGCAGTACCTGGCTGCCGACGTCCACCTGTCCGCCGTCACCCGCAAGGCGCACCGAGAGCGGCTCCCACCACGGCGTACCCTCGGGAAGGGATTCGAAATCCACGCCGAGGATCGCCGCGGCGGCGGGATTCGTCCGCAGCAGACCGCCGTTGCGGTCGATTACGAGCAGGCCCTCATCGAGCGCTGCGAGCACCGCGATGGCGATCGTCGATTCGCCCTCCACCGTATGTGTGACACGACGTCCAGCGGGCACGGCGGCGCCGTTGGCGCCATGCGCTGCACCAGGGCCGTTGGCCTCGTGCACCGTGGACGCGCGATTGGACGCGCGGGTCGCCTCGGCGACCTCGGAGTCCGCGGCCACAGCTACCGTGGAGCAGTCAGCCTGCGGGCGCCGGTAACGGGCCCGGCGCGGGGAGGCGGCGGCGAGCGCCTCGGCGTCAGCCGAGCGTCGCCGCGCCGTTGGGAGACCTCGCTTGCCCATCCGTCCTCATGTCGCTCGTTGCCCAGAGGCGGAGCCCAGGTGCCGGCTGTTCGGCTTGCGGCCGAGGTCGGAAGATCGGCGACCGTCTCGGAAGCCATCGACCGCGAACTCTCACAGCTTGAGCCGAAGCCACCCCGATCGCCGATACCGTCACGGACGTCACCAGCCTCGCCGTCGGCCCTCTCCCCGGCGCCGCGGTACGTGCGCGGCGCAGCGTGCCGTACCCGGTCGCGCCCCCGAACGGGTGCGCGGGAGATGTTACGGCGCGCTGGTCCTGCAGATCGCGGGCACGTTTGATTCGTCGGCGAACACCGGCGCCATGACGCTCCCCGGAGCCAGCGAATGGGGTCGTCCGAGGAGGTGCCCGAGCTCGTGGGTGACGGTCAGGCAGAACATGCCCCAGTCGCTCCTCATCGCAGCCGCGGTCGGCCACTGCGAGCGGGCAAGCCCGATCGTGCAGTGCGTGTAGCTCGTGGGAGGCGCCGCGAGGTCGTTCACGCCAAAGGCCGAATCGAACGTCACCCAGGCGTCGCTCGTGCGGTCGAGCCCCACCGGCGCCGTCGGCTGCAGCGCGATTGCGATCCGGCCGCCGCACGGTACAGCGCCCCAGTAGCGCTCGGCCAGCGCGAGCGCTAGCGCGATCGGGTTGCGGGCAGCGAGCCGCCCGGCGCCGGCCGCCCTGCTGGGCGCGTGCCGCCGCGCTACGCGGCTGCCGGCGAACCTCGGAGCGGCGTGAGCGCGGCTCGCCGCCGCCGCCACCGACGCGGGGAACGACAGGGTCGTCGCGAGGATGGCCAGCAGCGCCAGGCGGGGCATGCCCAGATCCTGATCGGCCGGCGGCGCCGCTGGGTCCTCCGTTGGGGTGAGCCCGGCGCCCGCCTGGAGGTAGACCGGGGTGAGGTCGGGCTCACCTTCGCCGGCGGGGATGCCGATGAGGAGCACGCGCCACGGCGCTGGAGCCCATTGCCCCCGACCAAACCGATCAGCGTCGTGCTCGCCCGCTTCGATGACCTACTCGCCGGCGGGCTGCGCGCGCTGCTGAGCCGGGATGCGAGCATCTCCGTGCTCGCCTCCGACGTCGAGCACGCTCGCCTGGCGGTCGTGCTCGGCGGCCACCACCCGGATGTGGCGATCCTGGACGCGGGTGCCCTCGCGAAGGCGGTCGAGGTGCAGGAGCTGAGCCGGGCCCATCCCCACACCAGCATCGTGCTGCTCGGCCAGGGCTTCTCCGCCGCGGAGTGCGCACAGCTGCTCGCCTTCGGAGCAAGCGCATGCCTCGGCACGGACACCCAGGGCCGCGACGTTCTCAACGCGATCCATCTCGCCTCGCGGGGCCTGCGCTTGACCCCGCGCGGCCTCCCCGATCACGGCGCGACGGCGGGGGGCTCGGGTGCGCTGCTCACGCGGCGGGAGGGCGAGGTCCTGCCGCTGCTGCGCGAGGGGCGCTCCAACTCGGAGATCGCACTCGCCTTGCACGTGGGCATCGAGACGGTACGCACCCACACCCGCAACATCTACCGAAAGCTGGGGGTGTCCTCGCGGCGGGAGCTGATCGCGCCGTCCGGGTCGATCGGGACGCGTGCGACGCCGGCGACGCCGGCGGCCGCCGGTCAGCCGCGGGCGGAGCGGGCGGGCACGGTACGCCGGCGAGCGGGCACGATCACTTCGCGGCGCCAGCGCGGACATGGCTCGCATCCCCGCTGAGCTTGGCGTACGGCGCCGCTCGGGACCTGGACGGATGTACGAGCGCCCGAGCGGTCCCTCAAGCAGTGGGTCGCGCGCGCCGGAAGGGGAGTAGGCCGAAGAGGCCGGGGAGCGATCCCCTTATATCGCGACGCCAGGCGTCGCAGCGAGGAGACGCCCATGAACCGTGGCGTCCCGCAGTCAAGCCCGTCGCCGCTCGGCGACCCGCGCGCACGATCCCGCAGGCGAACCTCGCCGGTGAGAAACACAACGGGCCTTGCCACGCTGGCCCTCGGTCTGCTCTCTGCCCTGCTCTTCTCCTCCAGCGCCCTCGCCGCAAGCGCACCGGTGGGCCTCGGCTCGGCTGCGAGCTTCTCGGTGCTCGCCGGCTCGACGGTCACCAACACCGGACCCACGACGATGTTCGGAGACCTCGGGCTCTACCCCGGGTCCTCGGTGACCGGTGCGCCGCATGTGCTCGGCGCCACCCACGTCAACGACGCGGTGGCGATAGGCGCCAAGGACGCGCTGACCACTGCCTATAACGACGCCGCCGGGCGCCCGAGCACCGGATCCGCGGGAACCGACCTCGCCGGCCAGACCTTCACGGCGGGCGTCCGGACCGCGAGCAGCTCGCTGCTGCTCTCGGCCGGGAGCGTGACGCTCGACGCGCAGGGCGACCCCAACGCCGTGTTCATCTTCCAGATCGGCTCGACGCTGATCACCGGGTCGAACACGAGCGTCTCGCTCGTGAACGGCGCACAGGCGTGCAACGTGTTCTGGCAGGTC
>FSYY01000222.1_pt1 | contig 14335 bp, 13 predicted proteins | sample 1638681 | NCBI WGS metagenome assembly FSYY01 (sample SAMEA3914813, study PRJEB12502) | metagenome | biome: forest; material: soil | place: Canada | collected 2011-07-07 | depth 0.3 m | reverse complement strand
GCTGACGTTGTACGCCGCCACCGGCAGCCGCGTGGCGCGCTTGACCGCGCTGATCAGATCGCCGTAGGCGAGGGCGGGCTTGACCATCACCATGTCCGCGCCCTCCTCCACATCGAGCAGCGCCTCGCGCACCGCCTCCTCGCCGTTGGCGGGATCCATCTGGTAGCCGCGTCTGTCGCCGAACGCGGGCGCCGAGTCGGCTGCCTCCCGGAACGGCCCGTAGAAGGCGGAGGCGAACTTCGCCGAGTAGGCGAGGATCGGCGTGTCGGAGCACCCCTCTCCGTCGAGCTCCGCCCTGATCGCCCCGACGCGCCCGTCCATCATGTCCGAGGGGGCGACGATGTCCGCGCCCGCCCGTGCGTGGCTGACGGCCGTGCGCGCCAACAGCTCGAGCGTGGCGTCGTTGTCGACCGCGCCATCGTCGCGCAGCACGCCGCAGTGGCCGTGGGCGGTGTACTCGCAGAGGCACACGTCGGTGATCACCAGCAGCTCGGGCAGCGCCTGCTTGATCGCCTGCGTGGCAAGCTGCACGATGCCGTCGTGCGCCCACGCCCCGGAGCCTTGCTCGTCCTTCTCGGCGGGAACGCCGAACAGCATCACGGCCGCAATGCCGAGCGCGGCGGCCTCCTGCGCCTCTGCGAGCGCTGCCGACAGCGACAGCCGCTCGACCCCCGGCATCGTGGCGATCGGCTCGCGAGTCGCGCCCGGCTGGGACTCGCTGAGGAACAGCGGCAACACGAGCGATCCGGCGCGCAGGTCGGTCTCACGCACGAGCCCGCGCAAGGCGCCGCTCGCGCGCAGCCTGCGCATGCGCGTCTGTGGAAAGGCCATAGGCCCTTCAGGTTAGAGCCTCAGAGCTGCCCGATGGAGGTGCCAGCGCCCCGGCGCGGCCCGCGGCCGGCTCACGGCGGCGGGATGTGCGCGGCCGCTCAGTCGGGGCCCGCGAGGCCAACGCGCGCAAGCACGCCGAACGCGAGCGTGAGCACCGCCAGGTGGGCGAGCGAGCCGGCGATCGCCGGCGAGGCGCCGTTGACGGCGGCGTCGAGCGCCTGTAGCGCCGCCTTGAAGGGGAATACGAACGAGACCACCCCGATCGCCGTGTAGAAGCCGCCGGCGACTGCGCCGGCGGGGACGAGCGCGAGCAGCGCGAGCGGCAGCGAGCACAGGAACGCGAGCAGCGAGGCGGCGCGCACCTCGCGCGCGAGCGCCCCGATCGCGAGCCCGAGCGCCGCGAACGCGAGCGCGCCGAAGGCGAGCGCGAGCAGCCACAGCCCCACGCGACTCCAGTCGAGCGTGACGAACGCGCCCACGCCCGCGAGCATCGCGAAGGCGACCACGAACGCGCAGCCGGCCGCCAGCACACCCTTCTCGAGCAGCAGCCGCTCGCGCGAGAGCAGGCCGCGCACGAGCCGCGAGAGCGCGTGCTCCTCGCGCTCGAGCGCCACCCCGCCGGCGGCGAGCAGGACGCACACGAACATCAGCGAGACGCTCGTGGCGACCACCACCGCGAATGTGTTCAGCGGCGTGCGTCGGCCATGCAGCAGCCTGCTCCTCACCTGGATCGGCTGCCCGATCGTGGCGAGCACGTTCTTGGTCAGCGTGAGGTTCTGCGCGGCGAACGTGGCGAACGCATCGACCCGCTGCAGTTCGGAGCGATCGCGCCCGGGCGGCAGGTGGGCGATCACGCCCGCGAGCGTCGAAGGGATCTGTTCGAGCCCGATCAGGCTCTGGGGGGCGCCGAGGATCGCGAGGTTGCCTCCCTTGAGCAGTGCTTCCGCGGCCCGGGCGGCGGCGCGCTGGATCTCTTCGGAGAACACGAGGTTCGCCTGGGCGACCGCGGCGTTGAGCGTGTTTTCCACCAGCGACTGCTCGAGCGCGTCGCCGTTGTAGAGGAATTCGAGAGTGCCGCGGCTGATGCCCGTGGAGATCTTCGCGGCGAGGTCCGGCGGGATCACGATCGCGGCGATCACCGCGCCGGAGCGCACCTTTTCGACCGCCGCTTCGCGCGAGGTGACGTGCACCGCCTGGACCTGCGAGAACAGCTGGTCGGCGTAGCCGCTCACGCTCACCCGCTGGTTGCCCACCTGCACCGTCTCGCCCGCGGGCGTCTGGTCGAGGATCGCCACGCGCGGCCGGGCGGGCCCGCGCGAGATCGCAAAGCCGAGCAGCAGCGCGATCGCGACCGGGTACAGGACCAGCACGGCCACCAGCAACCGCGAGCGGGCGAGGATCAGCAGGTCCTTGCGCAGCATCCACCTCACGGCCTCCCTCCGAGCGCCGCGCTGTCCCTCTCGAGGAAGGCCACGAGCGCACGCTCGAGGTCGCCGCCCTCGTCCTCCCCGCCCGCCCGCAGCAGCGCGGTGGGGGTGCCGTCGAAGCGCAAACGACCGTCGGCGAGGACGATCGCGCGACCGGCGTAGCGCTGGGCCTCGTACACGTTGTGGGTGGAGAACACGACCGTGCTGCCGCCGCGGGCCAGCCCGATGACGAACTGCCACAGGCGCTCGCGCTGGGCCGGGTCGAGCGCGGCCGAGGGCTCGTCGAGCACGAGCACGAGCGGGTCGGCGATCAGCGCGAGCGCGACGTTCACGCGCTGGCGGTTGCCGCCCGACAGACGCGCGAGGCGCTCGTTGGCGCGGTCGTGTAAGTCCGTCTGTGCCAGCATCCGCGCGACCGCCGCGCCGGGATCGGGCACTCGCTCCAGGCGCGCGAACAGCTCGAGGTTCTCGACCACCGTGAGCTTGGAGTAGAGCGCCGCCTGCTGCGGCGCCCAGCCGACCCGCTCGGGGCCCGGCTCGACCGTGCCCGCGCTCGGCGCCTGGGCGCCCGCGATGATCGACAGCAGCGTGGTCTTGCCAGCGCCGTTGGGCCCGATCACCGCGATCAGCTCGCCCGCCTCGGCCTGGAAGCTGACGCCGTCGAGTGCCTGCAGCGCGCCGTAGCGCTTGCTCAGCCCGGTGACCGTGAGGGCCGCGCTCACAGGAGTCCGCGCCGCGGCTCGTCCCACGACTCGAACCGCAGATGGCGGTTGAGGTAGACCGCCGTCTCACGCAGCACAGACAGGATCGGCAGGGAGATCAGCGCTCCCACGATTCCGTACACCTGCAGACCGCACAGCAGCGCGAAGATCACCAGCAGCGGGTTGATCCGCAGCGTGTGTCCGAAGATCTGCGGCGCCACGATGTGGCCCTCGATCTGCTGCAGGCCTACGAACAGCAGACCCACCCAGAGCGCCGAGATCGGGTCGTTGAAGAGCGCGACGAGCATCGCGGGGAGCGCGCCGATGATCGGACCGACATAGGGCACGAGCTCCATCAGCCCGTAGAAGATGGCGAACACCACCGCGTATTTGCGCCCGTCGGGAAACACTCCGAGCACGCCGAACAGGTACAGCGCCACGCCAGTGGTGGCGCCCATGATCAGGCTGAACATCAACTGACCGCCGACGTAGCGCGCGACCGCGTGCTGGACCAGCGTGGGGTAGTCATCGGCCGGCGTCCCGTCGCCGTCGGGCATCACGTCGCGGATCAGGCGCCCGATGCGCTGGCCGTAGAGCAGCATGTACACCGACAGCACCAGCACCAGCACCAGGTCGAAGCCGGCGGTCACCGCTTCGGTGAGCAGCCCGCCGCCGAAGGACACGATCGAGCTCGAGCCTTTGACCACCTTTTCGCCGAGCGTCTGCAGCGCCGTGTGTCCCTGCTTGATGAAGTGCACGTGCAGGCCGTTCTGGTTGAGCGTGCTCTGCAGTTCGCCGAGCGTGCGGTTCGCCTGCTGGATCAGGTGCGGCACGTTGCGGCTGAACGACGCGACCTGGTTGGAGATAGGGTTTGCGAGCAGCACCCCGATACCCGTGAGCGTCAGGAAGAATGCGAGATAGACCGCAAGGACAGCCAGCCCACGGGGCATCCGACCGCGCTGGACGAACGCCACGGCAGGGTTCAGGATCAGCGCAATGAGCGCAGCGACGATGAAGATCACGAGCACTTTCCCCGCCGCTTTGGCGATCGCCCACAGCGCGACCAGGGCGATCGGCAGCAACACGAGCTGCACCCAGCGGGGGACCACCACGCGCGGCGGCTCGGGCGCCGGGGAGGGCTGCGAGTCGGTCAGCTCACGCTCCTCCGCGGAGGGCGGCGCCGCCTGCGCAGGGCTGTCGGGGACGCCGCTCACTTGCCTCCCGCCATCGGCAGAGTATGGCTGAGTCCCAGGCGGCCTCGGCCGCCACGCCCGCCGAGACGCCGGCGGCACCGGTGCCGCCGGCGGCACCGGCCGCGGGCACGCGGATCCTGTTCATCGGCGACGTCGTGGGGGGTCTCGGGCGCGCCACGCTGCTCGACTGCCTGCCCGTGTTGCGCGAGCTCCACGCGCCCACGTTCGTGGTGGTCAACGGCGAGAACGCGGCGGGCGGACTGGGCATCACGCCGAAGAACGCCGAGCAGATGTTCGCGGCGGGAGTGGACGCGATCACGCTCGGCAACCACACGTATCACCGCCGGGAGATCTACCCCTATTTGGAGTCGCACAAGCGGATCGTGCGCCCGGCGAACTTCCTGCGCAGCCAGCCCGGGCGCGGCGCGTGCGTGGTGGAGCGCGAAGGCGTGCGGCTGGGGGTGATCAACCTCAGCGGCAACCTCTACCTGCGCGCGGGACGCTCGGCCTTCACCGAGATCGAGGTGGCGCTCGCTGAGCTCGGCGAGGTCGACCACGTGCTCGTGGACGTGCACGCCGAGGCGACCTCCGAGAAGGTCGCGATGGGCTGGCACCTCGACGGCCGCGTGAGCGCGGTCGTGGGCACCCACACCCACGTGCCCACCGCGGACGCGCGCGTGCTGCCGGGTGGAACCGCCTACATCACCGACGTGGGCATGACCGGGCCGCGCGGGGGGGTGATCGGCGTCAAGCGCGAGCAGGCGATCGAGTCGCTGCTGACGCAGATGCCGGTCCGCTTCGAGACCTCCGAAGAGGACCCGTGGCTGATGGGGGTGCTGGTCAGCTGCTCAGCGCGGCTGCGGGCAGACTCGATCGAGCAGGTTCTGATGCCGCGGCCGGCTCCGGCGCAGCCGGATCGCTGAAGCGCCCGAACAGGGCGAGCGCGACCAGCGGGAAGAACCACGGGATGTACAGGTAGAACCAGTGTTCGATCCCCAGCTGCGCCGCGATCAGGACCGCCGCGCAGGCGGCCGCGAGCCCGACCAGGTCCGAGCGGCGGGGGATCACCGCGAGCGCGAGCGCGAGCAGCACCGCGGCGAGCTCCACGAGCAGCTGCACCGTGCCGAGCCCCCCGTACAGACCCCACACCGAGAACGGCGAGCCGCGGTTGGCCTGGTAGGCGATCGTCCGCTCGTAGATCGTGTGCAGCGAGTCGTGGCTGAGCGCGGGGGCGAACACCAGAGCCGCGCTCGCGCCGAAGCCTGCGATGAACAGCGCCAGCCGGCGAGCCGCGGACGCGCGGCCGCCCCCCCCGAGCCCGTTCATCGCCAGCAGCGGCGCGAGCGCCAGCGGCGCGAACTTGGACAGGCCCGCGAGCGCCGCGAGCGCGCCACTCGCCGCGGGGGCTAGGCGTGAGCGGTAGCTCGCGGCGAGGATCGCGGCGAGCACGAGCGCGGCGACGAGCGTGTCGTTGGAGTTGCTCTCGAGCGCGAACAGCGTGAACGGGTATGACACCCAGGCGTAGACGAGCGCTACGCCGAGCGTGGGACCGCGCATGCGGCGACCGATCAGGAACAGCAGAGCGGCGGCGAGCAGGTCGAAGAAGATCGCTGCCGCGTGGGCGGCCGGCAGGTCGTCCCACCTACCCCCGCCGCCGAAGATCTGCTGGAAGGGCACGTACGCCTCGTAGTTGACCGGGCCGTAGGTGTCGCCGTGTTCGTTGTCGGCGGGATATGAGCCGTACAGCGGGCGCCCCTCGGTGATCCGTTGCGCGCCGATCACCCCCGCATAGCCGACGTCGATCACGTTCGCGTCGGTCACGTTCAGCCCGATCCGAAAGCCGATCAGGAACACGATCCCGACCGCCAGCCAGGGGGCGGGCACGAGCAGGCGCAGCGGCCCCCGCGGCTCGCGGCCGGGTCGCGGCCGGCGCAGCAACGCGAGCATCCGCGCGAGCAGGTACAGCAGCGGCGGGTAGCTCAGCGGAACGGACGCGTAGATGTTGGCGTGGTTGAAGAACGCGAGCGAGACCGAGAAGGACAGCAGCACGAGCAGGTCGAGGTGCAGCAGCGACAGCGGCCGGCGGAAGTTGATGAACGGCAGCAGGAAGAGCACGCACATCGGCAGCCAGATGTAGAGCGCGCCCACGTGCCTCCCGAACGCGCCCGGGTAGCCGCGGGCCATCGTCCAGGCGACCTGAAAGCCGGTCCACTGTTCGAGCACGCGACCCGAGGGGTCATCGATGATCACCTGGGCGATCTCCTTCTTGCCGCCGCGCGAGAAGTAGCTCACCTGCCAATGCAACGGGGCGCGCAGGTAGGCCCCGCCGTAGGAGCCCCGGTATTCGCGCCGCACGGCGCGCATCTTCGGGAGCGCCCCCGCGATCGCCAGCACCTGGTTGGCCGACAGCCTGCGCCCCGCCGGGGGGATGTTCGACGGAGGCACCGGGATCGGCCCGGTGGATGTGTTGGTGAGGCTCGCCGGCGAGCCCTGGGCGGTGCTGGAGCGCGCCCCAGCCGCCGTGACCGCGTGGGCGCGGGGGCCGGCCTCGGCGCCAGCCACAGTCGATGGCGCGGCGACCGCGGCGGGCGTGAGCGACAGGGCGAGCCACAGCGCGATCGCGCTCGGCAGGAGGGCTCGGCGGAGCATCGGCCGAGCCTAACGGCCCGTTGCGGGCGCGCGGGCCGGTGGTGGCGCCGCGCTCGCTTTCAGCGCTGCTCCTCGAGCCCGAAGTGGGCGAGCATGATCGGCGCCAGGTCGCGGATCGCCCACTGCTCGGGCGCCGGGTCGGGCAGCGCCGCACCGGCGAGGATCAGAGCGCCGAGCGAGTCGGAGGCGTGCAGCGACCCGTGGCTGCCGCCGCCGACGTGCGCCTGCCGGCCCCAGTCGATGAACTCGTAGCCCTCAGTGGCCGACAGCAGGACCTCTCCCGAGCTCGGACAGATCAGCGCCGACCAGACGCGCGCGAGCGCGTCGGGATAGTCAGGGCTCAGCAGGCGACCGTCCTGCACGCTCACGCCGAGCACCTCGAGCGCGCCCTCGACGTTCCAGGTGGCGCCACGCAGGTCGATCAGCGGGCCGTCGGGGGAGAAGCGCAGCTCGCCGCGCTCGTGGCTCGAGATCACGCCCTCGCGGGGCCGTTCGTGGGCGTCGCGCTCGAGCCAGATCACGAGATCGATGCCAGCGAGCGCGAGCGCGAGGCTGACGACCGAGGCGCGCATCGCATCGCGCTCGGCGCGGTGCAGCGCGTAGACCATCGCTGCGCGCTGAGAGGGACACACCGCGATCCGCGGCTCGCCTTCGTAGGAGCTCTCCGAGGAACGCACGGGGCCGAGCACGCCGAGCTCCGCCAGGGCGTCCTGCAGCGCGATCGTGTCGGTCACCGCGACCTGGGAGTGGTCGGCCATGACCACCATCGCGTGATCGCGCAGGAACTCCTCGGGCCCCCCGGCGGCGCTCATCACCCGCGCCAGCTGCAGGTCGGCCTGCGCCAGCGACTGCACCTGCGCCTCCGGCCCGCGCTTGTGCGAGTACCAGTCGTTGTCCGGGAGCGAGAGCAGCAGGAAGTCGAACAGGTCGTGCTCGACCAGGTAGGAGGACACGCACCCCGCGTGCCGGTCGCGCACCCCAGGCATGCCCAGGCCGGAGCGGCAGCCGGTCCGCCGCGAGGCGAAGATGTCGGCGTAGAACAGCTCGCGCGGACCCATCACGGGGTGGCGCATCAGGCTCGAGGCGACCCGCGTGAGGGCCGTGTCGCGCTGCGGCTCGTGGCGGTAGCGGCCGCGATACATCAGGTAGGTCGTGCCCGCCGTGCGAACGCCCGCGTCGTCGAGCGCCTCGAACACCGTGGGCGTCTCGGCCGACAGGTGCGCGCGGTTCATGTTGTAGACCGTGTCGGTCAGCTGGCGGGTGATCCCGAAGCGCTGGGCCGAGCGGAAGCTCGAGCCGTATTCGACGTAGCGGTGCTCGTCGCGGTGGAACCAGTTCATCGCCGGGATCAGGTGCTCGTCCTGGCCGGCTCCGGTGACGATCGACGCTGCGCACACGGGCGTGACCGACGGGAACGCGGCCACACAGTCGGCGACGTAGTGGCCGCTGTCCCGCAGCAGGCCGAGCATCGGCGCGACGCCCTGATCGATCGCGCGCTCGAGCATCACCGGGGACATCGCGTCGATCACTGCGAGCACGAGCTTGGGCGGTGAGGCGCTCATGTCCCCCTCTCAGCGGCCAAGGATGCGCAGACCGGCGTACTTCTCGGTGTCGCGCGAGCGCGCGCGCAGCAGCAGCCACGCCAGCAGCGCGAGCACGACGTAGCCGAGCGGGTGCAGCAGCGCCACGAGCCCTGCGAACACGAGCGCGGCGGCGTCGAGGTAGACGCTCAGCGCCTCGCGCGCGGCCCTGTCGGGGAGTCTGCGGCGGGCGCGGGCGATGATCGGCGAGACCGCGCGGCTGGCCAGCGCGGCCGCCGCGAGACCACCCAACAGCCCCGGCCACCAGGCGTCGCCGTGCGCGGCGAGCGTCCCGGCGAACAGGATCGCCCCGCTGCCATAGCCGAGTCCGGTGAGCGCCGCCGCGAGCGGGGCCGGGCCCTTCGCCTCGGGGTCGGGCGTGGGCGTCAGCCCACCGAGCAGCTGCGCGGCGTAGGCGAGCACCAGCGCGAGCGCCACGATCAACAGCCACCAGCCCTCCTGCAGGAAGTGGAAGTGCCCGCGCGCGAAGCCGACGCCGAGCGCGCCGGAGGCGCCGAGGGCGCCGGCCAGCAGCAGCGGCAGGAACGGGCGCAAGCCGCAGGCCGCTCCCAGGCCCACGCCGAGACCGATGTAGAAGAAGATGCCGTTCATGCAGGGAGCCTGAAAGAGGTGCGATACCGTGCGCTTGCTGGCCGGTTCGATCGGTCAGGACGATAGACGACCGGTCCGCCCGCGCGCGCGGCGCCGAGACGGGCCGGGCGCACGCGACGACAGGGGTATTGGCAGATGGAGCTATCGGGCGGCGGAGGTGGCGACGGGCGGCGTACCCGCGCGACCGCGCACGAGCTGGCGCGCTACGAGGAGCTGTTCGCCGCGCGCACGCGCGGGATGAAGAGCTCCGCGATGCGCGAGATGATGGCGCTGACCGAGCGGCCCGACGTGATCTCGCTCGCGGGCGGCCTGCCGGACACCTCGACCTTCGCGCCAGCGCTGTACGCGCGGCTGATGGCGGAGGTCGCCGCCGACTCGACCGCCCGCGCCCTCCAGTACGGCCCGACCGAGGGGATGGCGGCGACCGTCGCCTCCGTCGTGGAGGTGATGGCCGCCGAGGGCACGCGCGTCGATCCCGGCGAGGTGATCATCACCACCGGCGGCCAGCAGGTGATCGACCTCGTCTGCAAGACGCTGATCGATCCCGGCGACGTGATCGTCGCCGAGGCGCCCACCTATCCGGGCGCCGTCCCCACGTTCAGCTCCTATCAGGCGGCCGTGGAGCAGATCGAGATCGACGCCGAGGGGATGCCGATCGACGCGCTCGAGGCGACGCTCGACCGGCTCGCGGCCGAGGGACGCAGGCCGAAGTTCATCTACACGATCCCCAACTTCCAGAACCCCGGCGGCGTGACCATGTCGATGGGGCGCCGCCGGCGTCTGATCGAGGTGGCACGCGAGCGGGAGCTGCTGATCCTCGAGGACAACCCCTACGGGCTGCTGCGCTACGAGGGAGAGCCACTGCCCACGCTGTACTCGCTCGACGCCCAGGCGGTCGGCCGCGGAGCCGCCTCCGATCTCGTGATCTACCTCGGCACGTTCTCGAAGATCCTCTCCCCGGGGCTGCGTCTCGGCTGGGCGGTCGCCCCGCGGCCGGTGCTGGAGAAGCTCAACCTCGGCAAACAGGGCGCCGACCTGTGCTCCTCCTCGGTCACGCAGATGTTCGTGGCCGCGTACTTCCGCGAGCCCGGGGTCGCGGGCGGCGCCGCCTGGCGCGAGTACGTCGATCAGCTCAAGGGCCTGTATCGACTGCGCCGGGACGCGATGCTGGAGGCGCTCGAGGAGCACTTCGGCGAGCACGCAACCTGGACGCGTCCGCAGGGAGGGCTGTTCATCTGGGCGACGCTCGACAAGCGGATCGACACCACCGACCTGCTCGCCCTAGCGCGCAAGAGCGAGGGCGTGGCGTTCGTGCCCGGGCGCGCCGCCTACGTCGACGGGCGCAGCGGCTCCTCCTCGATGCGACTGAACTTCGCGGGCATGCCCGAGGGAGAGATCCGCGAGGGGGTGCGCCGGATCGGAAAGGCGATGCGCGCGCAGCTCGCGCTGCTCGGCTCGCTCACGGGGGCATCGGGCGCCGCCGGGAGCGCCGCGGCGGCACCGGCCGGCCCGCCCCCGCCAGCCGCCGAGGAGCAGCCGCTCGCCGACGTGGTGGCGCTTCCCCGCCGAGACGATCCGCCAACGCGCAGCCGGCGGGGAGATCGATGACGCTCACGCGCAGGGTCGCGGTGCTGAAGGGCGGCCGCTCGCTCGAGCGCGCGGTTTCGCTGCGCTCGGGGGCCCACGTGCAGGACGCGCTCGAGCGGCTCGGCCACGAGGTGATCGCGATCGATGCCGGCCCGCGGCTGCTCGAGGAGCTGATCGCGGCCGACCCCGACGTGGCGTTCATCGCGCTACACGGGCGCGACGGCGAGGACGGCACCATCCAGGCCCTGCTCGAGGCGATCGGCCTCCCCTACACCGGCTCGGGGCCGGGCTCCTGCATGCGCGCGACCGACAAGGTGCTCGCAAAGCACCTGATGCGTGAGGCCGCGATCCCCACCTCGCGCTTTCACGCGCTGCGCGAGACGACGATCAAGGATCTCGGGGCCGCGGCGGCGATGCCGCGGATGGAGGACGATCTCGGCTTCCCGGTGGTGGTCAAGCCGGCGAGCGGGGGATCGGCGCTCGGGGTCAAGTTCGCCCGCGCGAGCGAGGAGCTTCCGGGGGCGCTCGTGGGAGCGTTCTCCTACGACCGGACCGTCCTGATCGAGCGCTACATCCGCGGTCGTGACCTCGCAGTGTCGATCCTGGACCGCGACGGGGCCCCCGACGGGGCCGGGCCGGGCGCTGCGGCGGCCGAGGCGCTGCCGGTGTTGGAGGCGGTGCCGCGCGAGGAGGACTTCTACGACTACGAGTCCCGCTATGAGATCGGCATGACGACGTTCGTGTGTCCAGCGGAGCTGCCCGAGGAGACGAGCGCTCGCGCGCAGGCGCTGGCGCTCGAGGTCTATGAGCTGCTCGGCTGCCGCGGCTTCGCGCGCGTGGATCTGATGCTCGAGCACGACACCGGCGAGCTGTGGGTGCTCGAGGCGAACGTCGTGCCCGGCATGACCGAGACGAGCCTGCTGCCGCAGGCCGCCGACGCCGCCGGCATCGGCTTCGACGACCTCGTCGCGCAGATCCTCACGAGCGCCACCGCACGCTAGCGCCGCTGCGGGCGCCTCACGCGCCGAGGACGCCGCATGGCGCCGCTCAGCGTTCGCCTCAGGAGTCGCCGGCGGCGAAGTCCTCCGGTGAGACCTGATCGAGGAACTCCTTGAACTTCTCCACCACGTCCTCTGACTCCTCGACATCGTGCTCGAACTCGATGGCCGACTCGGAGATAACCTCCTCGGCCGCGTAGATCGGCGCGCCCGCACGCACGGCCAGCGCGATCGCGTCGCTGGGGCGCGAGTCGATCTCGACCTCGCGGCCCGCGACCGACAGCGTGATCGAGGCGAAGAAGGTGTTCTCGCGCAGCTCGGTGACCGAGACCTGGGTGCATTTCACGTCGAGCTCTCCGAGGATGTCGCACAGCAGATCGTGAGTCATCGGCCGCGGGGTGCCCGCTCCCTGGAGCTTCATCAGGATCGAGGCCGCCTCGGGATGACCGATCCAGATCGGCAGGAACTTGTTGCCGTCAACCGTCTTGAGAAGCACGATCGGCTGCTTGCCAACCATGTCAAAGCTGACGCCGTAGATCACCATCTCCTGCACAAGGATCCTCCGAAAGGGGGGGTGTCAGAGTATAGGTACAGCCCCACCCGCCGACACCGCGCTGCGGGTCGCGGAGCGGGCCTCGGATGCGGGCGGTCAGTCGCCCGCGCGGAAGCTCCAGAGCTTGTTGCCGAGGAAGTTCAGCGGGGTCGCGCCGGCCACCGCGATCGCCTGTGCGAGGACCTTCGCCACGCCCAGCCCCTCGACGAGCAGGGTGAGCAGCAGCAGGCTGAAGCCGAACGCGACGAGGCTCACCACGATGAAGCGCATCGCCTGAAAATGGGCCCGGCCGGCGCGCGCGTCGAACGTCCAATGGCGGTTGAGCACGAAGTTGTTGATCACCGCAACCAGCCAGGCGGCGACCGCGGCGACGCGGTAGTCGACCCCGATCGGGTGCACGAACAGCGCGTACACGGCGAGGTTGACCACGAAGCCGACCCCTCCCACGAGACCGAAGCGGACCAGCTGAAGCCAGTTGGCGGGCCGGCGCAGGCCGTGCAGCAGACGGACATGCGGGCGTATCTCCACGGCGGTGGCGGGCTCGCGCATCAGAGAAGGGTAGCGAGCGAGGCACGCGGACCCGCTCGCTAGCCTTGACTGGATGACTTCTGGTGCATTTGCCGCGCGCGCGCTGCTGTGCGTCCTGGCGCCCGCGGCGATCGCCGGCTGTGGCGCGGGGGGCGCGCAGCCGTCAGCGAGGACCGCCCCGGCCGCTCACAGCGGCGGACTGCTCGCGAGCGCGGGAGTCGGGCCGGTGGTCCCGGGAGGCGTGGGTCCGGCGACCCCGGTGGGTGCGCCCACCGCGGTCAAGCAGGTGGCCGACCCCCAGGAAGCCCAGAGCTTCCCCGCCCCCGCGTCGGTGCGCCACGCGGCCGCCAAGACGCCCGCCAAGGCGGGCGAAGCGGTTGTCGCCGCGGGGGCTCCGTCCGATGCCGAAGTGCGGCGCGAGCTCGAACAGATGCAGGCGGTCGAACGCGACGCCAAACGCGCCCAGCTGCGCCAGCTCACGCCCGTCGCGGGCGGCCGTTCGGTCGGCGGCAACGGCGCGATCGCGATACCCGCGAGCGCACCCGAAGTCGTGCAGAAGGTGATCGCGGGCGCCAACGAGATCGCCGACTTCCCGTACGTGTTCGGCGGCGGCCACGCCTCGTTCGTCGACAACGCCTACGACTGCTCGGGCTCGGTGAGCTACGCGCTCGCCGCGGGCGGGCTCCTGAGCGCCCCGCAGACCTCGGGCGAACTCGAGAGCTGGGGCATGCCGGGTCCAGGGCGCTACATCACGGTGTACGCAAACGCGGGACACACCTACATGTACGTGGACGGGATCATGTTCAACACGGCGGGGCGCAGCGGGACCTTCGCCTCGCGCTGGCAGGTGGGGGCGGTCGACAACACGGGCTTCGTCGCGCGTCACTATCCGGGGCTCTAGGTATGGCCTTCCACCCTCCCACGCGATGAGCCCACTCGCCGCGATCCTCGCGCTCGCACCCGCGCTCGACGGCGAATCGGTGTTCGGCAACAACACCGGGATCGCGATCGTCTCGATCGTCTCGATGGTGTTCGGCTACCTGTTCCTCGCGGGGCTGTGGTACTTCGTGTTCCGCGAGAAGGCGCGCGGCAGGCGCAAAGACGACCCCAACGAGTGATTCCGCGCTCCGCGCTCGCCGCCGGCCGGGTTGGGAGGTGGCTGGACCCGTGGGTTGCTCAGCGGGTGAGCGTGAACGCGCTCAGGACGGTCGTCGTCAGCGGGCCGTGGGCGGCCGCGTTGCGCACAACCAGGCGCAGCATCAGGGTGACCTTGCGCAGGCGGCCCAGGCGCTGGGCGGTGCGCTTGGAGAGCTGGATCACCACGCTCGAGTGACCGCCGGCGGTGGTGACGATGATCGCCTTGCCGACCACGACCTGGGGGGCCGACCCGGGCGGGAGGCCCACCGCGGCAGGGCCGTTGATCCCCAGCCGGCGCGCGATCGCGCGGCTGAGCAGGACTTCGAGGTGGCCTGCGACCTGCTCGTTGACCGAGTAGCGCACGACCACGCCGTTTTTCATCACGCCGCGGAGGCTGCGGGAGACGACTGCGTCGGTGGCGATCGGGGAGGGCACCGGCGGGATCACGCTGGCGCTGCCCGAGCCGCCTGAGGCCGAGGATGCGCCGCCGGCGGAGGACCCGCTGCCGGGGGTCGGGGAGGAGGGCGGGGGCGGGGGCG
>FSYY01000379.1_pt1 | contig 14405 bp, 12 predicted proteins | sample 1638681 | NCBI WGS metagenome assembly FSYY01 (sample SAMEA3914813, study PRJEB12502) | metagenome | biome: forest; material: soil | place: Canada | collected 2011-07-07 | depth 0.3 m | reverse complement strand
GGGGATGGACTCCTACGTGTTCATCCCGGCCGACCTCGAGGAGCAGAAGGTGCTCGCCACAGGCGTCTACGGGACCAACCTCGTCGGCGTGAAGGGCAGCTACGACGACGTCAACCGCCTGTGCACCGAGCTGTGCGCCGAACGCGACTGGGCGTTCGTGAACATCAACCTGCGCCCCTACTACGCCGAGGGATCGAAGACGCTCGCGTACGAGATCGCCGAGCAGCTCGGATGGGAGCTGCCCGACCGCTGCGTCGTGCCCGTCGCCTCCGGCTCGCTGTTCACCAAAATCGCGAAGGGCTTCCAGGAGTGGACCGAGCTCGGGCTGCTCGAGGGTGAGCTGCCGCGGATGAACGGCGCCCAGGCCGAGGGCTGCTCGCCTGTTGCCAGCGCCTTCGCGGAGGGTCGCGAGGTATGCCGGCCGGTCAAGCCCCAGACGATCGCCAAGTCGCTCGCGATCGGCAACCCGGCCGACGGCCCTTATGCGCTCGAGCTCGCCCGCCGCAGCGGCGGCTCGATCGACGCCGTGAGCGACGATGAGATCCGGGCGGGGATCGCGCTGCTCGCGCAGACCACAGGCATCTTCACCGAGACCGCCGGCGGGGTCACCACGGCGGTGCTCACCAAGCTCGCCGCGCGCGGGGAGATCGACCCGGACGAGCGCGTGGTGCTGGTGATCACCGGCGAGGGCCTGAAGACGCTAGACGCCGTCCGGGGAACCTTCGAGACGCACGTGATCGAGCCGACGCTCGAGTCCTTCCAGGCGGGTGTTCCGCAGCCGGTGAGCGTCTGATGGCGCTCGTGAAGATCCCCACCCAGCTGCGCGCCGCCGCCGACGGCGAGGCCGAGGCAGAGATCGACGGGGCGACCGTGCAGGAGATCCTCGACGGGCTGTTCGACCGTTACGGCGAGCTGCGCGCCCGCATCTCAGACGACGACGGCTCGCTGCGCCGGTTCGTCAACGTGTACGTCGCCGGCGAAGACATCCGCTTCCTCGACGGCCTCGCCACGCCCGTGGCCGATGGGGCGGAGGTAACGATCCTCCCCGCCGTCGCCGGCGGCTGAGCGCCGCTGGGCGGCGCGCGGCTTTGCCCTCGGTCGCTCGTTCCTTCCCGGCGCGGGCGTTCCGGCGCGCGCGCCAGCCGTGATCGCATACCGTTCGCTGGCTGCTGTGCCAGCGCCCGGCGGGAACTCGGTGAGGGTGACTGCCCGGGCGGGGGCACGTCGATCACGCGGCGTGGGCAGGCCCGCCTGGGGCCGCTCAGCGTGTGGAGAGGGCCGAGACCGCGGTGGCGTGGTGCGGCGCGGGCGCGCTCGAGCCGCTGAAGCCCACCGTGGAGACGAGCGCGGCGGCGCACATCGCAGAGATCGTGAGCGCGCGCATGCGGCGCGGCGTGAGCCAGCCGAAGTGGTGGTTCTGGAGCCAGCTCCTGAAGCCGGTCGCCGCGGTCGCAGCCGTCATTGCACAGCCGACGCACATGCGGTGAGAATATCGCTCAGGGGCGCTCGCGCGAGCCGGTTCGCGCCTCCAGGCGCCGTCGTAGATCGGCCCCGCGCCCGGCGGCCACCGCGCGCGCGGCGCGTGCCTCGGTGAGCTCGAGGCCACGGGCGTTTGCGAAGTCGAGCAGGTCCTGGCGCTCCTCGCCCTCGCGCGCGGCGCGCAGGAACAGCCAACAGAACAGGCCGAGCGTGAGCAGCGACTCCTCGACCATCATGATCGCCCCCGCGAGGTTCTGGTCGGTCACGGGGGCGATGTGAGAGACGGCATCGCCGTGGGTGTAGAAGGGGTAGAAGGCGCTGGTCGACCACAGGAACACGTTGCCGAGCACCGCGCCCGTGAGACGCACGGCCACGATGTAGAGGAGTCGGCCGAGGTTGGCGAACCAGCTCGGCATCGGCAGCGGGCCGAACAGGCACATCCACATGTTCACGCCGAAGCCGAGGAACATCGCGTGCTCGAGCACGTGTACCTCGGTGTGGCGCAGGGCTGCCTGGTAGAGCACCGGCAGATGCCACACGTACAGGTCGAGCGCCCACAGCGGAAACGCGACCGCCGGGTGCGAGAGCGCCCGCAGCCGGTCGAACAGCCGCACGCGCAGGATCGGCGCCAGCAACGGCCCGGTGAGGCCGAGCACGATCAGCAGCGCCGCGATGTCGCCAAGCAGCAGGTGCTCGATCATGTGCGCGTAGAGCAGTTCCTCGCTCGCGCCCCCGAGAGCCGACAGCGCAACGCCGATCGTCAGCATGCCGCCGTAGAAGCACGCCTGGCGCCAGCGGGGGACCGGGTGTGGGGTTCGCGACAGCGTGCGCACCCTGCGCGCGTAGAGGAACGCGAGCAGCGCCAGCGGCCCGAGCTGCAGGACGGACTCGATCACCGTGGATGCGGCTGGCACGAGCGGGGGCATCTGCAAGCAGCGTAGGGAAGCGCGAGCCCCCGCGAGCCCTCGGCCGCGGCTCGCACGACGGCAGCCGCGGCGTCCATGAGCCACGCCGGTGTCGCGGCTGGGCGTCGCGCATTTCGTCCATCTTTACGAGGCCTTGAGGTTAGGCTGACCGCAGCGTGGTTATCTATCGCACATGACTGCCCAGAGCCTCAGCCGCCCAACCGCCGACGGGATCACCGAGCGCTTTGACCCGATCGAGTGTCTCGACGAGCGCATCCGCCAGCGGGCCGAAGCCGGGGACCCGCTCCAGCCCGGGCGCTATCTGGAAGTGCAGGGAGCCGAGCGCGGTCTCACGATCCCGCTCGAGGCCGATGCCACGCGCATAGGGCGTGGCCTCGCGGCCGACCTGCGGCTGGACGAGAGCTCCGTCTCGCGCCGTCACGCGATCGTCGTGCAGGAGGAAGGCGCCACGCGCATCCTCGACGACCGCTCCTCGAACGGCACGATCGTGAACGGCAGCCGCGTCCAGCAGGCCGATCTGCGCCACGGTGACGTGATCGTGCTCGGCCGCGTGGTGCTGCGCTACATCGAGATCACCTGAACCGGCCGCACCGGCCGCACCGGCGCCCCGCCGCGCGCGGCGCCGGTGCGCGCAGGGGTCGGCGCGGACGCTCAGTCGCCGGTGGCGAACTCTGCCCCGACCGAGGTGTCGGACGCGCGCCAGTCCTGCAGGCTTGCGAGCGAGCCGTCGATCACGCGGTTGAGGAACTCCTTGCGGTCGTTGACGTGGGGGAAGGGGACGTCGGGGACGGGCAGCTCGAGGAAGGCGCACAGCGGCTCCCAGCCTTCGGACGCCGTCCACACGAGCAGCCGCTCGGCGGGCACGTGCTCGCGCACCTCGTCGTTGTGGCGTTCCATCGCAGCGATCATCTGCTCGGGGTCCGCGTTGCCCTCCGCAAACGTGCCCTGGCCCTCCCACAGCAGCCGGTCGATCATGTTCAGAAAGCCGGCCCAGCGCGGGTTCACGCAGCCCTGCGCGCTCGAGAGCAGCCGCACGAGCGACTCTCCATGGCGGACCGACCACACCGTCTGGCGCATGCTGCGCTCCCATGACGCGGGGTCGCGCACGCTGAGCAACACCTTCGCCTCGGGGTAGGCGTCCATCAGCTCGCGGTAGAAGTAACCGCCGGGCCAGTCGACGGTCGAGTGGAAGCCGGCGAAGATCTTCTCCCAGGGCGGGATCCCGTCGAGCGCCTGCTCCCACAGCGCCGCCTGGTCGAGATCGCCGAGGACGTCCACCATGTGGTAGCAGGGGCCCAGCCCGAGCATTTCGAGTGCCAGCTTCTGTGTGAGCGTGCCCGTTCGCGGCATGCCCGCTCCTATGACCTTCATCCCAAACATGCTCCTTGCCGTGGCTCCCGGCGCGCCATTTCGGCCGCCGCTGGTGGCTCCCGCCGCACCGCGCTCGCACCGCGCCGGGAGTCGATCGCGGGGACTCTAGCCGAGCCCGCCGGGCGGTGACGCAGGCGGGCCCGGCGGGGGGGGGGACACGCGCCCAAGCGCCGGTGATAGCATCGTCGACCGTCAGGTAAACGGGGAGAGGGGCCCGTCTGACGGGCCGCCAGAGGAGGCAGAGGATGCTGATCGGGTGGACGTTCTCGCGTAGGACCGTTGCGCGCGCTGCGCGGTATCGAGCTGGACGGGCAAGGCGGGTCACGCTCGCTGGTGCGACCGCTTCGCTGGCGCTCGCGCTCGGCACGGTTCCGGCTACGGCCACGCCGACCCCCGCGGACTTCTCCGGACCGGCGTACCAGATCCTCGCGCCGGGGGAGGAAGGCGGCCTCACCCCGGGACCGTTCTCGACCGACCAGGGAAAACTCTACGACGCCCTCACGCCGGCCGGCGAAAAGGTGACCGCTCGGACGCTGGAAAAGCTGTTCCTCTCCGAGAAGTTCGGCGTGCAGGGACCGATCCTGCGGACCGAGACGACCGGCCGCGCCGGCCTTGAAATCGTGCGCGACAACCACGACATCCCGCACATCTTCGGCGCGGCGCGGGCGGATGTGATGTTCGGCTCGGGCTGGGTTGCAGCGGAGGACCGCGGGCTGCTCCTGCGTCTCGGCTTAGGCCCCGCCTACGTGGCCGCGCTTGAAGTGCCCGGCGTGAGCGCGTTCGAAATGCTGCTCAACCAGCGCTCGTTCAAACCCAGTGCGGAAGCGGTGAAATTCGTATCCGACCAGAAGGCCTCGCTCCTCGAAAAAGGCGCGAAGGGCGAACAGGTCGTGCAGGACCTCGAAGCGTGGGTCGAAGGCGTGAACGCCTATGAGGCGACGCTTGGCGGCAAACGGCTGTTCGGGCCCGTCACGCTCCCGGATGCCTTCGCCGGCTTTGCGTTCATCGGCTCGATCTTCGGCAACGGGGGCGGCGGCGAAGTCGCCAACTCCGATCTGCTCGGACGCCTGCAGGCGAAACTGGGCGCCGTCGAAGGGCTCAAGGTGTTCCGCGACCTGCGCTCCACCAACGACCCCGAAGCGCCCACCACGACGAGCAAGCCGTTCCCCTACGACACCGTGCCGAGCGGTCCCACCCCGGGGGCGGTGATGATCGACCCCGGCTCGCAGAGCGCCGTCGCGCTGAGCGCGGCGAAGGCGGCGAAAGCCTCCCGGCGCAAGGCGTCCAACTTCCTGCTCGCGGGGCCCAGCCGGGTCCAGACCGGGCACCCCGTGGCAGTGATGGGTCCGCAGCTCGGCTACTTCTACCCGGAGATCGTGATGCAGGCCGACCTGCACGGTGGGGGCATCGACGCGCAGGGGATCATCGCGCCGATCTCGCCGTACGTGTTCATCGGTCGCGGATCGGACTTCGCCTGGAGTCTCACGAGCGCGGGCAACCAGAACACGCAGCAGTTCCTCGAGCAGCTCTGCAACGCCGACAAAAGCCCGCCGAGCCGCGAATCGACGAGCTACATGTTCAACGGCGTATGCGTGCCGATGAAGAAAGTCGATGCCGGCCTGCTTGGACCGGCCCCGGGCGAACCCGAACACGAGGTGCACATGCTCGAAACCGTGCACGGCGTCGTCACGGGCACGGTGCTGGTCAAAGGCAATCCGTACGCGATCGCCCGGCTTCGCTCCACGCGCGGGCGCGAGCCGGCGGGAGAGCTCGCCTTCAGCGAACTGGACTCCAATGAAGTCCACTCGCCGCAGCAGTTCTTCGAAGCGGCCAACCACCTCGAGACGACGTTCAACATGGCCTACCTCGACAACAAAAACATCGCGTACTTCTCGACCGGCCGGCTGCCGGTTCTCGCCGCGGGCACCGACCCGAGCCTGCCGACGCTCGGCACCGGCGAATACGACTGGCAGGGATTCCTGTCGCTCGAACAGCATCCTCACGAGGTGGGGCCGGCTAACGGGCTGTTCCTGAGCTGGAACAACAAGCCCGCGCCCGAATGGGGTGCGGCCTCTGACAACTTCTCGCAGGGGCCGGTCCAGCGCGTGCAGCTCTATACCGGGTTCAACAACTTCATGACCGAGGCGTCGGACCTCGCGATCATGAACCGCGCCGCCACGCAGGATCTGCGCGCCGTGCGCGTGTGGCCGGTGATCAAGCAGGTGCTGGCCACCGGTCCCGCGCCCAGCAAACTGGCCGAAGAAACGGCGGCGTCGATCTCCAGCTGGGTCGAACAGGGGGCCAGTCGCCTCGGCTACAAGCGCCCGATCGCGCCGGCCGCGGCGGCGATGGACGCCGTCTGGACGCCGATCGCCGAAACGGTGCTCGGCCCGACGCTCGGTGAACTGCTGCCCGAGTTCAAGTCGATGGCTGCGCCCGACAACCCGCCCTCGTTCACCGGCTCGGCGTTCGACGGCGGGTGGTACGGCTACGTCTACAAGGATCTGCGCACGATCCTCGGCCAATCGGTGCTGCAGCCGTACAGCCGCATCTACTGCGGCGGGGGCGATCTCACGGCGTGCCGCAACTCGCTGTGGTCGGCGATCCAGACGGCGGCCGAAGGCGTGGCGGCCACGCAGGGAACCGACCCATCCAAATGGAAGGCAGAAGAAGTGCGCATCACGTTCCCGCCGGGCATCCTTCAATACTCGATGCGGTGGACCAACCGGTCGACCTTCCAGCAGGTGATCCAGTTCACCCACCACTCGAAATAGGGCGGCGGTAGAGCTGAGCGGGGCGCGAGGTAGGGGAACCAGCGGTTCGGGCACCAACTCAGGTGTGCGGCCGCTGGTCCGCCCCCGCGCGCGCTGATGGCGGTGTCTGACCCCGCAGGCACGAGCGTGGCCTCGCCTGAGCGGGCAAGCTCGCTGAGGCTCGCGGGCGAACGCGCGCTCGCGCGGGCGCTGATGTCGCTCCCAGGGCCGGTCCAGGTGCGGCTCTCGGGGCGTCCGCCCGTGCAGATCGACGGCCAGACGCTCACGCCCGAGACGCAGCTGACGCTCGCGCTGCTCGCGCGGCGTGGCGAGGACGCGATCGAGACCCTCACGCCCGAGCAGGCGCGCCTGATGCGCCGGCGCACCGCGGCCCTCTACGGCGGGCGAGCGCGGCCGGTGGGGGCGGTGGGAGAACTGAGCATCCCGGCTGAGCAGCCGCTGCGCGCGCGCCACTACGCGCCGCTCGCGGGCGAGGAGGGGAGGGGGATGATCGTCTTCTTCCACGGCGGCGGCTTCGTGTTCGGCGACCTCGACACGCACGACAGCCTGTGCCGCGAACTGTGCCGCCACGCGGGCGCGCACGTGCTCGCGATCGACTACCGCCTCGCCCCCGAGCACCCGTTCCCCGCAGCCGTGGAGGACGCCGAGACGGCGTTGCGCTGGGCGTTCGCGAACGCCCAGCGACTGGGTGCGGACCCGGCGCGGATCGGCGTGTGCGGCGACAGCGCTGGAGGCAATCTCGCCGCGGTCGCCTGTCAGCTGGCCGCGCGCGCGGGCGGCCCCCAGCCGGCGATGCAGCTCCTGATCTATCCCGTAACCGACTTCACCGGCAGGCGCCGCTCGCGGGAGCTGTTCGGCGAGGGCTTCTTCCTGACGAACGCGAACATGGATTGGTTCGACGCGCAGTACCTCGGCCCCGGGCGGGCCTACGCGGCGGACCCCCGGGCCTCGCCGATGCTGGCTGGAGAGCTCTCGGGCCTGGCCCCGGCGCTCGTGGTGACGGCCGCCTTCGACCCGCTGCGCGATGAGGGCGAGGAGTACGCGCAGGCCCTGCGCGCGGCGGGTACGCCCGCGATCCTGCGCCGCGTGCCGGGCGTGATCCACGGGTTCGTCAGCGCGCTGGGCGTCAGCGCGAGCGCGCGCGACGCGGTGGTCGAGATGGCGGGAGGCGCCCGCGCGATGCTGGCCGCGGCCTCGCCAGGATGACGCACGGACGCACTCGTGCCGGTCTCGTCGTGCTCGCCGCGTTGCTTGGGTGCTCGGCGCTCTTCGGGTGTGGAAAGGGCGGTCGATCCGCACCGCCGGCACTCTCGGCGACCGTCGGGCAGACGGGCGGGGACGGCCGGCCGTCGACTGCGCCCGCGCCGCCGGAAGGCAGCGCGCCGCTGACGCGCGCGCGTGCGGACGCCTATGCACGGGCGATCAACCTGACCGCCGCTGACCTCCCCGGGTTCGGGCCGACGCCGCCGAGCAGGGAACTGGAAACGCACGCACAGAAGAGCGCCGAATCCCAGTTCCTGCACTGTGCGGGCGCTCTCGGAGGTGATGGCGCGCTGGGCGAACGACGCTCGCAGGAATACACGCGGCGCGGCAGCCCGCTCGCTGAGAGCGTGAGCTCGGCGGTCGGCTTCGCGCGTACCCCCAGCCTCGCGAGCGCGGAACTTGCTGCGCTGCGCGGCGTGCGCACACGCAGGTGCCTGACCCACTATCTCGATCTGCTGTTTCGCGGCAGGCGCTTGGGCGACGGCGTGGTGGGGGCGATCTCCGTCGCCCAGGGCTCGCCGCCGGCTCCGGGCACCAGTGGCGGGTTCGGCTGGCGGATGACCGCGATCATCGCCGTCCGCACCGTGAGGCTTCCGGTCTACCTCGACATCCTCGGCTTCGTGTACGGCCGCGCGGGGGTGAGGATGCTGAGCACCTCGCTGCTGCGCCCGTTCCCCGCCGGCGCAGAGGAGCGCTTGTTCACGCTGCTGCTCGAGCGCGCGCGGTCACACACGCTGTGAGCTGGCGCCACGTGCGCCTAGCGCCCGCGCCGGCTCTTGCTGAGCAGGTGCACGGTGCGCGTCTGCGTGAGCGCCGGTGCGGGCGAGCTCCGGCGGATCGTGAGGAGCGCATCGAGCCGTCCTGCCGCCGCACGCACGAGGCTGCGGCCGAGCGCGTTGAGCGTGAGCCTGACACTCGTCGTTCTGCCCGAGGGGATCACAAAGCGAATCGTGCCGATCGCCACGGTGAGGGTGCGCCGCGCGCCGTGGCCGCGGCGCGGGCGCTTGGCGTTCATCACGAGTTCACCGGAGCACATGGTCGCGGTGCCGGCGCACGAGAGCCTGAGCGCCGCCTGAGCGCCGCCCTGCACGCTCAGCGTGGTGCCAAGCAGCGTGACCATGCCCGTGAGCGCCGCGGGAGTGGCGACCTGGAGGTTGTTCGTGCCCGAGCCCGCGCCGGTTCCCGACGTGGTAGGCGGGGATGTGGGGGCGGGGCTCCCGGTTCCGCCGCCTCCGCCGGGCCCACCAGCTCCGCCGCCGGCCGCGCCGACGATCAGCGGATGCGCCACGCTCCCGCTGAGGCCCGAGATGTCGCTGGCGGTGATGCTCGCTTCGTAGCTGCCTGCGGCCGCATAGGTGTGCGAGGCGGTGGCGCCGCCGCGTGCCACGGTGCCGTCGCCGAAGTGCCAGCAGTATTCGGTCATCGCGCCTTTGTCGGGGTCGCTCGAGGCGCTCGCGTCGAAGGCGACGGGCTGCCCGGCGACGGGGGAGGGGCTGGCCGTGAAGGCCGCGACAGGGTTCTCGTCGCCGACCACGAACGAGCGCGCTGCGCCGATGCTGGTTCCATCTTCGGTGAACAGGGTGAGGGCGACCCGCTGTTCTTCGCCGCCGATGAACACGTGGTTCGCCTTGCTCGTAGGCGCCTCGAGCGTGGGCGAGCCGTCGTTGAACTGCCAGTTGTAGCGGTACACGCCGCCCGCCGCGCTCGAGCACGAGGCGTCGAGTTTCACGTTTTCGCCGGCTTCGTTTGTGACCGCGAAAGAGGCGACAGGCGCTGCGCCGCTGAAGGTCAGCCGCTGCAGGCACCGGTTGGTCTGGTTGCTCCACTCCTGCTGGTACCAGTAGAAGTGCCCGTTGATCACCTGGTTGTATTTGGCTCCGCTCACTTCGCCGAGCGGCGCGCCGGCAACGTGGCCGCACTTGTCGCCGATCTCGCCTCCTTCTTTACCGCCGAAGTCAGTCCAAGCGGTGTTGGGCAAGGGGTCGGTGATCGACTCGACGTGCTCGTGGCTGAGGCCCCCGGACAGGACGCCGTCGACGCCGGAGGAGCCATTTGGGTGCTGGCCTTCATCACAGCCGGCGATGCCCGTGACGAACGGGTCGTTCGAGTAGATCAGCTGGCCTTCGGCCGCCAGCGGGACGTTCCCGTGATAGGCGCAGTACACCGGTTTGCTGCTCCCGGCCGAGCATTCCACTCCGGCAATCGTGAAGCAGTCCTCGACTTCGGGCGGGGTCAGCAAGAAGTACTCGTGCGCGAGGTCCGTCGCCAGCCCGTTTTCTTTGACGAACCTCGTGAGCTCTTGCTGGATCTGTTTGTCGGTGAGGCAGATCGGGGCGCGCGTGCAGTTGCCTGTTTTGGGATAGGGCTGGGTGTCGGTGTAGCTTTTCCCGAACTGCGAGCTGTAGTTGGCGAAGTGGCCTTCGGCGTCGTTGTACTGCGTTGCGACCGAGTCGACGTTCTGGTGGCCGCCGCTGTCGTGGGCGAGATCCTTGAAGTACTGGTCAACGGCCGCCTGGTAGCCCGACGGGTACGGTTTTGAGCCGGCGGGCGCCCAGTAGATCGTGTAGTTGGTGTTCGATGCCATCACCGGGCCGCCGCTGTAGTCGAGGTTTTCGAACAGCGCATCGAAGCGCATCGGCGCATTGGAGGTGCGCAGGGGCTGATAGCTGACCGTGGGGCCGGTGGGGAGGTGCACGATCACAGCCGAGGCGGGTGCTGCGCCCGCGAGGAGCGTGGCGCAGATCGCGAGCAGCGTGAGGGCGCGCACTGCGCGGCGCGGCGCGACGGGATGGCGGCGCGTGGATCGCCATGAGGCGAAGGCCGGGCGGCCGTGCCAGAGCAGCGCCGCGCAGTGCCGCGCGGGCGAACTCCGGGTCGACTCGAACTCGGGCAGGCGGATCGACGGCACTGTTCCCTCTTTGTGTGCTGTGCGGTCCGCGCCGGGCGGCGACCCGCGATCACGATCGTATATACGGCAGCGGCCGCGAACCGGGCGTACTCGACGGATGATCACGAACGCTGGACGGATGATCGGTTCCGGCTCGCGCCCGCCGAGGAACGCGCGCGCATGCCCCGGGAGCGTCACGAGGCGCTCCCCGATCTTCCGATTGCAGCTTGGAAGCGGACGGCCCAGCAGCTACCGTTGAGAGGCGATGAGAGCGGGCGGGTGGCACCGACTTCCTCGAGCCGAATGGGTCGGATCGCCGGTGGTGCCACGAGCGTGACCGCCGGCGCACTCGTGCTCGCGAACGGAATGCAGGCCGGCAACGCGCCCGGCTCTGATGCCCCAGTCGTCGTGTTCATGATCGCCGGCCTCGGCCTCGGGCTCGTGTGCGTGGCGATCTTCGCGCTGCTCCGCCGCCGCCGGCGCCGCCCGCGCAAGGCGACCGATCAGTGGCAGGCGCTCGCAGTGATGGGCGAGCTCTGCCCGCACGGCTGGCAGGCCGAGATCACCCTGTACGGATGGGGCGCGCCGGTGCCGGCCGACGCCCCACCCTCGCGCGCGCCGCTGGTGGAGCTCGAATGGAAGCAGTTCGACGAGGAGCCCGGCCGGGTGGCTGTCGCGCGGCGAGTGTGGGCACCAACAATCGAGGCGGCGCTGCAGACGATGGTGGACGATCGCTGCACGGACATCGCACTCGAAGAGATCGAGCAGTCGCTCTCCGAGGAGGATCCGTGGCCGAACGCGTGAGGGGGGGAGGGCTGGCCGGCCTGCGCAGCCGGCGGTGACGCGGGTGACGCGGGCGTGCGTGGGCGCGTCCTCAGATATGGCGGTCCCGGCGTTCCACGCCCGGTGGGCCTCGCGGCTGTGCGCTGGAGCGCCGAGACCAGCCTCCCTGGGGACCTCCTTCCCCGAGCGCGAAATGCTAGCGCGGTCGGTGCGCTCGGGCAACCGCCAAGTGCGACCGCGACCTGGGGCGGGCGGCCGCTCGATGTCGCGGTTGGGCCGGCTCGCAAGGGCTCGCCGGCAAACGGTCTGCCCCTCGCGCCCTGCCTGAGGGAAGACCCAACTGGCGAGGTCGTGAGCCGGCCAACCGCACGGCTAACCTAGTCTCGCGCGGGCCCGTCGTCGAGGCGCGCATAGCGGGTTGCACGCGAGCTCGATCGAGGCAGCCCCTTCGAGCCCGGGGGAGCGACCGCTGCTCAGAGAAACGTCGCGGAGCGCCGGACGGTCAAGGTTTCGCCCGCGGCGGTGTGGATCGTGAGGGTGAAATGCGCGATCACGGCCCGGTGGTGGGCCATCGCCGCGCGCAGCTCGCCCAGGGCGCCCGCAGCGAGGGCGAGGCGTACACGCCGCTGGCTGCCTTGTTTGAGCGACACGGTCCTCGCCCTAAGGCGCAGGGCGTGGCGGGAGCCGCCCGCCGTCAGGTAGCCGGTGATGCTCCCCGTGCCGTTCACGTCGCTGGCGAACGACACGGCGACATACCCGTGCGAGAGGCTCAGCCGTCCTGCACGGAAGATGAACGCACTACCCACCCCGGACGCCGGCACCGCGGTGACCGAGGGCCCTCGGGTGGGGATCGGCGGCACCAGCGTGATCGCGAGCGGCGACGTCGATCCCGGTCCGGGAGGGGGCGGGGGAGGTGTGGGCGCAACGACCGTGATCTGGACCGTGTTGGAGGGGACGGGCGAGTTGCCGCCGAGCGCAGACGCGGTGAAGAGGTGGGTTCCGGGCTTGAGGTCGCCGAGCGTCACCGACCAGACGCCGCTGGCCCCGACAGACACCACCGTGCCACTGCTCATCAGCCCGGGCTCGTAGACCGCGATGCTCGTGTGCGCCTGGGCGATTCCCGACAGCGTCGCCGACTCCCCGGTGACCGAGCTGCCGTCGAGGGGCGAGACGATCTCGGGCGAGAGCCACGGACCGCTGCTCGTCGCAGGATGCAGTTCGGCAAACGAAGCTGACACGCAGTCCGGTGGCGCTTTGCTCGGCACGCCCTCGTTGAAGGTCCCGAGCATGCCGAAGTGGGGCGCGGCCGGTTTGTCGGTAGGCCCGTATTCCACGGTCAGGATGTTCGCGTAGCTTCCGAGGTGCTTTTCCGGAAACCCGTCGGACAGCTTCCCGTGTTCGACCGCTTCGCCGAGCGCGCCCACGGTCACCCGGTTTCCGCTCACGATCATGCACGTGACCTTGCCCGCGAACGTGTAGAAGGGACCGAGGCCCTGGTTCGCGGGTTCGCGGCCCTCGGTGGAGAGGACACCTTCGACGCCCGCGGTCGTGAGCGTCGCTTCCACGTTGGCTTCGCGAACGCCCGAGGTGTCGGGGTCGTTGTTGCCGTCGACGTGCCCGCTCAGCGTCACGGATGGGGTCGAGGAGGCGGACGCCGCAGATGCGTAGAGGAGCAGCCACGCTGCGAGCAGCAGGCCGAGGAGTGTGGCCGTCCTCAGCGTCGAGGAGCCCAGTCCCATCTGAGGCTTGCTCGCCCTGCTGTCAGCGCTCGCCGTCACGTGTCCCCTCCGCCCGCACCCGAGCGACGCACGCTAGCACCCGCAACTCCGCCGCCCTAGCGATGAAACGCTGCCTGCGCCAGCCGATCCCGGCGGTCGTGTCGATGCCCGATGAGGTCCCGCGCTCGGGGGCCGCGGGACCTCGGCCTCCCGCAGCCGGAACGGACGGTAGATGTCGATTTCGGCGAGACCCGTTCGTCTGAGCTTGAGAGAGGCGGGGAGCGCCCGCCCATAACAGGGAGGTTCATCGATGCCGCACTACCTGCTGTCCGCCCACTCGGTCGAGGGCCAGGCTCGCCCGCCGATGACCGCCGAGCAGATGAAGGACGCCATGACGCGCATCAACGGGCTCGAGGCAGAGATGAAGGCGGCCGGCGCATGGGTCTTTGGCGGGCGCCTACAGCAGCCGGACGCCGCCATGGTCGTACGCGCGTCCGACGGCGAGACGCTGATCACCGACGGACCCTTCGCGGAGACGAAGGAGCACCTCGGCGGCTTCTACCTCATCGAGGCCGAGGATCTCGACACCGCTCTCTCGTGGGCATCGAAGACCGCGGCCTGCGTCGATACCCCGATCGAGGTCCGTGCGTTCTGGGAGCAGCCCGGGGGCTGAGCCGCGGGAGGCGACGCACGACTCGGACGGCCGCGGTGGAGGAACGCTCGGCGCACGTGGCGCCGCCGTGGTAGGGTCCCCGCGCCACGGAGGGTTGCGGGCGCCTAGAGCACTGCGCGTGTGGTCAGATCACAGTCAATTACGGATGAACGAGGGGGACCACATGCAGCGAGTGACGTTCAACACGCCATCGCGTCGCAGTATCCGCAGCGGTGCGCTGCTGGGCACGGCGATCATTGCCGTCTTTGCCATGAGCTCCACAAGCGCGTCGGCGCTGGTCGCGCAGTTGAGTAGCGGTGCGAGGCTGAGCTACCAGCCGGCTCCAGGAGCGCCGGCCGCGGCCAAAGCCAAACCGTTCGTCTTTGTGCCGCTGATCAATCACGGTGGTCCGGTGATGGCGTCCAACACGAACTACGTGATCTTCTGGTCCCCTCCCAAAACCAAATACGCCTCGGGGTTCACCGGCGGCGTCGGCGCGTACTTCAAGAATCTCGCCCACGACAGCGGCAAAACGGCCAACGTCGACTCGAT
>FSYY01000128.1_pt1 | contig 14591 bp, 12 predicted proteins | sample 1638681 | NCBI WGS metagenome assembly FSYY01 (sample SAMEA3914813, study PRJEB12502) | metagenome | biome: forest; material: soil | place: Canada | collected 2011-07-07 | depth 0.3 m | reverse complement strand
GGTCCTGGTGAACTGGCCTGCACAGCGAACATAGCAGCGTGGATTCGCTCGTCGCGAAAGACGCTGCTCATCGCCTCGTGGCCCGCCATGCCCACCACATCATCAACGGCTGCAGCGGCAGGCGCGCGAACAGCGCCCAGCGGGGCAGCTTCTTGAAGCGCGCGGGAGTCTGGGCCATGTAGATGTTCGCCGGGAACACCGCCGCCAGCAGCGCCACCAGCCAGACGCCCGAGAGCCGGCGCGTCCACGGCAGCAGGACTCCCGCGCCGCCGAGGATCTCGGCCACACCGCTCACCCGCACGACCCGCGCGGCATCGCCCTGCAGCGGCGGCGGCACCATCGCTTCGTAGAACCGCGGCGAGCGGAAGTGGTTGATGCCCGCGCCTATGAAGAACCAGGCGAGCACGCCGCGCGAGCGCCTGTGCGATCCCTGCTGTGCTGAACCTGCCTCCATTGCACCCCTTTCAGACGCGCGGCGCCGGCGAGCCGCACCGGCAGATTATCTAGCGCTCGGCAATCAGGGAGCGTCCGGTCATCGCCGCCGGCTGGGCGATGCCGAGGGTCTGCAGCAGCGTGGGCGCCACGTCGGCGAGGATCCCCCCCTCTTGGCGGAGCGCGACGGCCGGGCTCGTGAGGATCAACGGCACGGGGTTCAGCGAATGCGCGGTGTTGGGGCTGCCGTCGGGCTCGAGCATGTGGTCGGCGTTGCCGTGATCGGCGGTGACGAGGCACACCCCGCCGCTCTCGTGCACCGCCGCGAGCACCCGCCCCAGGCACTCGTCCACGGTCTCGATCGCGGCCACCGCCGCGGCGATCACCCCGGTGTGACCCACCATGTCGGCGTTGGCGAAGTTGATGATGCCGAAGCGCGGCCGATCCTCGCGCCAGGCCCCCACGAAGGCATCGGCCGCCTCGCGCGCGGCCATCTGCGGCTTGTGGTCGTAGGTGGGAACGTCGCGCGGCGAGGGCACCATCTCGCGGCGCTCGCCCGCGAGAGCCGCCTCGTCGCCGCCGTTGAAGAAGTACGTGACGTGCGGATACTTCTCGGTCTCGGCGACGTGCAGCTGGGAGGCGCCCGCCGCCGCAAGCAGCGCCGAGAGCGTCGTGTCCGGGTGCTCGGGGGCGAACACCACCGGGTATGTCCAGTCCTCCTCGTAGCGGGTGAGCGTCGTGTATCGAGCGACCGGCGGCGCGCCGCCACGCCCCTGCCAGCCGGGCAACTGCTCCTCGCCCGCGCCGAACCCGGGCTCGGCGAGCGCGCGCGTGAGCTGGCGCATCCGGTCGGGACGGAAGTTGAAGCACAGCACGCTGTCCCCCGCTCTGATCAACGCCTCCGCGCCGACGAGCGTGGGCTCGATGAACTCGTCGGTCTCGCCGCGGTCATAGGCGGCCCGCACCGCCCCCTCGCCGCTGTCGGCGTGGTAGGGAGCACGCCCGTGCACGAGCATGTCGTAGGCCCGCTGGGTGCGTTCCCAGCGCCGGTCGCGGTCCATCGCCCAGTAGCGCCCCTCGACCGAGCCGACGCGCACGCCGCTGGTGGCGTCAAGCTCGGCGAGAAACGCCGCCCCGGCGTGCGGAAGGGTGTCGCGCCCGTCGGTGAAGGCGTGCACGACGAGATCCCCGCTGCCGAGCTCGCGGGCGATCGCGATCAGCGCACGCAGGTGCGCGAGCGAGGAGTGCACGCCGCCGTCAGAGACAAGGCCGAGCAGGTGCACGCGCGGGGCCCCGCCGAGCGCCGCCCGCAGGACCTCGCTGCGCGCGAGCGACCCGTCGGCGATCGCGTCGTCTATGCGCACGAGGTCCTGGCGCACGACGGTACCGGCGCCCAGGTTCAGGTGCCCGACCTCGCTGTTGCCCATCTGCCCGTCCGGGAGGCCCACCGCGCGACCGCAGGCGGTGAGGGTCGTGTGCGGGTAGGAGGACCAGAGCTCGTCGAAGACGGGGGTGTGGGCGAGCGAGACCGCGTTTCCGGGGCCGGGCGCGGCCAGACCCCAGCCGTCGAGCACCACCAGGCAGGCGCGCGGGGCCGGCAGGCTCCCGGGGCCAGCGGGGATGCTCATCGCGCGGCCGCGGACACGATCTGGGCGAATGACTCGGCCTCCAGCGAGGCACCCCCGACCAGCGCGCCGTCGACGTCTGCGAGCGCGAACAGCTCGGGCGCGTTGTCCGGCTTGACCGAGCCGCCATAGAGGATCCGCACCCGCTCGGACGCCTGCTTGTCGCGGTCGCCCACGAGCGCCCTGATGAAGGCGATCGCCTCCTGCGCCTGCTCCGGCGTGGCGACGCGGCCGGTGCCGATCGCCCAGATCGGCTCATATGCGATCACTACGTCCGCGAGGCGCTCGCCTGGGACGCCCGCAAGATCCTCGCGCACCTGCTGGCGGAGCTTGCGGTCGGTGTCGTCGTTGTCTCGCTCGTCCTCGGTCTCGCCCACGCACAGGACCGGCACGAGGCCGGCCGCGAGCGCGGCGGGGACCTTCAGCGCGAGCGCCTTGTCGGTCTCGCCGAACATCGCGCGGCGCTCGGAGTGCCCGAGGATGACGCCGCGCACGTCGAGCTCGCTGAGCATCGGCGCAGAGATCTCTCCGGTGTAGGGCCCCTCGGGCTCCTGGTGGACGTTCTGGGCGTAGACCTCCACCCGCGAGCCGCGCGCGCTGTCGACCATCGCCCGCAGGTCGGTGAAGGGGACGCAGATGGCGACGTCGACGCCGTCGACCGACGAGACCCGGGGCAGCAGTGCCTGGATGTACTCCTCCGCCTGCTCCTCGGTCTTGTACATCTTCCAGTTGCCCGCGATCAGCGGCGTGCGCGCGCTCATCCGCCCACGGCTCCTCCGACGCCGGCCGCCTCGAGCGCCGCCACCCCAGGCAGGACGTGGCCCTCGACCAGCTCGAGCGTCGCGCCACCGCCCGTGGAGAGGTGGTCGACGCTCCGCTCGAGCCCGAACGCGGCGAGCGCCGCCGCCGAGTCGCCGCCGCCGACGACGGTCATGCCAGGCGCGTCGGCGACCGCCTGGGCGACCGCGCGGGTGCCGGCTGAGAACGGCTCGAGCTCGAACGCGCCCATCGGCCCGTTCCAGAAGACCGTGCCCGCGCGAGCGATCTCGCGGCCGTAGCGCTCCGCCGTGGCGGGACCGATGTCGAGCCCCATCCAGCCCGCGGGCACCTCCACCCCGTCGAGCACACGATGCTCCGCATCGGCGGAGAACTCCTTGGCGATCACCAGATCGGAGGGCAGCTCGACGCGCGCGTGGCCGGGTGAGGCGGCGGCGGCGAGAGCCCGCGCAGCGTGGCCCGTGTCCTCCTGGTCGCACAGCGAGTCGCCCACCGCGTGCCCCTGCGCGCACAGGAACGGGAAGCACATGGCGCCGCCGATGATCACCACGTCGGCGAGCTCGAGAAAGCGGTCGATCACCGCGATCTTGTCCGCGACCTTGGCCCCGCCGATGATCGCCACGAGCGGGTGCTCGGGCGCCTCGAGAATCCGCCGGAGCGTGCTCACCTCGCGTTCGAGCAGCCGTCCCGCCGCGCTCGGCAGCAGCCGTGCGACCCCCGCCGTGCTCGCGTGGGCGCGGTGTGCAGCGCCGAATGCGTCGTTGACGTACACGTCCGCCAGCTCGGCCAGCTGGCGTGCGAGCTCGGGGTCGTTGCGCTGCTCGCCGGGCTCGAAGCGGACGTTCTCGAGCACCAGCACCTCGCCCTCGCCGAGGGCATCGGCGAGGGCCTTCACCTCCGGGCCCACGACAGCCGGGGCGAGCGCGACCCGGGCCTCGGTCAGCTCGCGCAGGCGCTCGGCGACGGGGGCCATCGAGAGGTCCTCCTCGCGGCGCCCCTCGGGCCGGCCGAGGTGGGAGACGAGCAGCAGCCGCGCACCGCGGGCGCGCAGCTCCTCGATCGTGTCGAGCGCAGCCACGATCCGGGTGTCGTCGGCGACGTGCCGGGCACCGTCGGCGTCCGCACGCAGCGGCACGTTGAAGTCCACCCGCACGAGCACGCGCTTGCCGCGCACCTCGAGCTCATCGATGCTCCTCACCAGATCCCTCCGATCCCGCCGTGCTCCGTCACGATATTCCGTCCATCCGGCGCCGCGGGGGCGCCGCCGCTGCGCCCCGATCGGGGCTCACAGGACCCTCTGCACCAGATCCACGAGGCGGTTGGAGTATCCCCACTCGTTGTCGTACCACGCCACCACCTTGGCCATCGTGCCGTCGATCACCGCGGTCAGTTTGGAGTCGACGATCGAGGAGTAGGGCGAGCCGACGATGTCGGTCGAGACGATCGGGTCCTCGGTGTACTGCAGGAGCCCGGCGAGCGGTCCGCTCGCCGCCGCCGCGGCAAGCGCGCCGTTGATCTCCTCCACGCTGCTCGCGCGCTCGCACTCGACTGTGAGATCGACGACCGACCCCGTCGGCACGGGTGCGCGCACGGCGAAGCCGTGCAGCTTTCCCTGCAACGCAGGGATCACCAGCCCGATCGCCTTGGCAGCGCCGGTCGAGGCGGGGATCAGGTTGATCGCGGCCGCCCGCGCCCGCCGGAGGTCCTTGTGCGGCAGGTCCTGCAGCCGCTGGTCAGCCGTGTAGGCGTGGATCGTGGTCATCAGGCCGTGCTTGATGCCGACGGTGTCGTTGAGCACCTTCGCCACCGGCGCCAGGCAGTTGGTCGTGCATGAAGCGTTGGAGATCACGTCGTGGCGGTCGCGGTCGTATACCTCGTCGAAGTTCACGCCCAGCACAACCGTCGCGTCGGGGTCGGTGGCGGGCGCCGAGATGACCACCTTCCGCGCTCCCTGGGCGAGGTGCTTGGCGGCGCTCTCGCGGTCCGTGAACAGGCCGGTGGACTCGATCACGACGTCCACCCCGAGCTCGCCCCACGGGAGCGCGGAGGGATCGCGCTCGGCGAGCACCTTCAGCTCGCGCCCGTCCACCTCGATCGCGCCTGCGCGGGCCACCACCGTGCCGGGGTAGGGGCCGAGGATCGAGTCGTACTTGAGCAGGTGCGCGAGCGTGGTCGAGTCGGTCAGGTCGTTGACCGCCACCCACTCGATGTCCGCCCCGCGGGCCTCGCCCCGGGCCTTGGCGGCACGGAACACGTTCCGGCCGATGCGGCCGAATCCGTTGATCCCCACGCGTACGGGCATTCGTTGCCTCCTGAAGCGAAAATGAACGATGCCGGGCGCGGAAGTGCTGGCCGATCGGAGATCGCATTCGATCTCCGATCGGTCCCTCGCCCGGCGTGCCCGCGCAGGCTATCAGCGGCCCCGCGGCGGCGCACCGCCTCGCGCATGCGCGGGCCCTCGGCCGCGGCGCCCAAGGCGCGGATGGGACGCGGGGGCGGACGAGGGCCTCAGTCCCTGATCGTCGCGGCGAGCGCCTCGGCTGAGACGGCGGTGATGTCCGCCGCGAAGAACTCGAGATTGCGCTCGATGCGATCCGCCGGCCAATCCCACCAGCCCGAGTCGAGCAGCACCTGGGCGACCGGCGCGGGGCAGCGAGATCTGATCTCGCGCGCGGGAACGCCGCCGACGATCGTGAACGGAGCCACATCGCCGCTCACGACCGCTCCCGCGGCGACCACCGCGCCGGCGCCGATGCTCACGCCGGGCAGGACCGTGACACCATCGCCGATCCAGCACGCCGGGCCGATCTCCACGTCGGCGGCGACCACGAGCGACTGAGATGGCAGCCCGAGCCTGCGATGAAGAGCGAACTGCATGTTGGGCAGGTTCGTCGCGTGGTTCTCCGTGAGGATCGTCACCCGGCGGCCGAGAGCGCAGTAGGGGCCGATCGAGGCTCGTCCCTCGCCACGGATCGAGGCCGGCCCGTTGATGCGGGCGTCGTGTCCGATGACCGTGCCCCGCTCGATCTGGGACCCGACCGCCACCCAGCAGCCGGCGCCGACCTCCACCCCCCTCGCGCGCAGGCGATCGAGCCAGATGGCCCCGATCCGCCGCTTCCAGCGCCTCAGTCCCGGCATCGCCACGGCTCCCGACGCTCAGGCGCCGCGCGGCGCCTTGTCGATGTCGCGATGAGCGACCGCGACGTCGAGATCGTCGCTCTCGCGGTAGCGAGCCGCGAGGTGCTCGGCGATCGCCACGGACCGGTGGCGCCCACCGGTGCAGCCGATCGCGATCACCATATGCGCCTTGCCCTCGGCCACGTACTGCGGCAGCAGGAAGTCGAGCAGCGCGTTGAGCCGCGTGTACAGCTCCTCGAGGCGGCCGTCGCCGGCGATGTAGTCGACCACCGCCTGGTCGAGCCCGGTGAGCGCGCGCAGCTCTGGCTCGTAGTGGGGATTTGCCAGGAAGCGCACGTCGAACGCCAGATCCTCCTCGCGCGGGGGGCCGTGCTTGAAGCCGAAGCTCATGAACGTCACCGACAGCCGGCCGGCCCGCTCGCGCGGAAGGAACTCGCGCGCGATCTTCTCGCGGAGCATCGCGGCGGACATCCCGGTCGTGTCGATCACGAGGTCGGCACGGCCGCGCAGCGGCTCGAGCAGCGCGCGCTCGGCGGCCACGCCAGCGGCGACGCTGCCCTCGGGGGCGAGCGGATGGCGCCGGCGGGTCTCCTTGTAGCGGGTCACGAGCGTCTGCTCGGCCGCCTCGAGAAACAGCACGTGATGGTTGAGGCCGAGCGCGTCGAGGTCGTCGACGACCGCTCGCAGCGCCTCGAAATAGACGCCGCCGCGCACGTCGGAGACGACCGCCGCCTGCTCGACCTTCGAGCCCTTGTGCACGAACAGCTCGACCAGCGAGCGAATCATCTCCGGGGGCAGGTTGTCCACACAGAAGTAGCCCGCGTCCTCGAACACGTTCATCGCGGTCGACTTGCCCGCGCCCGAAAACCCGGTGATCACCACGAGGTCGCGCAGGCGCGACTCGAACACCGGCTCGCTCGGCTTACCGCGGGCTCGCTGCAGGGTCAAGGGCCTGATGACGGCCATCGACACCCATTCTGCCGCGCTCGGCGGACAAGCCGTGAAGTTCCTGTTCGCGCCGAGGCTCAGCCGGCGCGGTGCAGGTGGCCGTAGAGCTCGCGCCCGACCTTCGCTGGCAGGCCGGGGACTGCGGCCAGCTCCTCACCGGAGGCGGCGACGATCGCCTCGGGCGAGCCAAAGTGGGCCAGCAGCGCACGCTTGCGCGCCGGCCCGATCCCGGGCAGCTCATCGAGCAGCGAGCTGGTCATCGCCTTGTCGCGGCGGCTGCGGTGATGGGTGATCGCGAATCGGTGTGCCTCATCGCGCACCCGCTGCAGCAGCTGCAGCTCGGGAGTGGAGTGCTCGAGCACAAGCGGCCCGGGACGACCGGGGATGAATATCTCCTCGATCCGCTTGGCCAGCGACACGACCGCCACGCCGCGCTCGCGGAACCCGCGCAGCGGGGCCAGCCCGGCGGCCAACTGGCCCTTGCCGCCGTCGATCACCACCACGTTGGGGAGCGCGGCGAAGCTCGCATCGTAGGAGGGGTCGTGGGGGGAGAGGTCGGACTGGCGCTCCCACTGGGCGTAGCGGCGGCTGAGCACCTCGGCCATCGAGGCATAGTCGTCCGGCCCGGACTCGACGGTGCGGATCCGGAAGCGGCGGTAGTCCGCCTTCTTCGGCGCGCCCCCCTCGAACACCACCATCGAGGCGACCGTGTGCGTCCCGCCGAGGTTTGAGATGTCAAAGCACTCGATCCGGATCGGCGGCACGTCGAGGTCGAGCGCCAGCTGCAGTCCCTCGAGCGCCTCCACGCGGCCCTGCCGGCGTCGCTCGGCGCGCAGCCGCTCCTGATCGAGCGCCAGACGGGCGTTGCGCTCGGCGAGCTCGAGGATCCGACGCTTCTCGCCGCGCTCGGCCGCGCGCAGCTCCACCGGACCCTCGCGTCGCCGCGCGAGCGCATCGGCGAGCGCCGCCCGATCGCCGAGCTCTGCCTGCACCACGAGCAGCGGGGGGATCGACATGTGGCTGCCGTAGTACTGCACCATGAACTCCTCCCCCACCTCGGCCACGTCGCGCTCGGTCTCGTTGGCGAGGTAGAACGACTGGCGGTCGGACAGCACGCCGTCGCGCACCTGGAAGACCTGCGCGTTCGCCTCGCGCCCGTCGACCGCCACCGCGACCGCGTCGAAGGTCCCGACCGACTCGTGTCCCACGCGTCGGCGCTCGAGCAGCGACCGCACCGCCCGCAGGCGGTTGCGCTCGAGCGTCGCCTGCTCGTACTCCTCCGCCGCGGCGGCTGCGCGCATGCGCGCATCGAGGTCGCGCTCGATCGCGGCGAAGCGACCCGAGAGGAAGTCGATCACGCCCTGGATGCTCTCGCCGTACTCCTCCTTGCTGACGTAGTCCACGCACGGGGCTCCGCAGCGCTTGATGTAGTAGTCGAGGCAGGGACTGCCGCTGCGGCGGCCGGGCTCGGGTCCGGTGCAGGAGCGGAACATGAACACCTTCGCGAGCACCTCGAGCGTGGAACGAACCCGCTTGGCGTTCGAGTAGGGGCCGAAGTAGACGCGGTTCGCGCGGTGGCGCTCGCGCGTGAAGTACACGCGCGGGTAGTCCTCATCGAGCGAGATCGCGATGAACGGATAGGACTTGTCGTCGCGCAGGCGGATGTTGAAGCGCGGCCGGTACTGCTTGATGAAGCTCTGCTCGGCGAGCAGCGCCTCGGCCTCGGAGGCCACCACCACGCATTCGATGTGCTCGACCGCGCCCACCATCTCAGCGTGCCCGGGGCTGCTCGGCACGTGCGCCTTGGCGAAGTGCGAGGCGACGCGCTTGCGAACCGACTTCGCCTTGCCCACGTACAGGACCCGCCCGCGTCCGTCGCGGAAGATGTACACGCCCGGCTGGTCGGGAAGCGCACGCCGCTGCTCGGCGATGCTCGCCTTGGCATCGTGCGCGTCGCTCAGTTGCTCGGTAGCTGCCATCCATCCGAGGATACGAGGCGGCCAGGGCGGCCCGGCAGGCGCCCCGCCGCACGGCAGCCCGATGCGGTCGCGCGCCCCTGCTCAGTAGCTGCGCGAGTGGCGGTAGACCTCCATCAGCGCGTACGCGACCCCGCCCAGCATCACGAACCACGCGAGCTCGCCGAGCCCCGTTTCCCACATGCGCGAACGGGCGATCCACAGGAACAGTGCCAGCGCGAGCCCGCCGTAGAGGAGCGCGCGGTGGCGGTCGCCGAGGCCGTAGAGCGAGACCCGCCGTTCGCGGTAGAAGCGCAGCCCCACGTAGGCGAAGCCGACGCCGAACGCCACCCACAGCGCGCTTTCGAATCCGGCCGCCGCCCGGCCACCGCCGGGCAGGAAGGCCACGAGCGCGGCCAGCACCACTACGATCGCGACGTTGCGGGCGGTGCGCATCCTGTCCATGGCAGAAGTCTAGGCCAGCCCGCGAGCGCATCCCCCAGCCGGGACCGCGTGGACCCACCCGGCGACCGCATGCGCGCACAGCCGGCAGGCGCGCGCTAGTCGATCAGGGACTCCAGGCGCGCGTAGGCCTCCTCGACCGCGCGCTTGGCGGCGGTGTGGCGGGCCTCGGACTTGGCGGCCTCGTAGCGCGTGGCCCAGGCGGCCGGATCGGCGAGCTGGTCCTCGAGCACGCGCATCGCCTCCTCGGCCGCTTCGATCGCGCGCTCGGCCTTGGCCTGCTCGGTGAGCCGGTTCTTGGAGGGCCCCGACGCGCGAGCCTTGGAGCGCCCTTTCCCGCTCGCGCGCTCGCCGGCGGAATCCGTCCCGGTGGCGGAGCCCGCGGCGGCGCGTGCGCCCGAGATCGCCGCGGCCCCGACCGAGCTCGCGTCGGGTCGGGCGCCGTTGGCGGCGGGTGCAGGGACGGGAGCGTGCCCGGCGGCGATCGCCGCCCGGCGTTCGTCGCGCACGCGCACGTACTCAGGCCAGCCGCCGGAGTAGCTGTGCAGCGCACCGTCCTCGACCGCCACCGTGCGCTGACCGACCGCGTCGAGCAGCGCGCGGTCGTGGGAGACGAGCAGCACCGCCCCGGGGAAGGCACGCAGCGCGTCCTCGAGTGCCTCGCGACTCTCCAGGTCGAGGTGGTTCGTGGGCTCGTCGAGGATCAGCACGTTGGGCGGGTTGCTGCCCGCCCCGACTAGCACCGCAAGCGACAGGCGCCGGCGCTCGCCGCCCGAGAGCCCGCTCAGCGGCTTTTCGGCCTCCTCGCCGGAGAACAGGAAGCGCCCGAGCAGCGCGCGCGCCCGATTCGGGCTGAGGCCGGTCGCGCGCTGGGCGGCATCGAGCACGCTCTGCTCCGCGGCGCCGCCCGCGCCGAGCTCCTCGGCGTGCTGGGAGAGGTAGCCCACGCGCACGTTGTGGCCGGTGCTGAGCTTTCCCGCGGAGAGCGCGCGAGCTCCTGCAAGGGTCTCGATCAGGGTCGTCTTGCCGCTCCCGTTGGGTCCAACGAGCGAGACGTGCTCGCCGCGCTCGAGCCACAGCTCGGCGTGCTCGAGCAGGCTGACCTTGCCCGCTCCCTCGCCGACCTCCACGCGACCGTCGAGCAGCTCGAAGATCACCCGTCCGGAGCGCTCGGGCGTGGAGAAGTTGAACTCGAGGCCGCGTTGGTCGGCGGGGTCGCGCTCGATCCGCTCGATCTTCGCGAGCTTCTTGACGCGCGACTGCGCCTGGCGGGCCTTCGTGGCCTTGTAGCGGAAGCGCTCGATGAAGCGTTCCATGCGCGCGATCTCGGCCTTCTGTGCGTCGATCGCCCGGCCCAGCGCGAGCTCGCGCGCGGCCTGCTCGCGGCGCCACTGGTGCCAGCTGCCGGCGAAGAAGCGCGAGCGCGTGGGCGCCGAACCGTACAGCTCGAGTACGGCCGTGCCGACCGCCTCGAGGAACCAGCGGTCGTGCGCGACCAGCATGACCGCTGCGTCGAGCTCGACGAGCGTCTGCTCGAGCCACTCGAGCGACTCGATGTCGAGGTGGTTGGTGGGCTCGTCGAGTAGCAGCACCTCCGCGCCGGTAGCGAGCGCGCGGGCGAGCGAGGCACGCGTGAGCTCACCGCCAGAGAACGTGTCGAGCCTGCGATCGAGGTCCGCGTCACGGAACCCGAGCCCGTGCGCCATCGCAGTTGCGCGATTGCGCCACAGATAGCCGCCGCGCACCTCCAGGCGCGCCTGGGCGTCCGCGTAGCGGGCGAGCAGCGCCTCGTCGCTCGCGCCGCCGGCCATGCGAGTCTCGAGCCCGTTGAGCTCGGCCTCGATCTGGAGCTCCTCGACGCAGCCGGAGAGCACGTAGTCGCGCAGCGCCATCGCGCGCTCGCGCGGCGGCCGCTGGTCGTGCAGCGCGATCCGCACGCCCTTGGCGACGCTCAGCTCCCCCTTGTCGATCGAGGTCTCCCCAGCGAGCATCCGCAGCAGCGTGGTCTTGCCGGCGCCGTTGCGCCCGGCGACGGTGAGGCGTTCGCGCGGCTCGAGCTTGAGCGAGACGCCGCTCAGCAGCGGCTTTCCGGCGATGTCCTTGTGCAGGTCTGAGGCGGTCAACAGAGCCATCGGCTGCTGATGGTAGGGCGCCGCGGCGCACCGCTCCGATCGCCGCGCGCCGACACGCTCAGCTAGGATCTGCGCCACGATGCGCTCCCGCCTGCTCGCATGGATCCTGCCGCTGACGCTGCTCCTGGCGCTCGTGCTCGCGCCGAGCGCGCTCGCCTTCAACGACGGCCGCGGCTTCTATGGCGCGACCGACGACAAGGTCGTGACCGACGCCGGCCTGATCCTGGTCGTCTTCTTCCCCACGTTCATCTTCGTGATGAGCCGCCTGCAGGCGCACCTGGAGAAGCGCAAGGAAGCGCGCAAGGCGGCCGCCAAGGCGCTGTCGAGCAGCGCGTTCATGCGCGGCGGCTGGTAGCGCGCGCGGCGATGGCCCGCCCCGAGGGGGAGGCGCGAGGCGAGCCGGCAGTTGAGCCGCGAGCAGGCGAGGCGGTCCACTACGAGCGGATCGGAGCGGCGGCCGTGATCACGATCGACCGCCAGCACCGGCGCAACGCGGTCGACGGCCCGGCGGCTGCGGCGCTGCACGAGGCCTACCTGCAGTTCGAGGCCGACGAGCAGGCGCGCGTGCTCGTGCTCACCGGCGCCGGCGGAGTGTCGTTCTGCGCGGGCGCGGACCTGAAGGCGACGGACACGTTCGTCCCGCGCCTGATGAGCGAGGAGGGGCCGATGGGCTTCACCCGGCTGACCCCCTCGAAGCCGACGATCGCGGCGATCTCGGGGTACTGCCTGGCCGGCGGCCTCGAGCTCGCGCTGTGGTGCGACCTGCGGATCGCGACTGAGACCGCCGTGCTCGGCTATCCGGAGCGCCGCTGGGGGGTGCCTCTGATCGACGGCGGCACCCAGCGCCTGCCGCGGATCGTGGGCCTCGGGCGGGCGCTCGATCTGATCCTCACGGGTCGCATGATCGACGCCCGCGAGGCGCACGCGATCGGTCTTGTGACCGAGGTGGTTTCGCCGGCGGCCCACCTCGAGCGGGCGCTCGCGCTCGCGGAGGGCCTCGCGCGCTTTCCGCAGCGGACGATGCTCGCCGACCGGCGCGCGGCGATCGAGGGGCTCGGCATGACGCTCGCCGAGGGCCTCGCGCTCGAGGCGCGCACGGGGCCCGAGGTGTTCGAGGACGGAGCGCAGGGAGCAGCGCGCTTCGCCGCCGGCGAGGGCCGCGGCGGCGCAGGCGCCGGAGCCTAGCGCCGCGTACGCCGCCACGGCCCGGGCAGGTGAGGGGATTCGGCTCCTGCGCCGAGCCGACGCGGGTCCGGGCCGTACACGGGGAGTGGCTTTGCGGATAGGCTCTCCGGGGCATGTCCTACTTCATCACTGGAGCGACCGGTTTCATCGGGCGGCGCCTGGTGGAGCACATGCTCGAAAACCGCCAGGGCAAGATCTACGTGCTCGTGCGCGAGGCCTCCAAGGGACGCCTGGACGACCTGGTGGAGCGCTGGGGCATGGTCGTGGGCCCCTCGGCCGCCGAGCGCATAGAGCCCGTGTTCGGCGACCTGCGCAGGCCGCTGCTGGGGGTCGAGAAGGAACAGGTGGAGGAGCTTCGCGGCAAGATCACCCACTTCTTCCACCTCGCGGCCGTCTACGACATGACCGCCCCGGCCGAGCGCAACACCGCGGTGAACGTCGGGGGCACGACGCACGCGGTGGAACTCGCGCGGGCGATCGACGCCAAGCATCTGCATCACGTCTCCTCGATTGCCGTGGCCGGCCAGTACCGGGGCGTGTTCGACGAGGAGATGTTCGACGAGGGGCAGAAGCTGCCGTCCCCGTATCACCGCACGAAGTTCGAGTCGGAGCGGATCGTGCGCGAGCAGCCCTACGTGCCCTACCGGATATACCGCCCGGGGATCGTCGTGGGCGACTCCCGGACGGGCGAGATGGACAAGATCGACGGGCCGTACTACTTCTTCAAGGCGATCGAGCGCATGCGCCACCTGCTGCCCGAGTGGGTGCCGCTCGTGGGGCTCGATCTCGGGCACACCAACATCGTGCCGGTGGACTGGGTGGCGGCCGCACTGGAGCACATCGCGCACGAGCCCGGGCTCGACGGGCGCGCCTTCCACCTGACCGACCCGCGCCCGCAGCGGGTGGATGAGCTCCTCAACGAGCTCGCCACCGCGGCGCACGCGCCGCGCTTTGCGGTGAGCATCGACAAACGGCTCGTCGACCCGCTGCCCAAGTGGCCGCTGCAGCTCGCGAGCGCGCTGCCGCCGTTCCGCCAGGTGCGCAAGCTCGCGCTGCGCGAGCTCGGCATCCCCGCGGAGGTGCTCTCCCACATGGAGCTCGTTCCGCGGTTCGACACGCGCGAGACCGCAGCCGCGCTGTCGGGCTCGCCGCTCGAACAGCCGCCGCCGCTGGGGGAGTACGTCGGGCGCCTGTGGGAGTACTGGGAGCGCGAGATGGACACCGACCTCGGACGGGGCCGCTCGCTCAAGGACGCGCTCAACGGCAAGCACGTGCTGATCACCGGCGCGTCCTCGGGCATCGGCCGCTCGACTGCGCTGAAGGTCGCGGCGGCCGGCGGCGTCCCGCTGCTGGTCGCGCGCAACGTCGAGAAACTCGAGGAAGTGCGCGCCGAGATCGTGGCCGGCGGCGGCACCGCGTACGTGTACGCGGCTGACATCTCCGACATCGAGTCGATCGAACGGCTGCTCGAGCGGGTGCTCGCCGATCACCGCAACATCGACGTGCTCGTCAACAACGCCGGGCGCTCGATCCGGCGCTCGATCGCGCTCAGCTATGACCGCTTCCACGACTTCGAACGCACGATCCAGCTCAACTACTTCGGCGCGGTCAAGCTGATCATCGGCCTATTGCCGCACATGCGCCAGCGCGGCTCCGGCCACATCGTGAACGTCTCCTCGATCGGCGTGCAGACCAACCCACCGCGCTTCTCCGCCTATGTAGCCTCGAAGGCGGCGCTCGACGCATTCAGCCGGGTGGTGGCCTCCGAGGTGGTGGGCGACGGCGTTTCGTTCACGACGATCCACATGCCGCTCGTGCGGACGCCGATGATCGCGCCAACGAAGATGTACGACGCCTTCCCGGCGATCAGCCCCGAGGAGGCGGCGGACATGATCTGCGAGGCGATGCGCAGCCGGCCGAAGCAGATGGGCACCCGT
>FSYY01000295.1_pt1 | contig 14636 bp, 16 predicted proteins | sample 1638681 | NCBI WGS metagenome assembly FSYY01 (sample SAMEA3914813, study PRJEB12502) | metagenome | biome: forest; material: soil | place: Canada | collected 2011-07-07 | depth 0.3 m | reverse complement strand
GTGCCGCGCGTCCTTGTAGATCTGGATGTGGGCCGGGCAGTTCATCGGCTTGAGCCCCATCGGCCGGTCCTCCACGTCGGTGAAGTACATGTGGTCGCGATAGGTGTCCCAGTGGCCCGACTGCTTGAACAGGTCGACGTCGAACAGGATCGGGGTCTTCACCTCGCGGTACCCGCGCCGGCGGTTCTCCCTGCGCCACAGCTCGCTGAGGGCGTTCCAGACGACCATGCCCGCGGGCTTCCAGAACGGGCTTCCCGGTGACACCTCGGAGAACATGAACAGGTCGAGCTCACGCCCCAGCCTGCGGTGATCGCGCGCGCGAGCCTGCTCGACGCGCTCGAGGTACTCCTCCAGGGCGGCCTTGGAGAAGAACGCCGTCCCATAGATGCGCGTGAGCATCGTGCGGTCGGAGTCACCTCGCCAGTAGGCCCCCGCGACCGAGCGCAGGCGAAAGGCACCCACGGTCTTCGTGCTCGGCGCGTGCGGTCCGCGGCAGAGGTCGGTGAACGGGCCGTTGGTGTACAGGGAGACGCTCTGCAGCGGCGCGTCGGGGTCGGCGGCAGCGACGAGATCGTCGATCAGCTCGACCTTGTAGTCCTGCCCCTCGAGGAGAAAGCGCTCACGCGCCTCTGCCACCGGAACATCGCGGCGCTCGAACGCCTCCGCCGCCTTCACGTGCGCGCGCATGCGCTCTTCGATCGCGGGGAAGTCAGCCTCGCTCACGACGGTCCCCGGGCGGAACTCGAAGTCGTAGTAGAAGCCGTCCTCGATCGGCGGCCCGATCGAGATCTTGACTCCGTCGTAGAGCTCCATCACCGCCGCGGCGAGCACGTGTGCGGCGTCGTGGCGGATCAGCTCGAGCGCCTGATCGCCGCTGCCCGAGGTCACGATCGCCACGTGAGCGCCGTCGGGGAGGGGGCGCGCGAGGTCGCGCAGCTGCGGTGCCTCCCCCGCCAGGCCGACCTCGATCGCGAGCGCGGCGCGGGCGAGACCGGGACCGATCGCCGCCGCGGCATCGGCGCCCGTGGCCCCGTCGTCGAGCTCGAGCTGCTTCCCGTCGGGAAGTGTGACCGTGACCGCCATCGCAGCGCTGGAGGCTACCCGGGGCGGGCGGACGAGGAGTCTCGCGGGCGTCAGGCGAGCTGCCACAGGGCGTCGTCGGCGAGCGCGGTGCGGCGCACGGCACCCGCCCCGAGCAGCTCGATCAGCCCGGCCTCGGCGCCCACCCTGTCGGGCAGCTGGTTGTTGGGCGCCATCACCGCCGCCACCTCCTGCGTCACGAGCCCGCCGGGAAAGGCCTGCAACACCTGCAGCGGCAGCTCAGCCGGTGCGCGCCGCTCGAGCGTGCGGTCGAGGTTGGCGATCAGAACGTCGTAGGCCTCCACGGGCTGGAATCCGCCCGCCTCGAGCCGCACCCCGCCGGCGCTCTCGAAGATCAGCGACGGCGCCGAGTAGCGCACCGGCCCGTCTGTCTGGCGCGCCTTGCCCTGGAAGTCCGTGGGGCCGCCCTCAGCGGAGCGCGTCTCCCGCTTGTCGCCCTCGTAGGCGGCGAGCGTCCGCTCGTCGTCGATCGCCGCCACGATCGCATGCGCGTCGATCCCCGGCACCTGCTCGAGCGCGCTCGCGATCGCGGCGTCCTCGTCGAGCAGAAGCGTGGTGGTGAACCAGCCGAACTGGAGTGCGCGCAGCACGTCGTGCTCGCGCCCGGGCTCGCTCAGCCGGGTTGCCACGATCGCCCGGCACGCGCGCGATGTGGCGGTCACCCGCGCGCGCGGCTCGGCGGCGAACGGCATCCCGTAGCGCCCGAAGGCTGCGATGTTGCCGATCGCCGAGCGCGTGGGCGTATATCCGGCGTCGACGTAGCGCTGGGGATCCTCCGCGAGGCCGATCGTCACCAGGCGCCACCGCAGCTGCGGCCCGTAGCGCCATCGCAGCACCGCGATCGCCGGGCTGGCGCAGTAGGCGTACGGGCAGCCCGGGTCGGTGAAGTGCGTGACTGAGATCTCGCTCACCCAAGAGATGATTGCACGCGCAAGCACTCTTCGCGGACCGCACCCCCAGGGGCGGCACTACCGTTGGGGCAGGCTCGCCGGAGCGCTCGCACGCGACAACCGCCTCTCGATCGAGGAGAACGCATGGCACTGGACGGCTCGATACTCGGCAACTGCGCCTCTGAACAGATGGAGGCGCTCGACCGCGACTTCGGCGAGGATCCCGACGTACAGGTCGGGACGGTGATCACGATCGTCGAGATCCTCCGGCCGGCGGGCACCGACGACCTGGGCAACCCTCAGTTCGCCTCGCTCATCAGGATGCGCCACAACACGCCCGACCCCTACCGCGTGATCGGCCTGATGGAACAGGCCAAGCACAACCTTATGGCGCGCGAATAGGGGCCGGTCGGAAACACGCGATGCAGACATCCGTCTGCGTCTGCCAGGATGGCGTGGTGGGCGGCCCCCAGGACCGGCAGATCTCGATCGTGCTCTCGCCGATTCAGGTCGAGGAGGTGCTGCGAGCGGCCGGTCGCAGCCGAGCACCGGCGATGCGAGCGTTGATCGAGCGCTCGCGCGATGCCCGTACCGGCCCGGCTCGAGCTCGTGGGCACAGCGCCGGCGCCCGCTCCGAGGCGCCGGGAACGCCGCTCGACACGAGCGACCCGCGGCTGTCGCGATCGCTGCTACGCGGCCTGTCGATCCTCACGCGGTTCGGCGAGGCACGCGAGCGGGGGATCGTCGAGATCGCAGACGAGCTCGGGATGAGCCCGAGCACCGCGCACCGCTACGCGCAGACCTTGATCGAGCTGGGGCTGCTCGAACGCTGTGCGCGTTCGCGCAAGTACCGCCTGCCGCTCGTTTGAGGGGCGCGCTGGGGCGTGCCCAGGGCCGGAGAGGCGCGGCTGCGATCATCCGAGAGGTGATGTCCGGTGTCTGAGCCTCCCAGCGGCCGCGAGCTGCTCTCCGAGTGGCGAGCGGTGATGGACTCGGTAATTTCCTCGGCGACCTCCGCGGCGGGTCGCTCGGAGCTGCCCGGCGAGGTGCTGAGGGCGACGCAGCGTCAGCTCGAGCTCGTGCAGGAGATCATCGACGGCGAGCAGCGCCTGCAGGGGCGCATCCTCGGCGGGCTGCTCGCGCCCGTGGATGCCGTGTTCGATCTGCTCGAGCAGACCGTGGGGGCGCTGCGCCAGCAGGCCGAAGCGCTCGAGTCGGCTGGCCGTGCGCTGCAGGAAACGGCCGGGCTGATGAAGGGCCAGGCGGAAACGCTCGAGCGGGCGATCGGCCTCCTGCGCCAGCCGGGGGAGATCGCCAAGGCCGCCGCGGCCAGCGCCCGCCGTCCGAAGAAGAAATGAGGCGACGCGCGAGGCCGGCCGTGGCCCCGCGCATCGTCGATCCGCGGGCGAGTTGCGCTCTGGTCTCGCCTGCGCGCCCTACGCTTTGATTTCGGTCGGTTCTGCGAAGTTCACGGAGTCGTTGGAAGCGAGCCCCGATTCTTCGAACGGCCCGCCGCCGAACGCGGTTTCGGGTGTGTCTTTCGGTTCTGCTTCGAGGTTCTGGACTTTCTGTTTGCCGCCGGCCTGGGTGAATTTCAGCGTGTAGCCTTTGGGAGGCACAACCGGTTTGTTGATCGGAGTGATCCTGCCGATCACCGATCCCTTCACCTGCACGACCACGCCGCCGCAGGCGAACTCCACGATCAGGTTGCCGTTGAGCAGGTCCACACCCACTTCTTTTTTGGCTTTGCTGATGTAGCCCAGCCGCAGCACGAGCGTGTTCGTGACGATCTTGCCCGGGGTGCCGGTGTTACTGCACCGCGCGCCCGGAATCGCGCAGCCCGTGAAGGTGATCACCACGGTGCCCGCTTTGGGACCAGTCACCTGACCTGTGTTGGTGTCAGCCGCGCACGTCACGGTGGCTTTTTTGACCGTTTCGAGCACCGCTTTTCCGCTTTTGGAGCCAAACGGTTTTGGGAACGGTCCGCTGAATTCCGGCAGCGCCGCCGAGGCCGAGGCCGCGGCGCTCAACGTGAGCGCGGCCGCGAGGCATAGCCCCCAGATCCTCATCGCTCTCATCTCATCGCTCCTGTTCCCCCGGAGCTGACCCCAGAGGGTTCGAGTTCCAAAACCGACACCGCCGCACGGGCGCTCAGCGCGCTGTGCACCGAGCCTACGGGCACTCACCGAGCGAAGCAAGCGCTGCCCGTCGCTGCCGTCGCGAACAGCTCGCAAATTGCGAGCGGAGCCCTCTCGCACGCCGATGCCAGTGGCGCCCCTGCGGCGCGCGCCCCCGCCCGGGCAGGGCACCAGCGCAGCACGTAGTCCGCCGTCAGGCGCCCTCGATGCGCCGCTTGAGCTCGCCCGGGCGGCCGGATACGAAGATCGCCCGCGTGGCGGCCTCGACCGGGCCGCGGATCACGAGACCGAGCACCCTGCCGGGGTCTGCGTCCATGGTGAAGGTCGCACGTGTGCGCCCCCCACCCAGATCCTCGAGCTGCCAGGAGCCCTCGACCGACTTCATGTCGCCCTTTTCCTGGAGCCAGGACAGGCGCGTGGGGCCGTCGTAGCTGAAGCGGACCTGGGCCTTCACGCGCCGGACCTTGATGTCGCTCTCGGTCTCCACGAGCGTCGGGCGCCCCTGCTCATCATGCTCGAGCGCGCTCATCCCGTCGAGCCCGCCCTGCCACTGCGGCGCGAGCAGCACGTCCTCGACGAGCGCCCACACCTGCTCGATCGGCGCCTCGATCTCGGCGCTCGCGCTCCCGCCCAGGTGTCCCATCTCCTCCTCCGAATCTGTCGCTGGCCTGGCCGGCGGACTGTAGCTCGCGGGCCACCGTCGGGCCTGCCCGGGGCCGGCCCGGGTCGCGCGCCCTCGGCCGCAGCGACCGGCGCGCGGGCGTTCTGCTCCTCGCCGACGCGAGCGTAGGGCGCCGGACCGAGCCGGCACGGCTTTTGGGAAATCCCCGTTTTACAGGGACTTCTGCCGCCGGCGGGCAGGCCGCCGTGAGCCTGCACATTTGTGGCGATTTGCAGCTAAGATTCGAGTCCGCTTGGCAGGGAAGCACTTCACACGGACGTGGGAAGGCTAGGGGGCACACCCCAATGGATTGGGAAGGACGGCGATGACCCACCCGAGGCGACCGCGGACGGTCACGGGGCAGAGCTTGGCGCGGGACCCCGGCACAAGCGGGGCGCGCAGCCGTCTCCATGCCCGCCTGCGGCTGCTGCTCCTAGCGATTCCGCTCGCGCTGCTGCTGGTGGCGCCCGCAGCCTCGATCGCGCAGGGGAGCGTCATCCTCGAAGGCGGCGCGGAAACCCGCCCGGCGGGCGCGGCGGCACAGGAAGCGCGCGAACGCCGCGCGCACGAACGCGAAGAACGCGCTGCGCAGGCGCGCGCCGAACGCGAACAGCGCGCGGCCGGCAAGCGCAGCGAACGCGAACAGATCGCCGCCCGCAAGCGCGCCGAACGCGAACAGCTCGCCGCCCGGAACCGCACCGGACGCGAACAGCAAACCGGAACGCGCGTGGTGATCAAGGACGGAAGAGAAATCGGCCACGTCGAGATCAGCTGCACGCAGATCGTGTGGCATCTCACGAGCTTCAACCCTGGGCACAACACGGTCACCGAGATGGTGTTCGTCAATGGCAGCCGCCCATACGAATTCACGTTCAGCTTCGACGGCACCGAAGGCTCGAACACGACACCGATCAGCGTGCCACCCGGGCTGGTGCGGATCGACGCCCACGCCAAGTGGAACACGAACGGCTTCAGGCAGAACTTCGACATCGCAAGCCACCGGGTGTGCGCGCACGAAGAGAATCCTGCGCTCACGATCGAAAAGCGCCAGACGATCGAAGGCTCGGGGATCAACCTCACGAACGCCGCGCTGATTGGCCAGGTCGGCCAGACCGTCCACTACGAGATCGTCGTCACCAACGTGGGCAACGTCACGCTGAGCCTGAGCGGCTTCAGCGACCCCAACTGCGACCCGGGCACGCTCAGCGGCGGGGCGAGCTCGCTCGAACGAGGCGCGGCGACCAAGCTCATCTGCAGGCACCTGCTCACGATCGCCGATCTGACAGCCGGCTCCTACACGAACACCGCGACGATCACGGGCACGCCACCCCAGGGGCCGCCGATCACGAAGCCTTCAAACACGGTCGTCGTCACCTTCGCGCCCACGAGTGAAGAACCGAAAGACAAACACAAAGAAAAAACCACAGAAGAACCGAACCCCGGGGGTGGGAACAAAGGCACGCCCGGGACCAACCCGGGATCGAGCTCGGGCACTGGAGCCTCCAGCGGGTCGTCCGCGGGCAATCCCACCGCGGCCCAGGCGGGCTCGCTCGCCGCGATCGCACGCGCCCCGGCGCTCAACGGCCCCCAGGGCTGCGTGCGCGGGAACTTCACCGTGAGCGTGCGGGCGCCGGGAGTCCGTAGCGTGACCTTCTACCTCGACGGGCACCGCCTGAAGACGCTCACCGCCAGAAGCGCACGCCGTGGCCGACTCTCGATCCGGATCGACGCATCGCGGCTGCGGATCGGCCCGCACCGGCTCGTGGCCCGCTTCACGATGAGGGGCGCGAGCGCCTCCGCGAGGACGGTCTCGGCCTCGCGTTCGCTGATATTCGTGCACTGCGCCTCCGTGGCGATCACGCCCAAGTTCACCGGCTGAGATGCGCGCCGCGGTCGGCGGGCTGGGGCGGCCCGCGCTCGGGGACGCGAGGATCTCGCTCGCCGCTGCGCTGTCGCTCATCTCGCTGATCACGCTGGCTGCGCCGGCGGGCCCGGCGCCGGCGGATGGCGAACCTCCGGCCACCAGCTCGCTGTCCGACCAGCGCACGATCACCCGCTGGGCCTATCCGCTCAGCGAAGCGCTCGCCCGCACGCGACCGGATGCGACCGCCGCCAGCGTGGGACGGCTGCGCTTCCTCACGAGCGATCGCCAGGCTGAGCTGTACCTCGCGCTTGCCGCGACGACGCTGCCTTCCGGCGCGAGCTGGACGCAGATCGAGCTCCCCGGCCGGCCCAACGGCCGCAGCGGGTGGGTTCCGAGCGCCGCGCTGGGGCCGCTACACATGGTGGACGGCTACCTGCGCGTCGACCGCGCGCGGCTGCGAGCGACGCTCTACCGCGGCGGGCGCGTCGTGTTCAGCGCTCCGGTGGGCGTGGGCAAGGCCAGCACGGTTACCCCCGCGGGGCACTTCTACGTGCTCGAGAAGCTGATTCCCGCGGGCACCCCCGCGTACGGCCCGTATGCGATCGGCACGAGCGCCTATGCGCCGACGCTGAGCGAATGGCCGGGAGGCGGCGTGGTGGGGATCCACGGGACCAACGCACCGCAGCTGATCCCGGGGCGACCCTCGCACGGGTGCATCCGCATGCGCAACGCCGACATCACACGGCTGTGGCCGCTGCTCGCGCTGGGCACCCCGATCGAGATCGTCTAGGCTCAGTGCGCGCGCTGCTGCGGCGCGGCGTACTCCCGGAGAACCAGGCCCGCGCCTCGATCTTGGCGATCGGCTACAGCGGGCGCAGTAGCGCGGGTGCGTCTCCCCGGCCGAGGAAATCCGGAGGGCGGCCGGTTGCCTCGACCGACTAGAGCGAGCAGGGACGAGAGCGACGGTCTACGCCCACTTCGGTGATCCCCGCGGAGGTGATCTTGATCCGCGTGGGCACGTTGCCGCGCTCGAGCAGCGTGCGCAGCACCGACTCGCCCTTTGTCTCGATCCCCGAGCGCAGCGGATCCTCGAAGGTCTCCGGCCGCAGCGAGCTCGCGATCTGGACGTACACGTGCTTTTCGGCGCGCCCATCCAGAACCTTCCAGCGGTAGGTGTCGCCGTCGCGGGGCGCGAGGATCAGGGTCGGTCCATCGATGATCTCGGGAACGGCTGGCACTTCAGGACAGGATGACACCTGAGCGCCCAGAACGTAACGGTCCCAGGCGCCCCGCCCGGAATGCCCGGGATCAGGGTCCGCTGGCCGGGGCGTCGCAGCCGTAGAGATGCTCGCGCAGCTGATCGCAGCTCTCCGCCGACCAGCGCTCGCTCGTCTCGAGCCCCTCGATCACCGACTCGGCAGCGCGCAGCAGCTGCTCGCTGTCCGGCTCGCCGAACAGCAGCGCGTCGGCCGCCTCCACGAGCTGCTCGCGCTCGCGCGGATGCAGCTTGGTGGCGCCCTGGTGGTCCATCGTGTGGATCAGCGCGGTGTAGTGGGCGCCGCGCGTGATCATCGGCTCGGCGGTGCTCATCATCGCCTCCAACGTTAGCGACCCGCCCACGCCGGCACTCCCGCGCCGGGCGCTCGCGGGCGCCTGCGGGGGCTCGCGCCGAGCCCAGCGCTCGACCGACGCTCGTGCTCGGGCACGCCGACGCGCTAGCCTGGAGGGGTGCTCACCCAAGCAGATCGAGCGGCCGAGCGTCGCCGCGTGAAGCTCGAGGAGCTGGAGCGCCAGGTCGAGAGCGGCTCGCTGAAGATCCGCAAGATGACCGCCGAGGAGCGCAGACGCTACCCCGCCGTACCCGTCTCGCCCAAAGCCAAACCGCGCCGCAAATGATCCCCTCCCCCGCCCTCGCCGGGTCCGACCCCGCCGGCCGAGGCGGGCCTGCTGGCGACGCGGAGATACACGCGCTGGTGAAGCGACTCGCGCGGCCGCACCCCTCGGGCGGGATGGTGGTCGAGCGCGCCGCGCTGCTCGCATCGGGTAGCGACTTTGCAGCCGCGATGACGTGGATCACCGACCATGCGGGTGTTGCCGAGACAATGGCCCCCGAGGCCTCGCGGGGCCTGCACGGTCCGCGTCTCAGTCTCTCGGGCGCGGGCGAGCAGCGAGTGCCGCGGCGCTTCGTGTTGCCCGCCGGCGCGCTGGACTGACGGTACCCCGGGCTGCGCCCGACATTGCCGCACAGCCTCTGCCTACCACGGCGTCAGCCCGCCGTGGAGCTGTCCCCCTTGCTGATCTGCTCGAGCACCAGCGCTTCGATCGCCGCCCAGTAGCGCTCGCCGTGTGCGACGCTCGACCGGCTGGGGTCCCCGATCGTCCCGTTCTCGGAGATCGAGGCGACACCCCCGGCGAACATCGCGCCGACCGCCTGCTCGATGTCGCCCGTGAATCCCGGCTCGGCGCTCTGCATCCGCACGAGCTCGGGGTGGATCGCGAGCATCAGCGAGGTCTCCCACTCGCCCGCGTGCAGCCCGCCCTCTCCGAGCGGCACCCCGTACTCGCGCTCGCCGAGCCGCGCCACCTCGAACAGGACACCCAGGTCGGTGAGCGCGACGACGTGGGCGCGCTCGGCGGCGTCGAGCTGCTCCAGGGCGGCGGCGAGCGGTCCGAAGTTACCGCCATGGCTGGGAAGCAGCACGATGCGGCGAAAGCCGCCGCGGAGCAGCGAGCGCACGAGGTCGCAGACGAGGGCGTGATAGGTCTCCTGCCCAACCGAGATCGTCCCCGCGAAGCCGACGTGATGCTCCGAGCAACCCACGCGCAGCGTGGGGGCTACGAACGCATCGAGGCTCTCGGCCAGGCGACGTGCGAGGTGATCGCCGAGCAGAGCGTCGGTCGCCAGCGGCATGTGGAGCCCGTGCTGCTCGGTCGCGCCGAGCGCCATCACAACCGTGTCGCGTCCATCCGCGATCGCCGCGCGGACCTCCGGCCAGGTGAGCCGATCGAGCTCGATCGCGGCCATCGGCGTGAGCTACCGCTCGAACTTCGCAGGCGAGAACGGCTGCGCCGCAGCCTCCGGGGGACGGCGCGCCGGTCTGCGCCGTAGCGCTCTACGGGCGGCGCTCAAGCGTCCTCCTCGGGCTGCTCCGGTTCGTCGGGCTGCCGTTCGCGGTGGGACTCGAGCGCCTGCTCGAGTTCGGCGATGCGCTCGTCGCGCTCGTCCGCAGTCTCCGCCGGCTGCTCCTCCTCGATCGTCTTCGCCACCCGTCACACCTCCACTCTCTGCCCGCCGAGCCTACAGCCAGGCGGCGGCCCTGTCGAGCGCCTCCGCCGCTCGGCGCGATCGACTACAGCCTGCAGGCGGGGGACCCGCACAGCGAGCCCCCGCCCGTCCTGCTCAGTCGAGCCGCGTGCTACGAGGCCTTGACTTCGATAGCCGGCTGTTCGCCTTTCCAGCATCCCTTGGAGATCGCGAACGTTCCCACACCAGCGGGGGCTTCGCAGTAGTTCCCCGCCGTGGTCGAGTTGATGAACGCGTCTTCCGGGAGCGGGTCGGCGCCGAGCGGCGGACCGGGTTCGGTCGCTTCGCGGACGGCGACGTTCCGCCCCCGGTCGATCCGTCTCGCCCGAGGGTGAGTGGCCGACAGGCCACCGAACGACCAGCTCCCGTCGGCAAATGGCGCGACGGGAGCTCTGAGCCGCGGGCAACCCTCGACGAGCCCCGCACCCCCCTACCGCGCCCACTCTACTGCTTCCGGTGTGCGGCGATGTAGATTGGCGGTGGATGGCAGACATCTCCACGCCACCGCGGGAGCCAGCCCGCCGCCCGGATCGGCCGGGCTCCGGGGGCGCCGAGGTAGACGAGCGCAGCGCGCCGCGCCGGCGCGCCGATGCCGACGCGCGGGCTCGTGCGACGCGCCCCGCCGCGAGGCTCCTCGCGGCTCTCGGCGATGCGCGCCGAGCGGCGATCGGGGACGTGTGGCAGGCGCTCTGGACCTCGCGCCTGGCGGTCTGGGCGGCCGCGGTATATGCCGTGCTGACCGTTGGCTACCAGCCGACGGGCGGGGCCCCCCACACCTCCGCCCCATTCGGGAACCTCGGGCAGATCCTGTTCGGATCGGCCGAACGCTGGGACGGCGGCTTCTACACATCGATCGCGGTCCACTCCTACCACCCCGGTCCGGTGTCGGCCTTCTTCCCGCTGTATCCGCTCACGATCCGGTGGGTGAACGCGATCGTAGGCTCGCCGGTCGTCTCCGGCATCGCGATCTCGCTCGCCGCCTTCGCGGTCGCGCTGTACCTGCTTCACCGCCTCGTGACGCTCGAACTCGGTGCCCGCCACGCACGCACGGCGGTGCTCGTGCTCGCCTTCTTCCCGACCGCGCTGTTCTTCTCGATGGTGTATCCCGAGTCGCTCCTGCTGGCGCTCACGATCGGGGCGGTCTACGCGGCCCGCACCGGGCACTGGGCGAGTGCCGGCGTGCTCGGTGCGCTCGCCTCCGCGACCCACAACTCGGGGGTGCTGGTGGCGATCCCGATCGGCCTGCTCTACCTGTACGGCCCCCGAGCCGACCGCGAGCCGCCCGCCACACCCGTTTCCCGGCGCTGGCTGCCGCGCTATCTCCCCCGCCTGGACTTCCTGTGGCTGTTGCTGGTGCCGCTGGGCCTGATCGCGTTCTTTGCGTACATGCAGCTCAAGTTCGGCGACGCGCTGCGCCCGCTGCACCTCAACGACACGATCTGGCATCGGCACTTCGAGTTCCTGGGCGGCATCTTCCGCATACCCGGGGTCGTGTGGCACGGGCTCCACACGATCGCCTCGGCTCCCCCCGAGCGGCTGTTCCCCAAGACAAATGGGCCCTACCGAGCGGCGGTGTACAACGTCGTCGACGCGGTCGCGCTCGTGTTTGCGCTCACCGGGATCGTGGCGATCGCCCGTCGCCTGCCGTTCGCCTACGTGGCGTACACGGTCGTGGCGCTCGCAACGCTCGCCTCTGCGCCCAAGTCGGTCGAGCCGCTCGCATCGCTCCCGCGTTACATCCTGGTGCTGTTCCCCCTGCAGATGGTGCTCGCTCGCTGGCTCGACGGGCGCAAGCGCCCGATTGCCTGGATCGCGTTCGGGGCGGTCGGGCTGGGCGTGCTATCGATGCAGTTCGCCACCGGGCGCTGGGTCGCCTGAGTCGCGCTGGGGCGTACCGCGGCCGGCCACAGACCGGCGACGGTAGGATCCCTGCCGGGAGACGCCTGGGAGAGGAGCGTGCTGAGCGGTGAAACGGCTGACGGGGCTCGATGCGACGTTCCTGCATCTCGAGAACGCCACCCAGTTCGGCCATGTCTCGGGACTGGCGATCTTCGAGCGCCCGGCCACCGCCGGCTATGACCCCTATGCGGCCTGGCGGGGCCAGCTCGAGCAGCGTCTGCACCTGCTCGAGCCGCTGCGCCGACGTCTCGTGGAGGTGCCGCTGGGGATCGACCACCCATTGTGGGTGAATGACCCCAGCTTTGACCTCGGCTTTCACGTGCGCCACACCGCTGTGCCGCCGCCGGGCGGTGAGGACCAGCTCGCCAACACGGTGGCGCGCCTGGTCAGCCGCCCGCTCGACAGGCGCCGCCCGCTGTGGCTCTCGTATGTGGTCGAGGGCCTCGCCGCGGACCGCTTCGCCGTGCTCACGATCGTCCACCACGCGGCGGTCGACGGGGCTTCGGGCGTCGAGCTCCTGACACTGATGCTCGACGAGGCGCCCGACGGCGTCGAGGTGGCGCCGCCCGCGCACGAGTGGCGAGCGGAGGAGCTGCCCTCCGACCTGCAACTGCTCGCGGGCGCGACCCTCGGCCTCGCGCGCAAGCCGGGGCGCGCGATCCTGCTGGCCGCTCGGACGGCCGGCGAGATCGGGCGGGCCACGCGCAATCCGGCGCTGGTCGCGGCGGCGAACCAGGTGCGGGGGAGCCTGCGCGGGCCACTCGGCGCGCTGCTGAACATCGGGCGCGACCGCGGTGAGGAGCGCGACGCGCCGCCGCCGCTGCCGAGCGTGCGCCCACCACGCACGCCGTTCAACGACAAGATCACGCCCAACCGCAAGCTGGCGATCGGGTCGGCCTCGCTCGATGCGGTGAAGAGGATCAAGACCGCGATGGGCGTGACCGTCAACGACGTGGTGATGGCGGTCTGCGCCGCCGGGCTTCGCTCCTGGCTAGAGCTCCACGACGCCCTGCCCGCCGAACCGCTCGTGGCACTCGTGCCGGTCTCCACGCGTACCGGTCAGGAGACCGAGCGCTGGACCAACCGCGTCTCGATGCTGATCACCGCCTTGCCCACCAACGAGCCCGACCCGGTCGAGCGCGTCCGCCTCGTGCACGAGGCGATGGCGAACAGCAAGGACCTCTTCCAGGCGCTCCCTGCAGAGCGGCTCACGGACTTCGCCGAGTTCCCGCCGCCTGCCGTGTTCGCCCGCGCGATGCGCCTCAGCGCCCGCCTGCGCCTCGGGAGCCGTCTGCTGCCAGGCAATCTCGTGATCTCGAACGTTCCCGGGCCGCGCCGCCCCCTGTACGCCGCCGGCGCCCGCCTGCTGCACTACTACCCCATATCGGTCATCACCGAGGGACAGGGCCTCAACATCACCGTCCAGAGCTACCTCGATCGGCTCGACTTCGGGCTCGTGTGCTGCCCGGAGCTGGTGCCTGACCTCGACGTGCTGCTCGAATCGATCCTCGCGGAGATCGACGTCCTCGACCGGCTCGCCTCGCGCGCGAGCCCTCCGGTGAAGGCCCGCGCAAAGGCCGTCGGCAGAGGGCGAAAGACGACGGCCGCCAGGCCAGCCGCTCGCCCGCGCTTCACGGCCTAGCCACACGCGCCGCCACGCACTGACGTGGCGCGATGAGCCCCATGGGGAAGGGTGCATGTTCGTGATCGGCTGCGCAAGGCACCGCCGATCGTGTAGCCGCTGATCGTGGGAACAGCACGGGCGAGTTGACGCCATGGCCCAGCACCACTACGCTTCGCGCTCGCTAGCTGGTAGGGACATCGTCGACCAAGGAGGGTGACCGATGCGTTCCCGTAGCGCTGACGCGTGGAGACTGCTCACGGGGGCCGCGTCCAACAGGACGCTGTGCTGCGCTGCGCTGCTCGTGCTCGCGCTGCTTGTGCCGGTCGCCGGCGCGCAGGCGGCGACGCTGATGGTCACCGGCACGGGAGACTCCGGCGGCACATGCAGCGCGGGGAGCTGCACGTCGCTGCGCGCGGCGATCGAAACGGCCAACGGCGACAACAACGACACCATCGTGATCCCGCCGGGCGCCTATCAGCTCGTCGGAGAACACCACCCGCTCGCGATCACTGGGACCTTGACGCTCGCCGGCGCCGGGGCGCAGTCGACCAAAATCTTCGCAGCCAAAGAAAGCCAGATCGTCACGATCACCGGCTCAGGGAAAGTGACGATCGCCGACCTGAGGCTCGACGGGGCGAAAGTGTTTCACCAAGGCGGGGCCGTGGAGGGCAGCGGTACGGCGTCGATCACGATCCAGCGCGCGATCATCTCCAACAACGTGTCCCTGGGCGAAGTTGACGGAGGTGGGGTGTACGACTCCTCGAAAGGCCCGCTGGTGATCGAAGCGAGCACCCTGAGCCACAACACCGCCAAGGGCGGCGGCGCCCTGGACGGCACAGCGCCGATCAAGGTGGTCAACAGCACGCTGGCGGAAAACACCGCCAGAAACGACGGCGGAGCGATCGAGGTGAGCAGAACCACGCTCATCAACGACACCATCACCGGCAACAGGTGCGAAGGGGCGCCCAAATGTGGCGGCGGGATAAACGCGATCAAACTCGCAGAAACCCTCGAAGGTGGCTTCGCCGTCTCCGCCCGCGACACGATCATCGCAGGCAACATCGACAGCAAAGGGTCACTCAACAACTGCCTCCCGCTCGAAAGCTCGGCGGCAGCCGCGATCGGAGTCACGGGTCCCAACCTCGAGAACGGGAG
>FSYY01000250.1_pt1 | contig 15103 bp, 11 predicted proteins | sample 1638681 | NCBI WGS metagenome assembly FSYY01 (sample SAMEA3914813, study PRJEB12502) | metagenome | biome: forest; material: soil | place: Canada | collected 2011-07-07 | depth 0.3 m | reverse complement strand
GTGTTGGTGCGGTGGTGGTGGCAGCGGCGCGCTCAGTCGCGCAGGAGAGCGGCTCCGCGCACGGGCTTGCTCGGGCGCCCTCAGGCGTCCGCCGCGGGGGCGTCCTGCGTGGGCTCGCCACCGGGCCGCTCGGCCGGCCAGCGGGCCTGCGCGTCGATGCCGCTGGTGCGCACACCGGTGCCCGCGCACCACGGGCATGTGACGTTGCTGGGCGCCCCGCCGAGGTTGGAGATCACCTGACCGGAGCCGCGGCAGGGCATACACTCCCGCGGCTCATGAGACTGCTCCGCCCGATCCTCGCCGTCGTCCTGCCCGTTGGCCGCCATGCGATGAGACTAGCGTTCAGGCCATGAGGGGACCGCTGCGCAGATGGGAGTGGATCGCGATCGCGGCCGTCACGGTGGGCGCCGCGGTGCTGCGGCTGATCTATCTCAGCCGGGTCTCACCTGACCCGTTCTACGACGCGGCGGTGCGCAGCATGGGCCTGTCCTTCCACAACTTCTTCTTCGGCGCGTTCGAGCCGGGTGGCAGCGTCTCGATCGACAAGCCGCCGATCGACCTGTGGCTGCAGGTGGCGAGCGTAAAGCTGTTCGGGTTCTCCTCGACCACGCTGAAGCTCCCGGAGGCGTTCGCCGGGATCGCCTCGGTGCCGCTGCTGTTCGCCGCGGTGCGGCGGATGTGGAGCCCGACCGCCGGGATCGCGGCCGCGGTCGCACTCGCAGTGCTGCCGATCGAGGTGATCACGGCCCGCAGCGACACGATGGACGCGGTGATGATGGCGCTGCTCGTGCTCGCGCTGCTGCTGTTCGTGCGCGCGGTGGAGAGTGACCGCGTGATCTGGCTGATCGCGGGCGCGGTCGCGCTCGGGCTGGCGTTCAACGTCAAGCTGCTCGAGTCGCTGGTGGCGCTGCCGGGGATCGCCGTGTTCGCCTACCTCGGCCTGCCCGGGAGCCGCGCGCGGCGGCTGTCGCGGCTGGCGATCGCGAGCGTGGTGTACGTGGCGGTGGCGCTGTCGTGGCTGACCGCCACCCTCCTCGTGCCCGCGAGCGAACGGCCGTATGCGATCGGCTCGAGCAACGGCAGCGCCTGGAACGCGGCGTTCGTGTTCAACGGGACCGAACGGTTGGGGGGCAAATCGCCTGAACCGCAGGGCACGGTGTACATCCCGGGGCACCACTACCCGGTCGCCACGCAGTCCCAGCGCGACCACATCCCGATCGTGCCGCCCTCCCCCACGCGGCTGCTCGCACGCGTCGGCCCGCTGTCGGGCGAGCGCCTCGGGCTCGAGCTGCTGATCGCGCTGGTGCTGGGGATCCCGGCGCTGATCCTCGGCGCCCGCCGCCGCCCCATAGGCCGGGCCGGCGAGGGCGAGCTCGACCCCGGCGAGCTGAGGATGCGCCGCGCGGCCGCGGCCGGCATCGGTGTGTGGGTGCTGAGCGGGACGGTGCTGTTCAGCCAGATGGCGCGTCTGCATCCACGCTATGTGGAGGCCTTCACCCCGGCGGTGGCGGCGCTGCTGGGGATCGGCGTGGCGTGGGTCGCCTCGCCCGCGGGGCGCCTGCGCCTGGGCATGCTCGCGGGCGCGCTGCTCGTGACCGTGTTCTACGCCGAGCGGCTGCTCTACGGCGTGACGGGGGCGTGGGCGGTGGCGTTCGCCGGCGCCGCGGGGGCGCTCGCGTTCGCGGTGCTCGCGCGCGTGCCCGGAGCGCCGTCGCTGCCCCGCTCGCTGCTGGCCCCCGCGGGGGTGCTGACGATGACGCTCGCGGCGGTTCTGGCTATCCCGCTGAGCGCGGATGTCACCGCGATCGAAGCGGGGGTCACCGACGCCGGCTATGTGGGCGCCCTTCCGAGCGAAGAGCAGCGACTGATCAGCGCCTACCTGCGCGCCCACCAGGGCAGCGCGCGGTATGAGCTCGCGGCCGAGTCGGCGACCGGGATCGGCTCGCTGATCGTCAAGGACGCGCGTCCGGTGCTCGTGCTGACAACCTACAACGGGCGGGTGCTGACCACGGTCACCCAGCTGCAGGCGCAGATCGCCATGGGACGCGTGCGCTACGCCTATCTGAACACCGGCTGTGGGCGCTCGAGCTCGACGGTGAATCCCGCCTGCTCGGCCCCGGCCAAGTGGGTGCGCGCCCACGGCACGGACGTCTCCTTCCTGGCGGGCGTGGAACACCCGCGCGTGCTGTGGCTGCTGCCCGGGGTGAGGCCGTGACGCTCACGGTCGAGCCACAGCGCCTGCAGGCGCTCGCGGAGGGGGCGCGGGCGGCGGGCAGGCTCGCGCTCGACACGGAGTTCATGGGCGAGGGCCGGTATCGCACCCTGCTGTGCCTGATCCAGCTTGCGGTTCCCGAGGAGCTCGGCGCGGCCGAGCGGATCGTCCTGGTTGACCCGCTCGCGGAGGACCTCGACGGCTCGCCGCTGGCCGAGGTGCTCGCCGACCCGGCGATCCAGGTGGTGGTGCACGCCGGCCGCCAGGACATCGCGCTGATGCGAAGGCGCTTCCAGACGGAGGTGCGCAACGTGTTCGACACGCAGGTGGCGGCTGGCTTTGCGGGGCTGGGGGCGCAGTCCTCCTACGAGTCGCTGCTCGCCGAACTGCTCGGCCTGCGCGTGGCGAAGACGGCGAGCTTCACGCGCTGGGACGCACGGCCGCTCTCCCCCGAGCAGCTCGCATACGCACGCGAGGACGTGGTGCACCTGCTCGAGCTCGCCGAGGAGCTCGCGCGGCGGCTGCGCGCGATCGGGCGGCTGGAGTGGGCCCGTGAGGAGTGTGAGCCCCTCGCGCGCTCCAGCGACGAGCGCGACCCCGCTGCGATCTTCGCGCGCCTGCCCCGCGTCGGCGGCCTGAACGCCACCTCGCGAGCGGTCGCGCGCGAGCTCGTGGAGTGGCGCGAGGCCACCGCCGAGCGCCATAACCGGCCCGTGCAGAGCGTGCTCGGCGACGCCGCGCTGATGGAGCTCGCCAAACGCAGACCGTCCACGCGGGAGGGGCTCGGGCGCATCCGGGGGATCGGTGCGGGAGGCTCGGGGCGACGCTCCGAAGAGCTCCTGGAGGTGGTCCGCATCGGGCTCGAGCGCCCACCCGATCCGCCTCCGGAGTCGGTGCGCCCGCCCGCACCGCGACCCGACGACGCGCCGCTGATCGCGCTCGGCGAGGCGCTGCTGCGCTCTCGCGCGCGCGAGGCGGACGTGGCCTATGAGCTGCTGGCGGCAAGGGCGGACCTGCAGGCGATCGTGGCGGGCGAGCGGACCGGAGAAGAGGCGGACGTGCGAACGCTGCGCGGGTGGCGGCGCGAGCTCGTGGGAGCTGAGCTGCTGGCGCTGCTCGACGGCCGCATCTCGCTGGCGGTGCAGAAGGAGGGCCAGGACCGGCGGCTGCGCATCGAGCCGCGCCCCGCCTCGGACTAGGCCTGCGCTATTTGATGTGGTTATCTCCCGGCCATACCGCCCCATGACGGGCAGTAGTCGGAAGTTAAAGAATTGCAGGGGATTCCGGGCCTTGCGCGGTGCCGCGATGACGGCCGGTGCTGGCCCGTCCGGCTACGTTCGTTGACACGACGTTGACAAGGCCCCCGCGCTGGCTGCCTACTCAGCCGGGTCTATGTCGTTGACGTAGCGCTCCTGGAACGTACGGACGCAATCGACGCCTCCATGCCGCCGCCCGGGCTGCCGCCGCCTGTCGGGCAGTCCTGAGGATCACCGACGCCCCGCGCCGGGAGGATGTTCTCAGCGTCGGCGTCAGCGTGAATCGGCAGGAGCGCGGCGACGACAGCCGGGTCGAACTGTGTCCCGTCCCCCCGTTCGATCTCGGCGAGAGCCTGGTCTACGGGCCACGCTGACTTGTAGGGGCGATCGTGGGTGAGCGCGTCGAACACGTCCGCGACGGCGACGATCCGCCCGACGAGCGGAATGTCCTTGCCGGAGAGTTTCGCGGGGTAGCCGGTTCCGTCCCATCGCTCGTGATGGGTTTCAGCAATCACCATGGCCATCTTTATCACCGGCGCCTCGCTGTCGGAGAGCAAGCGTGCGCCGAGCGCAGCGTGGGTCTTCATGACCGCATACTCGTCTGCGCTGAGCTTGCCCCGCTTGAGCAGAATGCGATCTGGGATCGCGATCTTGCCGACATCGTGCAGCGGCGCGGCCTGGCGCAGGAGCTCGACCTCGCCCGCGCTGAGACCGACGCGGGCACCAAGTTCTGCGGAGGTTGTGCCGACGCGTTCGGTGTGCTGGAAGGTGTCGTCGTCGCGGTACTCGCCCACCAGAGCGAGTTGCTGCAGCGTTTTGGCACGACCATCCTCCAGCTCACGTGTTCGCTCGGCAACCTCGGCCTCGAGAATCTGTGCGTGGTTGGCGAGCTGCTCTTCGGCTTCCTGATGGACGGTGATGTCGCGCCCCACCGCGTGCAGGAGTCCCTCTGATGGCGAGCCGTGCCCCGTCCACTCAACCAGCCGGTAACTCCCGTCGGCGGCGCGGTAGCGGTTTCGGAACCCCACGGTGTCGCGGATACCTTCGCCCAGAACGGCGGTCTCCGTCATTGTCGCCTCGCGGTCCTCGGGATGTACGAAGTCGATAAACGCGTGCGAGCAGATCTCCTCGGCGGAGTGGCCGAGCAAGCGCTCCCACGCCGGATTGACGCTTATGAGTCGGCCGTTGAGATCCGCTGTTGCGATCAAGTCAACCGACGCGTTGACACATCGAGCGATCTGGGTTTCCAAGGCGCGGCGGTAGTCCACGAAAACGCCCAGCAGCCCACCTAGCAGAAAGAGGGCAATGGCCCGGCTCACATATCCGCTAGGGGACACCACGACAGGGCTCGAGATATTCCACGCCACGACCAGCGCGATCGCCAGTGCACCGCCCGCAAGTCCGCCGCGCAATCCGGAATTGATCGCGAGCAGCGCGACGGGCACCACGAAGAGCACCATCTCGCCGTTGGCGGCATTGGGGTCCCTCATGCGAAGAGTGAACACGACGGCGAACAGCGCGAGTGCGACTGCGACCGTCCGCGGACCGTCGAGGTGTGCCCAGAAGCGTTGGGTGCGAAGCCACTGCAAATAGGCGGGCATATTCTAGATATCGGCATACTGGCGCCCTAGGGGAATCGGCCGATTGGGGGATGCCTGGCGTCTTGGTCTTTTCGAGCGTGTAGGCCATCACGCATCGCTTCCCTTCGCCCCCGCCTGCGAATCTGGCCGCCATGCCCGCATGTGCCGCTCGCAGATGGTCACGACCGCCTCGCCGCCGTGTTCGACCACGAGATAATCGCCCGCCGCGCCACATGGCGCGCCGTCCGCGCCCGTTGCCCTGCACGTCCTCGAAACCTCGAACACGTGCTGGTCGGGGTCCACGCCCTGCGCGCGAACGACCGCGACGAGATCCCCGATGTGGTCGTCGCACGCCCAGATCAGGTCCATCTCGGTCGGAGAAGCGGGGACCGACGCGACGGCGACCGGCCGCTGGTCACATTCACCGCACTGCTCCTTGATCGCAACGCAGCCAAAGATGTCGCCAAGGTCCCTCATCGCCACAGTCTCTTCCACACGCCGACACGGCCAAGCAGCCGGCCGAGGATGATGTTCTTCGCCCTACGGCCGGCATGTCCGGTGCGGATGGACCTTCCCGTGGCGCTCAGGCGGGCGAGCCGGTAGAGCTGGCTCGTGAGGCTCCTGCGAGCCATCACTCCACAATCGCCTGCTCGGACTGCTCACGGAGCGGTTCGCGAAAGCGCGCGTAGGTGCGGGCATTCCAACCGGCACGCTGCACATCCTGCGCCACACGGCCGCCACGCTCGCGCTAACCGCTGCGCCGCCCGTGCCGCTGCACATAGTCGCTGCGCGACTGGGCGACGACCCGACGACGCTACTCGGCACCTACGCGCACCTACTCCCCCGCTCCGATGCTGTAGCCGCCGAAGCGGTCGCCGCGGTTCTCGTTGACAGGCCGTTGACAGAATCGGCCGTTTAGGGCTCTACAGAGCCGCGTGCCCTATTTGATGTGGTTGTAGACGTCGAACAGCGGCAGGTACATCGAGATCACGATGAACCCGACGATGCCGCCGATCACGATGATCATGATCGGCTCGAGGATCGAGGTGAGCGCCTTGACCGACGCTTCGACCTGGTCTTCGTAGAACTCGGCGACCTTCTCGAGCATCGCGTCGAGCGCACCGGTCTCCTCCCCGACGCCGACCATGTGGGTGACCATCGAGGGGAAGATCGGCGCCTGCGCCAGCGGAGCGGCGATCGTGCCGCCGCGCTTGACCGAGCCGATCACGCCGTCCATCGCCTCCTCGATCGCGACGTTGCCGCCGGTGCGGCCGGTGATCTCGAGCGCCTGCAGCAGCGGCACGCCGGCGCTGGTGAGCGAGGCGAGCGTGCGCGACCAGCGGGCGACCGCGATCTGCTGCACGATCGTGCCGATCTTCATCGGGATGTGCAGGCGGAAGTGATCCCACTGGACGCGTCCCCACGAGGTTTTCTTCCACTTGATGAACGCGAACACGGTGCCGCCGGCGCCGAGGAACATCAGCCAGAAGTAACCGAGAACCATGTGCGAGAGGAACACCGAGACCTTGGTGAGGGCCGGGAGTTCTCCTCCGAACTGTTTGAAGACCCCCTCGAACACGGGCACCAGGAAGGCGACGAGCGCCATCATCACGCCAACCGCGAAGGTGATCACGAGCGCCGGGTAGATCATCGCGGCTTTGATCTGGCGGCGGAGCCCGGCGTCCTTCTGCAGCTGATCGGCCACGCGCATCAGGGCGCTCTCGAGCACGCCGCCCATCTCGCCGGCCTGCGTCATCGCCACGAACAGCGGGTTGAAGACCTTCGGATGGCGCGACATCGCGTCGCTGAGGGCGAGCCCCGCCTCGACGTCCTTGCGCACGGCGACGATCGTTTCCTTGAGGAACTTCCCCTCGGTCTGCTCCTCGAGCACGTAGAGGGCGCGCAGGATGCTCATCCCCGAGGAGATCATCGTCGAGAGCTGGCGCGAGAAGATGGCGAGTTCGTTGGCCTTGACGGACTTGAGGAATGCCAGCTCGATTTCGCGCGAGTTGTTCTTGGCGGCGATGTCGAGGACGATCAGCCCGCGCTGCTTGAGCTGGTCGTTGACGGCCTGCTTGGAATCGGCCTCGACCTCGCCGCGGGCCTTGCCGCCCGCGAGGTCGATCGCCTTGAAGACGTAGGTGCTCATCGGGGCCGCCTACGCCGCCGCGAGTGAGGTCGCCCCGAGCAGACGTTTGAGCTCCTCGGGCGTGGTCGAGCGCGACTCGGCGAACTTCTGGGTGATCTTGCCTTCGCGCACGAGCGTCGCGAGCGAGGCGTCCATCGTCTGCATGCCGGAGGCCGAGCTGGTCTGCAGCACCGAATAGATCTGGTGGGTCTTGCCCTCGCGGATCAGGTTGCGCACGGCCGGGTTGGGTACGAGCACCTCGGTCGCGACCACACGGCCGGAGCCGTCGGCGTTGGGGAGCAGCTGCTGGGTCATGATCCCCTGCAGCGACACCGACAGCTGCACGCGCACCTGGCCCTGCTGGTGGGCGGGGAACACGTCGATGATGCGGTCGATCGTCTGGGCGGTGTCCTGGGTGTGGAGGGTGGCGAACACGAGGTGCCCGGTCTCAGCCGCGGTGAGGGCCGTGGAGATCGTCTCGAGGTCGCGCATCTCCCCGACCAGGATCACGTCGGGGTCCTGGCGCAGCGCGGCCTTGAGCGCCTCGCCGAAGCTCTGCGCGTCAGAGCCGAGCTCGCGCTGGTTGACGAGGCACTTCTTGTGCGCGTGCAGGAACTCGATCGGGTCCTCGATCGTCATGATGTGCTCCTCGCGCGTGGAGTTGATCTCGTCGATCATCGCCGCGAGCGTGGTGGACTTGCCCGAGCCGGTCGGGCCGGTGACGAGCACGAAGCCGCGCGGCTTGCGCGTGAACTCGTGCACGGACGCGGGCAGGCCGAGGTCGTCGATCGAGGTGAGGCTGAAGGGGATCAGGCGGAAGGCGGCGCCGATCGCGCCGCGCTGGTAGTAGGCGTTGACGCGGAAGCGGGCGTGACCGGGGATCGAGTAGGCGAAGTCGAGCTGCCAGTTGGTCTCCAGGCGCTGACGCTGGTCGCCCGTGAGGATCGAGTAGACGATCTCGCGGGTGTCCGAGGAGGACAGCTTGGGGTATTCCTCCAGCGCGGCGAGATGGCCGCGCACGCGCACGGTCGGATGGGCTCCGGAGCTCAGGTGGAGATCCGAGGCCCGGCGGTGCACTACCTCCATCAGCAGATCTGCGAAATCGATGTCCATGGTGGGGGCCATCGACCGCCGCCCGCTCGCCGCCGACAGCCGCGATGGGCCTCTGGACGAACGTTGGAGCTCAGTTGCTGCCGACCACGCGGGCGATCTCGGCGATCGAGGTGCGTCCCTGGCGCACCTTCGACAGCCCGTCGTCGCGCAGACGCGTCATCCCCTGCTGAACCGCCACCACCCGGATAGCCTCGGAGGGCTGGCGTTCGAGGGCCATCGTCTGGATCTCGGGGGTCATCTGCATCACCTCATAAAGGCCCACGCGGCCGCGGTAGCCGCTGCCGCCGCAGCGCCGGCAGCCGACCGGCTCGTAGGCCTCTAGCTCCACCCGCGCCTTGTAGCCGCTGTCCTGGAGCACCTTGGCGGGAATGATCGTGCGCCGCTTGCAGCTCGGGCACAGCATCCGGGCCAGGCGCTGGGCGACCACGCACTCGAGCGCGGAGGCGACGAGGAACGGCTCGACCCCCATCTCGATCAGGCGGGTGATCGCCGATGGGGCGTCGTTGGTGTGGAGCGTGGAGAGCACGAGGTGCCCGGTGAGCGCCGACTCGACCGCGATCTGCGCGGTCTCGCGATCGCGGATCTCGCCGACCATGATCACGTCGGGGTCGGCGCGCACCATCGCGCGCAGGCCCATCGCGAACGTGAGCCCAACCTTGTTGGCGACCTGCACCTGGGTGAGGCCGTCCATTTCGTACTCGACGGGGTCCTCGACGGTGATGATGTTCTTCTCGGGGGTGTTGAGCAGCTTCAGCGCGGCATACAGCGTGGTCGACTTCCCCGAGCCGGTGGGGCCGGTTACGAGCACCGCGCCGTGGGTCTCTTGGCAGGCGCGTTCGAAGCGTTCGCGCTCGATGTCCGCCATGCCGAGCTTGTCTAGCTCGACCACCACCGAGGCCTTGTCGAGCACGCGCATCACGATCCCCTCGCCGTGCACGCTCGGCAGCGTGACCACGCGCAGATCGACGTGGCGGCCGTCGATCACGAGCCCCACGCGCCCGTCCTGGGGAAGGCGCTTCTCGGCGATGTTCAGCTCGGCCATGATCTTGATGCGCGAGACGACCCCGGCGGCCATCTTGCGGGGAACGGTGGTGATGTCCTGCAGCACCCCGTCGACCCGGTAGCGGACCCGCACTTCGCGGCCGTCGGGGGCTAGGTGGATGTCGGATGCGCCGTGTTCGACGGCCTGGGCGACGATCTGGTTGACGAGCTTGACGACCGGGGCGTCGTCGGCGGTCTCGTGCAGCGCGAGGACCTCGTCCTGGTCCTCGGCGTCGATCAGCTGGTCGGCCTCCCCGACCACGTCTTCCAGCCGGTCCAAGCGTGAGACGAGCGCCGCGATGTCGTCGGGCGGAGCGACCGCCACGCGCACCTCGTAGCCGGTCATGATCGCGATGTCGTCGACCGCGAGCACGTTCGAAGGGTCCGCCATCGCAATCAGCAGCGTGCGCTTGTCGGTGAACGCCACCGGCACCGCCTGGTAGCGCTTGGCGACGGTGGTGTTGACGAGGTTGGCGGCGGACATGTCCACCTGGAAGACGCCCAGGTCGAGATGGTCGAGGCCGTAGCGTTCGGCGAGCGCCCGGGCGAGGCCATCCTGCGTGAGTGCGCCGTTCTGGAGCAGCACCCGCTCGGGGGTCGTGCCCGAGTTGCGCGACGCCTCGAGCGCTTCCTCGACCTGCTTGCGCGAGGCGAGGCCCATGTCGACGATCACGTCCGTCAGGAAGCGCGGGGAGGAGCCGCGACGCGTGGGGGTCGTGATCCCCGACCAGCGGCCGTCCTCGGTCGGGCGCTCGGCGTCGGGGTCGGGGTCGGGCTGTGGCTCGCGGGGCTCCTCGGGCGCGACGTCGATCTGCGGCACGGCGTCGAGCTCGACGGTGTGCTCCAGGGCGAGCTCGCCGTCGACGGGCGCGAGCTCCTCGAGGTCGAGGTCCTGCTCGCCGTCGGCGCGCTCAACCGAGATCACCTCGCTCTCCTCCGTGGACTCGCCGGCGATGCCGAAGATGGCGTGCAGGTCTGGCTGGGTCTGCTGGGCGTCGCTCATCGCGCGCGAGCCCCCGGCCGACGTGCGCTACCCGGCCGGAGCCTCCTCGCGCGCGGCGCGGCGCATGACCTCCACGGGCGCCCGTCTGCCGGTCCAGAGTTCGAGGCTGAGCGCGCCCTGGGCGACGAGGATCTCGAGGCCGTCGAGCGTACGCACTCCATGCGCTCGCGCGGCCGCGAGCAGCGGGGTTGTTCCAGAGCGGTAGACCAAGTCGACGACATACGAGTACTCACCGAGTTGATCGAACGCCAGTCCCAGTTGGTTGAGCGCGTGCTCCTCAGTGGCCGAGCGTTCTAGTGCGAGCCCGACCGAGGTGCAGTTGACGAGCAGATCGGCTCCGGTTGCGGCTCGAACGGCGCGCACACCGAGCTCTCGGGCGAGCTCCTCCGCACGCTCGGGCGTGCGGTTCCAGACGGAGATCTCGCGTGCCCCCGCCTCGCGCAGCGCCCACACCGCCGCGCGAGCACTCCCCCCCGCGCCGAGCACGAGCGCGCTGCGGCCGCGGGGGTCGAGCTCGAGCGCGGCGATCAGGCCCGGTGCGTCGGTGTTCTCGGCGGAGATCGTGCCGTCGCCTGCGAACGTGAGCGTGTTGGCCGCGCCGATCTCGCGCGCGGCGGCGCTCGCTTCGGAGGCGAGGGCGAGCGCGGCGCGCTTGTGCGGGATCGTGACGTTCGCGCCGAGCAGTCCCGCCGCCCCGAGCGCGGGCACGCACTCCGCGAACAGCGTGGGCGGCACCGGCAGGCGCTGATAGCGCCAGCCATCCAACCCGAGCGCAACCAGCGCGGCATTGTGGATCGCCGGGGAGCGGCTGTGGCCGACCGGCCAGCCGAGCACGCCCAGGCGCTGCGTCACTTCTTCTTGCAGCGCGGGGGATGCCCGCCGTTGGCCGCAACGGCCGCCTGATAGGCGGACACGTTCGATTCGAACGCGGCGAGCGTGCTCGAGAACACCTGCTCGCCGCAGCCGTCCGCGCCGGCCACGTAGTAGAGGTAGGAGGCGTGCACCGGGTTGGCAGCCGCTTCGACCGAGGCGAGCCCCGGGTTTGAGATCGGCGTGGGCGGCAGCCCGACGTGGGTGCGGGTGTTGTACGGCGAGTTGATGTGCAGCTGGGCTTCGGTGAGTTCGTGCGTGTAGGTGGCGACGTGCTTCGCCAGCTCGACCGCGTAGTAGATCGTCGCGTCGATCCCCAGCGGGATTTCCTGGTGGAGGCGGTTGTAGATGACCGCGGCGATCTTCGCGCGATCGGTGGGCACCTGCGCCTCGCGCTCGATCATCGAGGCGACGATCAGCAGCTGGTAGGGCGTGACGTGCAGCGCACGGGCGCGCGCGATCAGCGCGCCGGTGAAGTTTTCCTTGAACGCCGTGAGCTGGTCGGACACGAGCCGGCCGGCGGGCGCGCCGGGATACTCGTCGTAGGTGGCGGGAAACAGGAAGCCCTCGAGGTCGGGGGTCCCCGCCGGCGCGCCGTAGCGCGTGGGATCGAGCAGCGGCGACCGCCGCGAGGCGATCGTGTAGCTGCCACGCAGCCCCGCCGCCGCGGAGATCTCGGCGATCTGCGCGCGGGTCTTGCCCTCCGGGATCACGAGCTTCAGCACCGGGATCGTGGCGGGGCTCTTCGAGTGCGTCGTGCTCGAGAGCGAGCGCACGAGCAGCACGATCGCGGCGATCGCGGCGAGCAGCGCCACGACCGCTCCAATGCGGGCCGGCCCCGAGCGCGGGCGGCGGCGCACGTGCGGAGCGCGGCTGCCCCCGGCGCGGCCTGGAAGCGGAGGGGGCGGCGGCAGCCGGCCCCCGCTCACGCGCGCGGCGGCCGCGTGCGATTCTGACGGGGCCCCCGACTCCTCGCCGGCGCCCGTCTCGGCGCCGGCCGATGCGGTCGCCTCGCCGGGAGCCGCCGCGGGCTGCGGCGGGACCTCAGCGGGCGCGGGAGCGTCCACGGCCGACAGTTCGCTCGTGGGCAGCTCGGCAGCCGCCGGGTCGCCCGCGGGCGCCTGCTGCGGCGGCGGGTCACCGAGCGGGGGATCGGGAACCGGCCCGAGGGGAGCGGGCGGCTCCGACGCGTGCGGCTCCGGCACACGCGACTGGGCGGCATGCGACTCCGCGGCATGCGACTCCGCGGTATGCAGCTCGGCCGCGGGCAACGCCTCGGAGAGCTCGGGCGCGTGGACGGCGGCTCCATGCGTGTCCTCGGCAGGCCATGGCTCGAGCGACTCGGGCGCGTGCGGCGCGTGCGGCTCCTCAGGTCTCGAGGCGTGAGGCTCGTACGCGGGCGCTTCCGGGGAGTGCGGCTCTGGATCGGGCTCGCCGGCGAGCGCGGGCGCAGCGTCGGGCGGGGAGGCGCTCGGGTTGGCCTCATCGGAGTGCCCGGTGGGCTCAGGCGCGTGGGGATCGCCCGGGGTCGCTCCCGCGCGGGCAGCGCGGAGGCGTTCGCGCTCTTCGCGGTCGTGCTCGCGGTCCTCCGCCGTGCGTTCGCGTCCTTGCCGTGATCGATCGCTCCGAGACAAGAACAAGGACCCTAACGAGATTGGGCGGCGAGCCAGCTCTCGAGCAGGTGCGCGGCCGCGCGCGAGTCCTCGCTGGCGCTCGAAGCGCCCCCCATCCGCTGTGCCATACGGGTGGTGAAGCGCTCGTCGTGCATCTCCACGGGGACGGCCGCGCCGAGCTGCCTGGCGAGCTCTTGGGCGAACGCGCGGGTCTCTCGGGTCTGATCGGTGTCCTCGCCCGCGAGCGACAGCGGCAGCCCCACCACCACCCGCTCGACCTCGCGCTCGCGAACGAGCTCGCGCAGCCTGCCGATCCCGCGCCTGCTCGCCGGGCGCTCGACGAGCGGGAGCGGAGTGACGATCGTCCCGGTGGGGTCGCTGAGCGCACAGCCGCAGCGGGCGCTGCCGTAGTCGAGGGCGAGCACGCGCACGACCGCTCAGGCGGCCCCGCGGCGCGCATGGGGACCGCGTGGCCAGGGATTTGCTCGCCCGCGCATCAACTCGTGAGCGCCGACTCGATCGCCGCGCGGCCGGCGGCGAGGGCCTCGCTGAGCCGTTCCGGATCGCGTCCCCCGGCCTGGGCGATCGTGTCGCGACCGCCGCCGCCTCCGCCCACGACCTCGGCGGCGGCCTTGACCACCGCGCCTGCCTTGACCCCGCGCTCGACCAGCGCGGGCGCGACGCTCGCGACCAGGTGCACCCGCCCATCGGCGGCCGCGCCGAGCAGGATCGCGCCGTCGGGCAGACGACCCTTTACGCGGTCGAGCACCTCGAGCAGGCCCTTCGCGTCGGCGGCCTCGACGCTCGCGAGCAGCACGCGCGCTCCGGCGATCTCCTCCGAGCGAGCCACGAGCTGATCGAGGTCGGGACCGGGCGCGTCGCTCGGCCCGCCGCCGCCCTCCTTGAGTGCGCGCTCGAGCTTGCGCCGCTCGAGCGCGAGCCTGCTCACGGCCTGGGGTGCCTCGGCCGGGCGCGTGCGCAGCTCCGCTGCGATCTCCCCGAGCAGGCGGTCGTGTTCGCGCAGCAGAGCCACCGCCTCGGGCCCGGTGACGGCCTCGATGCGCCGTACGTTGGCCGAGCTCGAGGTCTCGTGCAGGATTCGGAACAGCCCGATCTCGGCGGTGCTGCGCACGTGCGTGCCGCCACACAGCTCGCGCGAGTACTCGCCCTCGCCGATCTGGACCATGCGCACGACCTCGCCGTACTTCTCGCCGAACAGAGCCATCGCGCCGAGCCGCCTCGCCTCCTCGAGCGTGGTGGTGATCGGGCGCACGGGGTCGTTGCTCGCGATCCACGCGTTGACGAGGTCCTCGACGTCGCGCAACTCCTCGCCGCGCAGCGCCTGGCCGTGGCTGAAGTCGAAGCGGAGCTTGTCCGGGCCGACGTAGGAGCCCGCCTGGCGCACATGGGAGCCGAGGCGCTCGCGCAGCGCCGCCTGTAACAGATGCGTGGCTGTGTGGTTCGCCTCGGTGGCGTGCCGGGCGAGGTGGTCCACGCGCGCGATCACGGCCTCGCCGGGCTCGAGCGTGCCCCGCTCCAGGCGCACCGTGAGCGCCTGATCGTCGCCGAGCCGCAGCACCTCCTCCACGTGGACGCTGCAGTCGCCGTGCTCGCACTCGATCGTGCCGGTGTCCGAGACCTGGCCACCGCCGGCTGCGTAGAACGGCGACTCCTCGAGCTTGACGAGGTAGCGGACGCCCTGGGCCGACTGCGGATCGGCGCCCTCGCCGCCGCGCCCGTCCTCGCCGGCGCCGAGCTCGCGCACGGCGGCGACTGTGGTCTGCTGTCGCTCGGTCTCATACCCGGTGAAGCGCGTGGCGGCGGCGGGAGCTTCGGCGACGAACGAGCTCGCGAGCGCGCGCGAGTCGCCCGACTCGACAGTGCCGGCGCCGGTCCCGCCGCGGGCGCCCGCGCGGCCACGGGCGCGCTGCTCCTCCATCAGCGGCCCCACGTCCCCGTCCACCTCGAGCCCCGCCTCGGCGAGGATCTCGCGGGTCATCTCGATCGGGAACCCGTGTGTGTCATAGAGCTGGAACACGAAGGCGGCCGACACCGTCGGGCCGCCCTCTTCGATCTTCTCCTTGACCAGGTTCATGCCCTGCGCGAGCGTGCGGGAGAAGGCCTCCTCCTCGGCGGCGAGCCACATGTCGATCGTGTCGGCCTGCTCGATCAGTTCGGGATAGGTCCCCCCCATCAGCTCCCGGACGCGCTCGGCGTAGCCAAGCAGGAAGCCGGGCTGCAGCTCCAGGGCGCGACCCTGCTGGATCGCGCGGCGCATCACGCGCCG
>FSYY01000195.1_pt1 | contig 15259 bp, 12 predicted proteins | sample 1638681 | NCBI WGS metagenome assembly FSYY01 (sample SAMEA3914813, study PRJEB12502) | metagenome | biome: forest; material: soil | place: Canada | collected 2011-07-07 | depth 0.3 m | reverse complement strand
GCTGGGCTACATGACCGTGGCGCTGGGCCTGTCGGCCTACCCGGTGGCCGTGTTCCACCTGATGACCCACGCGTTCTTCAAGGCGCTCCTGTTCATGGCGGCCGGCTCGATCATCGGCGCGATGGCTGGCGAGCAGTCGCTCGACCGGATGGGCGGATTCCGGCGCGTGATGCCCTTCACCTACGGCTGCTTCATCATCGGCGGTCTGGCGCTGGCGGGCGTGCCGCCGTTCTCCGGCTTCTTCTCCAAGGACGAGATCCTGCTCGTGACCGGCGAGCGCGGCGGCTGGCACTGGGCGCTGTACGTGGTCGGCTACCTCGGCGCGCTGCTGACCGCGGTGTACACGTTCCGGATGATCTTCCGCGCCTTCCACGGCGAGCCGGTGCCCGAGGCTCGCGAGCTCGAGGCCGGCCACCTGCACCATGCGGAGGTTCCGCGCAACCCCGCCACGGGCGAGGAGGAGGACACCGACGTGGGCTTCCCCGGGCCCGAGCACACGATCGCCGAGCGCGCGCTGCCGATGCGCGTGGCGATGGGCGCGCTCGCCGTCGGCGCGGTCGGGGCGGGGCTCGTGCAGATCCCCGAAGTGGACTCCGTGATCACCTCGTTCCTGCGCCCCACGTTCGCCGGGTCGAACCTGTATGAGCCGCACACGCGCAGCGGGCTGCTCGTGTTCGGGCTGGCGCTCGGCACCGCACTCGGGCTGGCGGGCATCGCGATCGCATACCGCGTGTGGGTGCAGCGGCCCGGAACCGCCGCGGTCGTGCGCGAGCGTTTGAGACCTCTCTATGTCCTGTTCGTGAACAAGTGGTACTTCGACGAGCTGATCGACGCGCTCGTCGTGCGCCCGGCCGCGACCGCGGGGCAGTTCGCGCGCGACACGTTCGAGCGCCTGTTCATCGAGGACACGCTGGTGGGCGGCACCACCGGCCTGGTGCGGGCCGGATCGGCCGCGGTGCGTGCCGCGCAGAGCGGCTTCGTGCGCTACTACGCGGCACTGCTCGTCCTCGGCGTGACCGGCGTGGGCTTCTACTTCCTGCTGCAGGCCTGAACCGCAACCACACATGCCCCCCCTCTCGATCCTGATCTGGCTGCCAGCCCTCGCCGGCGTGCTCGGCGCGCTCGCCGGCGCGCTCGGCCCCCGCGTACGGCCGGCGGCGGGCGGTGGGCCCGGGGCGGCGGCACAGGGCCGTGCCCGGCGCGCCTGGGGGGCGCCCGGCGTGATCGCGCTGCTCGCAACGCTCGCAGCACTCGGCCTAGCGATCGGTTACATCGCCGACTACGCGGCGGCGGGGCCGGCGCTGCAGCACGTCACCGACGTGGTCTGGATCTCGGAGCTCGGCATCCACTACAAGGTCGCTGTGAGCGGGCTGAACGTGTTCCTGGTGGGCCTCACCACGCTGCTGTTCGCCGCGGCCACGCTCGCCGCCAACCTGCGCTCGTGGGACCGCCCTGCCCTCTTCTACTTCCAGTTCATGCTCGCCGAGTCGGCAGTGCTCGGCGCGTTCCTGGCGCAGGACCTCGCCCTGTTCGTGGCCTTCTTCGACCTGATGCTGATCCCCTTCTACTTCCTGATCGGCGGGTGGGGCCGGGAGCCCGGACGTGTGAAGGCCACGATCAAGCTCGTGATCTACACGCTCGCCGGCTCGCTGCTGATGCTCGCAGCCGCGATCGCCACCGGCGTCCTGGCCGCGCAGCAGGGCGGGGGGCACATAACCTTCGTGCTCTCCACGCTGCAGGCCACGCCGCTCGGCGCCGGCTCGCAGGAGTGGATCTTCCTGTTCTTCGCGGCGGCGTTCCTCGTGAAGATGCCGGCCTTCCCGCTGCACGGCTGGATGCCCGACGGCTACAGGGCGATGCCAATCGAGGTGCTGATGGTCTTCTCAGGGGTGCTCTCGAAGGTCGGCGCATACGGCTTCCTGGCGATCGTGCTGCCGCTGTTCCCGCAGGCGGCCGTGCACTTCCAGACGCTGATGCTCCTGATCGCGCTGGTCTCGATCATCTACGGCTCGCTGCAGGCGTTCAGCCAGACCGATGCGCGCCTGATCGCCGGTTACTCATCGGTGGCACAGCTCGGCTTCATCACCCTGGGCATCTTCGCGCTCAACCCCCAGGGCGCCCAGGGCGCGCTGCTGCAGATGGTCAACCACGGGCTCGTGGTGGCGCCGATCCTGTTCATCATCGCCCTGCTCGCGCAGCGCGCAGGAGGCTCGGAGGACATCCGCGAGATGGGCGGGATCGCGTTCCGCGCGCCGGTGCTCGCCGGCCTGTTCCTGATCGTCTCGCTGGCCACGCTGGCGATCCCCGGCTCCTCCAACTTCGCGGGCGAGTTCCTGATCCTGCTGGGCGTCTTCAAAGCAAAGCTGGTGATCGCGGTGATCGCCTTCAGTGGCGTGGTGCTCGCGAGCGTGTACGCGCTGCGGCTGTTGATCCGCGCGATGCACAACCGCGTGGGGCCGAAGGTCGAGTCTCGCGAGATCGGCTTGATGGACGGGGTCGTGCTGGTGCCGCTGATCGCGGTGATCCTGTTCCTCGCCCTATATCCGCAGTTCGCCCTGCACCGCAGCGAACGGTCGGTGAAGGGGGCCGTCGTGACGTCGCAGGCGATCGTCGAAGAGCAGCGCTTCAGGGCTACCGGCGCGTGTCCGCCCGCCTACTACGGGGAAGCCGCGCGCTGCATCTCCGGCGCGGTCAGGTCTCCCGGCACGGCGCTCGCCGCCGCCTATGAGGCCCGATGAGCGTCCTGCTCGCCGCCGCCCCCCTCAAAGGCCCCCACGTCGACTTCGCGGGCCTGTCGCCGCTGATCGCGTTGCTCGGCGGGGCGACGCTCGTGCTGCTGCTGGGTCTCGCCGGTTCGCGCTGGGTGCGCGCGCAAGCGGTTCCGGCGCTGTCGCTGGCCGCGCTCGGCGCCGCGCTCGGGCTAACGATCTGGCAGTGGCACGCGCACAAGTCGGTCCTCTCGGGTGCGCTTCGGATCGACGATCTCGCGCTCGTGCTGAACGTGGTGCTGGTCGCGGGCGGTGCCTGCGCGGTGCTGCTCGCGTGGCGCTCGCTCGCTGCCCAGGAAGCGGCGCATGGCGAGTTTCACGCACTGCTGCTCACGGCGATCGGGGGCATGTCGCTGCTGGTGGCCGCGCAGAACACGGTCGCACTGTTCGTCGGCCTCGAGCTGCTCTCGATCCCCCTGTATGTGCTGTGCGCGACCGAACTGCGGCGTGAGCACTCGCTCGAGTCCGGGCTGAAGTACCTGATCGTGGGCTCGGTCGGCTCGGCAACGCTGCTGTACGGCATCGCGATGATCTACGGCGCAACCGGCGCAACCGACTACGCCACGATCGCCACGGGGCTGTCGCGGGGAGGCCTCGCCGCCGACCCGCTCACGCTCACGGGCATCGCCCTGTGCGTGGCGGGCTTCTGCTTCAAGGCCTCGGCGGCGCCCTTCCACCAGTGGACGCCAGACGTGTACGAGGGCGCCCCCACGCCGGTGACCGCGCTGATGGCGGTCACCACCAAGGTCGCCGCGCTCGGTGCCCTGCTGCGCTTCTTCGACGTCGCGCTGATCGGCGCCCAGGCGAGCTGGGGACCGGCGCTTGCGGTGCTCGCGACGATCACGATCATCGTCGGCAACGTGGGCGCCCTGGGCCAGTCATCGCTGAAGCGGATGCTCGCCTACTCCTCGGTGGCACAGGCGGGGTACATGCTCGCGGGAGTGGTGGTCGCCAGCCAGCTGGGCGTGCAGGCGACCGTCTTCTACCTGGCGGTGTACCTGGCGATGAACATGGCGGCGTTCGCGGTAATCCTCGCGCGCGAGCGCGAAACCGAGCTGGGGGACTCGATCGCGGCGCTCGCCGGCCTCGGGCGTACGCGCCCGCTGCTCGCCTGGCCGATGACGCTCGCGATGCTCGGCCTGGCCGGCATCCCGGCGACCGCCGGCTTCGTCGGGAAGTTCTACCTGATCGATGCGAGCGTGGCGGGCGGCTACACCTGGCTGGGGGTGGCGATCGTGGTCGGCTCGATGATCTCGCTCGGCTACTACCTGCCGGTGATCGCCGCGATGTGGATGCGCGAGGCTCCAGGCGTCGAGCCCTCGGACCGGCCCGCTCGGACCCCGGGCGAGGGCGGGCCCGGACCGGCGCTCCCCGCGCTAGCGGGCGGATCGCCGGAGCTAGATCGCCAGGACGACACGGCCGGCCGCAGCGGCCAAGCAGCACGCGGAGCGCAGCCCGAGGTCCTCCTCGTCGCGATCGTCGCCGGGGCCGCGACGATCTTCTTCGGCGTGATCCCGCAGCCGCTGTTCGACCTCGTGCACGGGGCCGGCAGCACGCTTGGGCTGTTCTGAGAACTGCCCTCACCGCGTAGGCGGATAGGGCAGGAAGTTCCGGCCCGCGGGCCCGCCTGCCTATAGTTCGCCGATGGCCGATGCGCGGGTCAGCCCGCCGGGAGTCCTGCTCGACATCGACGGCGTCCTGTACGTGGGCAACGAGGCGATCGAGGGCGCCCACGAGGCCTTTGCGGAGCTTCGCCGGCAGAGCGCGGGCATGCGGCTGCTGACCAACACGCCCTCGCGCTCCCGCCGCAAGGTCCTCGAACACCTGCTCGACCTGGGCTTCGAGGTCGCCCTGGAGGAGGTGCTCACACCTGCGGCGATGGCCGTGCGCCACTGCCGCGAGCAGGGGTACGCAAGCGTCGCGGTGCTGGTCAGCGACGGGCTGCTCGAGGACCTCGAGGCGCTCCCGCAGGTGGACCTCGGGGCGGCTCCCGAGGCGATCATCCTGGGCGATCTCGGCGACGGGTTCACGCCGGCGGTCCTCAACGAGACCTTCCGGGCGATGATGGATGGCTCAGAGCTCGTGGCGCTGCAGCACAACCGCTACTGGCGCAGGGCCGACGGCCTGGCGCTCGACGTGGGCGCCTACGCCGTGGCGCTCGAGTACGCCACCGGTCACGACGCCGTGGTGGTGGGCAAGCCGGCCAAGGCCTTCTTCCAGACCGCCCTGGCCGACATGGGACTCGAGCACGCGATCATGGTGGGCGACGACGTGGAGGCCGACGTGGGCGGTGCGATGGCCGCCGGGCTCGCCGGTGTGCTGGTACGCACCGGCAAGTATCGAGAGGACGCGTTGCGCTCACGCGTGACCCCGACGGCGATCGTGGACTCGATCCGCGAGGTTCCCGCGCTGCTCGCGCGGCTGCCGTCCTAGATCAGACGGCCGTGGCCTGATAGAGGCCCTGGTCGGGAATGCGCCTGATCCGCGTGCGCCGCGGAGGTCCGAACCCGGCCTCGGCGAGGTAGCCCGCGAGCTCCTGGGGAGTGTGCAGGTCCGCGCCCGAGGTGAGGTGGAACAGCAGGCCGAGCGCCGCCGCGCTCGCCCGCTGCGAGCTCGAGTCCGAGCGGAACATGTCGAGCACCGCGATGGTGCCGCCCGGCTTCATCACCGCGCGCGCGCGCCGCAGCAGCGTCACGATCTGCTCGCCCGAGAGGTGGTGGATGATGTCGAACACGAGCGCCCCGTCGTAGGGGCCGCCGAGGTCGATGGTGAACATGTCGCCCTCGTGATGGCTCACGCGCTCGCTCATGCCGGCTCGCGCGATGATCTCGCGTCCGACCCGCGCACTGCCGGGCAGGTCGACCACGGTGGCGCTCAGGCCCTCGTGCCGTTTGCACAGCTCCGCCGAGAACCAGCCGTGGCCGCCAGCGAGGTCGAGCAGCGCAGCTGGTCGCTCGCCGAGGCGGATCGCCTTCGCCACTTCTGCGGCCGAGAGCCGTGCGATCTCGTACTGGCCGGTGATGTACACGCGCCAGTACTCCTGCTCCTCGGCCGGCTCGCGGTGTATCTCGAAGCTGCCGCCCTCTCGCACGATCCGCTCGAGGTCGCCATACCACTCCCAGTAGCTCACCGAGTGCTCGATCCACGTGCCGATGTAGGTCCCCGAGCTCGGGTCGAGCCACTTGCGCGCGCCCTGAGCGATCGCAAAGCTGTGGCCGTCCTGCTCGAGCACACCGAGGCCGGCGAGGTTCTCGCACAACAGGCGCGTACCCGAGGGCTGCAGCTCGAGCTCCTCGGCGAGGCGTCCCGCGGTTGCCGGGCCCCGCAGCAGACGTGCGAACACGCCGAGGCGCTGCGCGGTCCCGATCACGCGACCGGCGGTCATCCCGTACAGCGCATACCCGGCGGGCAGCGGTACGAGATTCATCCGGATGGCGACCCGCTCGAGCAGGTCGTCTGCCCCCGCCCTCAACCTCATTGCCGCAGAGCTTACAGGCGGCCCGACGCTGCAGCGGCCGCTTCCGCTTCCTGCAGCTGGCGCTCGACCAGGTCGAGCCCGGCCTCCCAGAAGCCGGGGTCGGCGAGGTCGACGCCGACTATCCGCCCCAGCTCCTCAGGGCTGCGCGAGCCCCCGGCGGCGAGCATCTCCAGGTACTGGGGGACGAGCTCATCGCCGAGCTTCTCGTAGCGCTCGTACACCGACAGCGCGAGCAGCTGCCCGTAGGCGTAGGCGTACACGTACCCCGGGCTGCCGATGAAGTGGGGTATGTAGGACCACCAGCTGCGATACCCCTCGGTCACCTCGACCGCGTCCCCGAGCAGCTCCTCCTGGCTCTCGGCCCACAGCTCGCCGAAGCGCTCGACCGAGATCTCGCCGCGCTCGCGCCGCTCGGTGTGGACGAGCTCCTCGAAGCCGTTCATCGCGACCTGCCGGAAGACAGTGGCGATCGTGTCCTCGAGGTTCTCCGCCAGCAGCGCCAGGCGCGAGGCGGGGTTGGAGTCCTCCGCCAGCAAGCGCCCGAACACGATCGTCTCGCCGAACACCGAGGCGGTCTCGGCGACGGTGAGCGGCGTCTGCTGGTGGAAGATGCCCTGGCGCGCGGCGAGCGCGAAGTGGACGCCGTGGCCGAGCTCGTGCGCGAGCGTGAGCACGTCGCGGCGTCGCGAGGTGTAGTTGAGCAGCACGTAGGGAAACACCTCGGGCACGGCCGCAGCCGCGAAGGCGCCGCCCCGCTTGGCCGGCCGCACCGGCGCGTCGATCCGCTTGTGCGCGAAGAAGCGCGCCGCGAGCTCGCCGAGCACCGGCGAGAAGGAGGAGTAGCAGTCGACCACGAGCTGGTGGGCTTGGGCGAACGGGAACGTCACCTCGTCCTCGGTCACCGCGGCCATGCGGTCGTAGTCGGCGAGGCGCTCCAGCCCGAGCAGCTGTGCCTTCAGCCGATACCAGCGGCGGGCGACCTCATAGCGCCCGCGCACGGCCTCGATCAGCGCTGCCACCGACTCGTCGCTCGCCTCGTTGGCGAGATTGCGCGCCGCCAGCCAGTGCGGGTAGCGGCGCAGACGGTCGTCGGTGGCCTTGTCTGCCAGCAGCGTGTTGAACAGATAGGCGCGCGTGCGCAGGCCCGGCGCGAGCGCCGCGGTGACAGCCTCGGCGGCGCTGCGGCGGGTCTCGCGGTCCGGCAGCGAGAGCCGGCTGAGCGCCACGTCGAGCGCCACGCGCCCGCCCTCGGCGCCCGCGCCTAGCCCGCGGTCCTCGCCCGGCTCCGCCGCCGCGGGCAGATCGACCTCGATCGCGGAGGTGAGCTCCTCGAACAGACGTGTCCAGGCGCTCGCTCCGGTCAGCGCCTTCTCGGTGAGGATCCGCTCCTCGGGCTCAGAGAGCAGGTGATCGCGGTAGCGACGCACGTTGCGCAGGTGGTGGCGGGCGAAGTCGAGCCCATCGCTTGCCAGCAGCTCCTCGGCTCGGTCCTGCTCGAGGGCAGCCCACTCGAGCTCGAAGAACAGCAGCGTCGTGCCGATCGCCGTCTCCTGCTCCTGGACCTTCTGCAGCAGGGCGCCGTTTGCCGGATCGGCGGTGTCGGTCGAGAATCGCAGCGCCGCGTAGTAGCCGGCGCGGCCGAGCAGGTCTCCGATCGCACCGAGCTCTTGCATGGCCGCCACCAGCCCGGGGCCGTCCAGCTCGCCCACGTGCCCGGCGTGGGTCTCGGCGAAGGCCTGGGCGCGCTCGAGCGCCTGATCGAGCCGGCGTCCTACGCCCTCCTCGCCCTCGCCGTCGACGAGCGGCTCGAGGTCCCACGCGGTCGCGGCGAGCTCGGGGTCGATCGAGTCGGGGGGAGCTTGGCTGGCCACAGTCCGGGAGCTTAGCTAGCGACCCCTCCCGGACCGCTCCCGGCGTGGCTTACTCGCTGGCGAGCGCCTCGAGCATGTCGAGCTTGGCCGCCCGGCGCGCGGGCAGCTGTGCCGCGAGCAGCCCCGCGAGCGCGGCCACGACGAGCAGGATCAGGAGCGTGCCGATCGGGAACGACTGCACGTAGCCCGAGCCCGAGAGCGTGAGCGTTGTGATCAGGACAGCCGCCACCACGCCGATCACCAGGCCGAACACACCCCCGATCAGCGCGGTGATGACCGACTCGTAGCGGATCATCTGGCGCACCTGGCGTCGGGAGGTGCCGATCGCACGCATCATCCCCAGCTCGCGCGTGCGCTCGTAGATCGAGAGGATCAGCGTGTTGACGATCCCGAACAGCGAGACGATCACCGACAGCGCGAGCAGCACGTAGATCAGCGCCAGCAGCGTGTTGATCTGGTTGGCCTGATCCTGCTTGAACTGCGCCGCAGTGCGCGAGCGCGCCTGCGGGAACTGGCTCGCGAGCAGGCGGTTGACCGCGGGCTGGACTTCGGCGTTGCGCGCGCCGCGGGCGTAGGAGACGAAGTCGACCGCGTCGTCGCGCTGCCCGAACGCTGTGGCCGCCAGCGAACGGGAGATCGTGATGTCGCCGAGCAGGCGAGCGTTGTCGGTGGCGATCCCGAGCACCCTCAGCGAGACCCGTCGATCGGTGGGGGTCAGCACCGTGAACGTCTGCCCGACCTTGAGGTGGTGCGAGCTCGCATAGCTTTTGGTGAGCACCGCGCCGCCGCCGTCGAGGGCGAGCAGCGTGGCGGCCGAGCCCTGCTTCCATTCCACGCGGTACACGCGGCCGAACGATTCCGGGTCGATCGCGGTGATGGTCGAGTTGCTCTTGCTCTTGCCCACCCGTCCGGCCGTGAAGGCGATCGGCGTAACGCTCGCCACGCCCGGCACGCGCCGCAGCGCGGGCGCGAGAATCGCGGGGATCGAGGATTCGTTGCTCGGCTGCGAGTTCTCGACGATCAGGTCTCCGGCGAAGGAGCGGCTCACCGCGCGGTTGATGGTCGCCTTCGTGCCGTCGGCGAGCACCGCCACCAGCGTGACCAGCGCGAGCCCCACGGTGAGCGCGGCGGCGGTCGCGAGCGTGCGGCCGGGTTGGCGGACCGAGTTCTCCTGGGCCAGCTGGCCCGTGATGCCGCGCCAGCGGACGAGCGTGCCGATCGCCCGCGCGAGGCCGCGCGTCAGGCGGTAGCGCGGACCGCGGGCGCGCTGGCGCAGGCGCACGTAGAGGAAGACCAGGCCGATCGCCACGATGATCGCGATCGAGCCGAAGCCTTCGCCCTGGGCGATCCCCACCACGAGCCGCACCGCGATCAGCCCCAGCAGGATCGGCACGGCGTAGCGTCCACGCGTGAGCGGCGTCCGTCGCGGGATCTCCACGCCCTCGCGCATCGCCGCGAGCGGCGGCACGCGCGTGGCGCGCATCGCGGGCGCGATGCCGGCGAGCAGCGTGACGATCACGCCCACGAGCAGCGAGACGACGATCGTGCGCGTCTGCAGCACGGTGCCGTTGTGGGGCAGATCCGCGCCGAAGGCCTTGAACAGCGCGTTCAGCGCCGGAGCCAGGGCGATCCCGCCCAGCAGCCCGAGCACCCCGCCCACGACCCCGAGCAGCAGGCTTTCGTATACGACGGCTCGCATGATCTGCGCGCGGGAGCCGCCCAAGGTGCGCAGCAGCCCGAACTCGCGCGTGCGCTGGGCGACCGTGATCGAGAAGGTGTTGAAGATGATGAACGCGCCCACGACCAGTGAGACGTAGGCGAACACGAGCAGGAACGTGCGCAGGAAGCCGAGGTTGCTTTCGAGGTCCTTGGTGTCCTTGCTCGCCTGTTCTGAGCCGGTGCGCACGTCCACGGTGGCCGGCAGAGCGGCGCGCACGCGGTCGCGCAGCGCTCCCGGAGCCACCCCGGGCTGCGCGGCCACGTCGAGCTGGTCGAAGTGGCCCTGCTGGCTCACCACGCGCTGGGCCTCGGGCAGGGTGAGGATCGCGGCGCCGGCGCCGCCGAAGGACTGGCCCCCGCCGAACTTGGTGATGCCCACGATCGTGTAGCGCTTGGCGGGCGCCGAGCCGGCCACCAGCATCTGCTGGCCGACGTGCAGGCCTGCCCGTGAGGCGGTCGCTTCGTCGATCGCCACCTCTTCGGCGTTGACGGGAAAGCGGCCCTTGACCGCGGTGAAGGACTGGAAGCGCTTCGGCGACTCCGAGGCCACGAACGCGGGGGCGCCACCGTTGGTGAGCCGTTTGTGGTGGACATCGAGGAACGTCCCGGGGGTGAAGATCGAGCCGGCCGCTTCGGCCACGCCCGGCGTGGAGCGCACCTGCGCGAGCATCTGTTCGGTGATCGGGGAGGTCTGCACGCGGGTGTTGCGTCCGAGCGCCTGCGTGGGCGTGATCACCACGTCGTGGCCGCGGTTGGCGACCTGGAAGATCCCCGCGAAGGACTTGTTGATGGTGTCGGTGAGGATGTAGGTGCCGGCCATCAGCGCCACACCAAGCGCGATCGCGATGGCGCTCAGGAGCACCCGCAGCTTGCGCTGCATGAACCCGCGGAGCACGAGCGCGAGCATCAGTTCAGGGACTTCATCAGGTCCAGCGCCTGCTCGGCGCTGGCCTGCCCGCCGTCGTGGACGATCCGCCCGTCGGCGAGCACGAGCAGCCGATCGGCGTAGGAGGCGGCGTGCGCGTCGTGGGTGACCATCACCACCGTCTGGCCGAAGTCATCGACCGCGTGGCGCAGGAGGTCGAGCACATCGCCCGAGGATTTCGAGTCGAGGTTGCCGGATGGCTCATCGGCGAACACCACAGACGGCCGCGCGATCAGGGCGCGCGCGACCGCCACGCGCTGCTGCTGGCCACCGGACATCTCGGCCGGGCGGTGGCTGAGGCGGTCGCGGATCCCGACGGTGTCGATCAGGCGGTCGAACCACTCGCGGTCGGGCTTGCGCCCGGCGATCGACAGCGGCAGCAGGATGTTCTCTTCGGCGCTGAGGACCGGCAGCAGGTTGAAGGTCTGGAAGATGAAGCCGACGCTGTCCCTGCGCAGCCTTGTGAGCTCGCGCTCGCCCAACTGCGTGAGGTCCACGCCGGCCAGGCGCACCGTCCCCGAGGTCGGCCGGTCGAGGCCCGCGAGGATGTGCATGAGCGTCGACTTGCCCGAGCCCGACGGCCCCATGATCGCCGCGAAGCGCCCGGCGGGGAACGCCACGGTGACGCCCGCGAGCGCGTCCACGGCCGCTTCGCCCTCGCCGAAGCGGCGGCGCAGGTCGGTCGCCGAAACGATTTCGCCCGACGGGACCTGTGCGAGGGCTGCCTCCACCCGGCGAGTGTACGTAAGGGCCCGGGCGGGCGCTGTGAACGATCGGTTTTGGCCCGCGGGAGGGTGGTCGGAGCGCTCGCGTGGGGCGCGCCGGCGCGAGCGACGGCCCGCCGGGCGGGGTCGCGCCGCGCTCGCCCGACGCCGCCCGGCGCTGTATGTAGGATCGGCCGCCCGATGCACGAGACCAGCCCATCCGTGTTCCTGATCGCGCGACCCGCAATCGAGGTCGACGGGATGCGCGCCTACCTGCGCGACGTGGGCGGCGAGTCGTGGCTTGAGCGTCGCCTGGAGGAGTCCGACGACGCGGCGGCTGGCGAGCTCAATCACGGCGAGCTGCTGGTCGAGTTCGGCGGCCGCGCCTGCTATCGCAGCTGGGAGCCCGGGCTCAACCCCAACGTCAGCAGGGTGCGCACCGACCAGCGCGAGTACTTCGCCAACATCCTGCGCTCGGCGCACGGCAGCGTGCTCGAGCACGCGAACTACTCGTTTGCCTTGAGAAACGTGAGCAGAGTACTGACTCACGAGCTGGTCAGGCATCGCGCCGGCTCGGCGTTCAGCCAGGAGAGCCTTCGCTACGTACGGCTTACCGATATCGGCTTCCGTGTGCCGCCGGCGCTCGAGCCGGTCCGTGAGCAGGTGCTCTCGATCGTCGAGCAGCTCGAGGAGTTCCAGGTGAGCGCGGCGAGCGAGCTCGGTATCGACGATGACGGCGTCCCCTTCCACGTCAAGAAGGAGGTCACCTCGGCTCTGCGTCGCCTGGCGCCGCTCGGGCTCAGCACCGACATCATCTGGACGGCCAATGCGCGCACGCTGCGGCACGTGATCGAGATGCGCACCGCCGAGGGCGCCGAGGAGGAGCTACGCATGGTGTTCGACCGCGTGGCCGAGATCATGCTCGCGGCGGCGCCGGGGTTGTTTCAGGACTTCGCCCGTCAGCCCGACGGCAGCTGGGTGCCCGAGCACCGCAAGGTCTAGGCGGCCCGCGAGCGCAGGCTCACGCGAGTCCCGCCCGGCGCCGGTCGGGGGGCGCCTGGCGATCGTGCAGGATCCGGTCGACGATCCCGTAGGCGAGCGCGTCGCCGGGTGCCATGAAATGGTCGCGCTCCATGTCGACGTGAACGCGCTCGCGCTCCTGGTGGGTGTGCTCGGCGAGGATCTCCTCGAGGCGATCGCGCAGCGCGAGCGCCTCGCGCGCATGGATCTCGATGTCGCTCGACTGGCCCTGGAAGCCGCCAGTGGGCTGGTGGATCAGCACGCGCCCGTTGGGCAGCACCGCACGCTTGCCCGCGGCGCCCCCGGCGAGGATGATGGCGCCCATCGACATAGCGATCCCGCAGCAGATCGTCTGCACGTCGGGCCTGATGAAGCGCATCGTGTCGTAGATCGCAAGGCCCGCATAGACCTGGCCCCCGGGGCAGTTGACGTAGAGCGAGATGTCCTTTTCGGAATCGACCGCCTCGAGGTGCAGCAGCTGGGCGACGATCAGGTTCGCGACCTGGTCGTCGATCTCGCTGCCGAGGAACACGACCCGGTCGTTGAGCAGGCGGCTGTAGATGTCGAACGATCGCTCGCCGCGCGCGCTCTGCTCGACGACCATCGGGATCAGTGGCATGGTGGCTCCCATCTGCGTGCGCTAAAGTGCAACCACAAGGTTGCGATTGACCGCAGCCTAGCAGACCCGCAACCATCAAGTTGCGCTTTGGCGCGAGACAGGAGAGACCGATGGCGATCGAGCGAGGAGAGATCGAGGCGCAGGCGGTGCGACGGGAGATGCTCCTGCCGGTCGAGCGGGAGGCGGCATGGAGCGCGTTGCGCGACGCGGAGGGGCTCGCGCAGTGGCTCGCGGACGAGGTCGAGCTCGAGGTCCGGCCCGGGGCGCAGGGCCGCATGCGCTGGCGCACGGGCGAGCAGCGCCTGGTGACGGTCGAGGAGGTCCAGGAGTGCCGACGCATATCGCTCTGCTGGTGCGAGCCCGGCGGCGAGCCCTCGATCGTCGAGCTGACCCTCGACGACGTCCCGGGCGGCACGCGCCTGGTGGTGATCGAGCTGCCGGCCGTGGCGCTGCGCACGATCGCCGCGAGCGTGCAGATCGGCCCCGGCGCGACGCGGGGACCGCGGATGCTGGCGCTCGCGTGAGCGAGGCGACCGAGCTGGATGGGACGGCCGTGGGCGCCGTGTTCGCCGCGCTCGCCGATCCCACGCGGCGCCACGTGGTGAACCTGCTCGCCGAGCGCTCGACCGTGACCGCCTCGGCGCTCGCGGGCGAGCTGCCGATCTCACGCCAGGCGATCGCCAAGCACCTCGCCGCGCTGGCCGACGCCGGGCTCGTGACCGCGACCCACGCGGGACGCGAGACGCGCTACCGGCTGACCCCGCAGCCGCTCGATCAGGCGATGCGATGGATGGCGGACACGGGGGCGAGCTGGGACGAGCGACTGGACCGGCTGGCGCGGCGCCTGGGTGAGGACGCGTAAGGCTCAGGCGTCCATCGTACGTGTGCGCCAGGCGCCGAGTGCGAGGAACAGGCCCGCCCATACGACCAGCACGAGCAGCGCGGTCCCGCCCGCCATGCTCACCGAGCCGCTGCGGTCGCCCACGTGCACAGGGCTGAAGTGCGACATCGCCTCGCTGAGCAGCCGCTTGCGCGAGCCGCCCAGCGAACTGATGCTCGCGAGGATGGGGCTTGCGACCAGGTGCCAGCCGATCAGTGCCGTCAGCGCCGCGGCGCGCGAGGCGGTCAGCGACGCGAACCCGACGGCGACCACACAGATCACCCCCGTGGTCATCGCCGAGAACGCGAGGCCGTTCAACAGCAGGCTCGCGCTGGGGGTCGGCGCGTTCGAAGCGAACGCGAACGTGCCGATCAGCAACAGCGCGTAGGCGACCGCGATCACCAGCCAGGTCAGGCCGAGCGCGGCGGGCACACGTGTGGCGAACAGGGCCAGCCGCGACCGGCCGGTGACGATCAGGTCGCGGAACACGCCCGAGGTGACGTCCGCGGCTCCGGCGTCGGTACCGATCATGATCGCTGCGAGCGGCCCGAAGAACAGCGCGATGATGCGCAGGCCGTCGGTGTAGCCGCTCAGCCCTCCCGCGGGCTCGTATTTCAGCGCGTTGGAGGAATGCTGCGCGGCCCTCACGATGAAGAAGATCACGAGGGGCAGCGCCGCCAGCGCGAGCGCCCAGATAACCGTTCCGCGCTTCTTGCGCAGCTTGAGGAAGTCCGCGCCCGTCATCTGCGCGGCGATCGTTGCGTTCATGCCCGCACCTCCTTGTGCTCGGCCGGCTGATCCAGGCGCGAGGTGATCTCCAGGAAGCGCTGCTCGAGGCTGTGGCGGACCGGCTCCAGGCGCATCACGCCGACCCCGGCGGCCACGAGCAAGGCGTTCAGCTGCGCCGCCGTCTGCGTGGCGCCCGCGAGCACGACGCGCAGACCCTCGTCGGAGCGATGGGCCTCGAGCACGAGCTCGCTCGCCGCGGCGGCCTGCAGCGCACGCTCGACGTCGTCGACGCCCACGATCAGCTCGTGGCGCGCCCCGCCGCTGGCAAGCTCGGCGATCGCGCCCTGGCTGACGACCTTGCCGCGGTCAACGATCGCGGCAGCGTCGCAGATCTTTTCGACCTCGTCGAGCATGTGCGAGGAGATGAACACGGTGCGCCCCTCCTCCTCGACCATCGCGCGGATCATTTCGCGGAACTCCTGGATGCCACCGGGGTCGAGCCCGTTGGTCGGCTCGTCCAGGATCAGCAGCAGCGGGTCCGCGAGC
>FSYY01000144.1_pt1 | contig 15407 bp, 14 predicted proteins | sample 1638681 | NCBI WGS metagenome assembly FSYY01 (sample SAMEA3914813, study PRJEB12502) | metagenome | biome: forest; material: soil | place: Canada | collected 2011-07-07 | depth 0.3 m | reverse complement strand
GCCATGCCTTGAGCGCCGCCTCGCGCGCCGGAGCGTGGATGCCATCGACGAACAGGTGCGCGCACATCCCGACCACGCTGCCGAAGTGGTTGCGCCCGAAGAAGCGGTACAGGCCGTCGGTGGTGCGGACGCCCAGGAAGTCCCGCGTCGAGTAGTCGATCACGCCGTCGAGCGTGCCGGCCTCGCCGAGCGAGACGCGGACCACGTCGCCGACACCGGCGTCCGGGGAGACGCCCAGGGCAGCGCGCAGCACATCCATCGCGTCCGGCGTTCCGGCGGCCTCAGGCCCCTCGATACCGGCCGAGGGCTGGCCGACGTAGGTCACCTGGCGGCCGTTGAAGTGCTCGAGGTACTGGGCGAGGGTGTGCAGGTAGAAATCCGTGTGACCGTCGATCGCGTCGTACTGGTCCTCCCACTCCTCGGCGAGGATCCCGCTGTGGACGTATCGCAGGCGCGCCGTTCCTCCGCCGCGCGCCTCGATCGTGTAGTCGAGGGCGTTGAAGGTCCCGTCGGGCGACTCCATGCGGATCACGAGGCGGTGCGGCGGGTCCCAGGTCGTGACGGGGCCCCCGTCGGGAGGCGTAGCGCCGGCGGGGATCTCCATCCCAGTCGGAAACTGCCACGCCGCCGTGTCAGCGGTGATCGCGGTCCAGACGTCGTCCGGGGCGGCGGGCAGGTCGACCTCGCGGGTGATCTCGAATGCACGGCTCATGACTTCGGCTCCTTGTTGTTCGTGATGGTCGGGTGCAGTGCGACTACGAACCGGTGCGGACGACCGCCGGGGGCGGCCTCGTCGTGGTACTTCGCGACCAGCTTGTTGACGGCGTCCGCGAGCTCGACGGCGAAGCCGGCGCGGTCTTTCGCTGAGGCGAACCGCACCTCGCTGTCGATCCCCAGGGTCGCGAGCGTCTTGCCGGCCGCGCCTGCCCCGGCGACGAGCTCGCCGACTTCGCGCACCAGGCGCCCCGCGACGCCCAGCAGCCAGCGCGCGGAGCGCTGGTCCGGCGCATGCGAGGGGTCCGGCGCGACCGCCGACAGGGCCGCCGGCGAGATCACGTAGGAGGCTGCCGTCGCCTGGAGCACGCGCTCGGTGCAGTTGCCCTTGCGGCGCTCCTCGACGAGCTCCACCAGGCCGTGGCGCTCCAGCGCCCGCAGGTGGTAGTTGGCCTTCTGTCGGGACAGCCCGACGCGCGCCGCAAGGGTGCTGGCGGACGCTGGCGCGGCCAGTTCGGCGAGAAGGAGCGTGCGGATCGGATCCAGTGACGCCTCGGCTGCGGCGGGATCGTCGATGACCGTGACCTCGTGCATGCGCCCACCTTAGCCACCGACAATTAGTTTTGTCAAGTATGTTTCTTCTGTCGGTATGTCAGGGCGCGAGTCACTCGTCCTCCAGCTGCGAGGCACGTGCTGCTCCTCAAGAGGGCGCAGGCCAAGTGAGGCAGGGGTTAAAGGGGGCGCGCGACGCACACATCGGCGCCTCGAGCGCGAGCCCTATCTCAACGCCAGGAGCACGATCAGGAACACGAGCGCGATCAGGAGCGCAGCGATCCCAAGCAATCGGGTGCGCCACATACCCGTCGTGTCCCGGCCGATGAGCGTCTGGGCGCTCGAGAGCGACTGGTTCAGGCGCTCGGTGTTCGCGGCCGATCGACTCGCGGTCGCGGGCGAGGGGGGCAACGGGCGGTCTGTGGTGCCTCCGCGCGGGGGAATCGGTCTGCTGGGCCGCGCCGGCCGGCGGGGTAAGCGGACGACTGAGCTCGTCGCGGGGGCCGCCGGGGCGCGCTCGGTGGGCCGCTCGGAGGCGCCACCCGCCAGGCTGCTCTGCGCCCGCGGTAGCTCGCGGTGTGTCTGAGTGACATCGAGTTCGGCCGGTGTCGGATCCTGCTCCGGAACCGCCTGCCTGCGTTCCCTACGGGCGGCCTCGTGCGCGCGGATCGTGCGGTCGTGCGCCTCGAGAGCGGTGTCGCGCTCACGGATCGCGCGGTCGCGCATCTCGAGAGCGGCGTCGCGCTCACGGGCGGTGCGGTCGCACACCTCGAGAGCGGCGTCGCGCTGACGGGCGGTGCGGTCGCACGTCTCTAGGGCGGCGTCACGCTCCACGGCCATGCGATCGCGTTCACCCCCAGCGGCGTCCCGTTCGTGCGTCCGGCGAGTGCCGAGAGCCGCTGCCAATTCCCATCGCTTGCTGGTCTCCTGCGCCCTCGTCCGTGCGGTGTCGCGCTGGGCAAGCATCTCGTTGCGGTCCCTCCGCGCGAGGTCGCGCTCAGCGTTGGCCTGGTCGCGTTCACGGGTCGCCTCGATGCGTTCGGCGCGCGCCTCGTCGCGCTCGCGTGCGGTCTGGGCCGCCAGGCCGGCCGCTGCCCGCTCGCGCTCCGCCTCGGCGCGCAGATCGGCGATCCGCAACCCGACCTCGGCCTCGATCACCTGATGTCGCTCCGCGATGTCAGCCTCGCGGGCGGCGAGCGCGTTACGAAGCTCGTGGCGCAGTTGCTCGCGATCGTGCCTCGCCGCGTCGAGATCCGTGAGCGCCTCCTCGCGCGCTCGCACCGCCGACTCGCGCTCGGCCAGCAGCCTGCTTTCGTCCGCGCGGCGCTCCGCACCGCCGTCGCCGGCCGATCTCGTCGTCGAGGCCCCAGCTCTGCCCGTGCCCTCCGGGTCTGTCGCGGCGGAGCGCGAGCGGGCGCGCGAGCGGCGGGCGCGTGGGGAGGAGGAGGGCGGGGGCAGGGGGACCGTCACGTCCGGAGCGACGGTCAGCTCCGCTTCTAGCAGTGCCTCCGCGTCGCTCGACCAGGGAAAGGCCGCGAGCCACGCCTCGCCCTCCTCGGCGACCCAGGGCTTGTGATCGAGCGCGGCGAGCACGTGTCGTGTGCGCCCGCCGGCCACGCCCGTGAGCGTGGGGCGCATGAAGCGCCGGCCGCGTATGCCGAACCAGCGGCCGTGCACCTCCAGGCAGTTATGCCCCAGCTCGAAGCGATCGACCTCGAAGCTCGCACGCTCGAGCCGGGTCACGATCGGACTCCGTCGTACCCCATAAGAGGCGTCACTACCCAGCATCTGCGAGGAAATGCGCGATGAACGAATTCTTGAGCGCCCCGACTCACCAGCCCCAGCGCCGAACCTGCCGGCTGAGCCGGCATTTCAGGATTGCTCCTGGCAGGCGTCGTGCGTGGTGCGCGGGACGCCTGTCCTTCCAGGGGGCAGGTCATTGGGGAGACTCGCCGCGGGAGGCCGTCGCAGCCACCAGGTGGGCGGGCCGTCAGGCAGCGCGACCGGTGTCGCTTGCGTGAAGCCCCGGCGTTCGTAGAAGCGACGATTCGCGACCGTCGATGTCTCCAGGCAGCAGGCGATGCCCATTCGGTCGGCCTCTCTGAGGACCGGCGTCATCACAGCGCTCGCCAGGCCCTCGCGTTGGCGTGCCGGGTGGGTGGCCAACACCCCGAGATACCAGTAGTCCTCGGCCTCGGAGGCAGCGTTGACCGCCTCGTTGTAGCGCCTGAGGCGCCGGAAGGCATCCTCTCCGGCGATCGTGCGGTAGCGGGTCCAAATGAGCTCAGCCGGCCCCGGCGTCTGATCGCTCTTGCCGGGCGGATCCCACATCGCCACCGCGGCCAGGTCGTCGCTGACCCAAACGCTCTCCGAGCCGACCCGCACTTCGAACAGCGCCGCCGCGAATCGAGCCGCGAGGCGCCCGTAGTCCTCCCGGAGCATGAACGCCCATGCAGGGTCATCCGCGAACGCCGCCGCGACGGTCGCCGCCACGGCGGAGCGCTCGCCCGGCAATGCACGCCGAGTCAAGCCGCTGGTCCGTCCACGAGAGCCTGCCGGGCGATGGTCGACCGACGTCGCTCGGGAGATCGGGTGCTTGGGGCGGGCATGGTCGAGTTCTAGCGCGCGTCGCCATCGAGAGCCGCGCGAGTGCCTCGTACCCCACGACCTGACGGTCGGCGAGATTGACGATCGGTTGAAAGACGATCGACATCGCCTCGCCCTCGATCGCGTCCTGCAGGCTGGATTCGAGCGTCTTGTGGGTCTGGCGACTCATGCCCTCCTCCCGAGCTGCGCGATCAGCCGCGCCCTGGTTCCGGTGGTTGCCGCTGGGACATAGCGTCGGATACCCGGCTGCTGAGCTGCTCGCTGGTGAACGGCTTGCTCAGAAACCTGATCGCCTGCCCGTTGAGCCCCCGGCTCAGGAGGTGGCTGTCGGCGTAACCGGACATGAACAGAACGCGCGGGTCGTGGCCGAGCTCGCCGAGCCGCGCCACCAGCTCCGGCCCGGTGGTATCGGGCATCACCACGTCGGTCAGGACGAGGTCTATTCCCTTGCCGCTTCTATCCATGTGCTCGATCGCGTCGCGACCGTTGGCCGCCTCCTGCACGCGATAGCCCTCATCCTCGAGCACCGATCGCACGAGCCGCCGAACCGCCGCCTCGTCCTCCACGACGAGAATCGTCGCTGCGGTGCGGGGGGCGTCGGGGTCCTCGGCGAAGTCCTCCGGCGCGCTTGCCCGAGGCAGATGGATGGAGATCGCCGTGCCCCGGCCGACCTCCGTGTCGACCGTGATCGTCCCTTCGGCCTGCTCCACGACTCCGTAAACGGTGGCGAGCCCCAGCCCGGTCCCCCTGCCCCGCTCCTTGGTCGTGAAGAACGGCTCGAAGATGCGCGCCTCGGTCTCGCTCGTCATGCCGCTCCCGTTGTCGGTCACGCTCAGAACCACATAGCGACCGGGCGTCAGTCCGAGCTCGGCTGCCTGTGCGCCGTCGATGTGCGCGTCCTCGGTCCGGATCGAGATCTCGCCGCCCACCGGCATCGAGTCGCGGGCGTTGATCACGAGGTTCACCAGCACCTGCTCGAGCTGGCCCGGATCCGCCCTGACCGGGCCGACGCCCTCGGTCAGCCGCGCGCGCAGCTGGATGTCCCCGTCGATCAGGCCGCGGAGCATCCCCTCGATACCGCGGATAAGGCTGTTGAGGTCGACCAGCTCGACCAGGTTCGGGGCCCGGCGTCCGAAGGCGAGCAGTTGCGAGGTCAGCACGCCGGCGCGGCGCGCGGCGTCGCTGATCTCGCGCAGCTGGGCGAGCGACTCCTCGTCGGCGATGCGGCCCAGCAGCATGTCGGTGTAACCGCTGATCACCACCAGCAGGTTGTTGAAGTCGTGAGCGACGCCGCCGGCGAGCTGTCCGACGGCGTCCATCTTCTCGGCCTGGAGCAAGCGCTCTTCCATCTCACGGCGCGCCGTCACATCGACTGAGACTCCGCGCAGCCGCGGCTCGTCGCCGGCATCGCCCACGACAACGCGAACGCGATCGCGGATCCAGACGACCCGTCCCTCGGCGTCGTGGACGCGGTATTCGTAGTCCTGATCGGCTTCGCGGTCGATCGCGTCGTGGAAGTAGTCCTCGGCCGGCTGCAGGTCCTCTGCCAGCACGATCCCACGCCAGAACTCGTCCTCTTCGAGCCAGCGCGGTAGCGGGTAGCCCAGCACGTTCTCCGCGCGCCTGCTCACGAAGCTGAAGCGCCGCCGTCGCGCGTCGGACTCCCACACGATCGCGTCGATCTCCCCGAGAATCGAGGCGAGGCGAGCGCGCCCGGCCTCCGCCTCGGCGTGGGCGGCCTGCGCGCCGGCTAGCTCCAAGCGCTCACGCTCGGCCGCTCGCCTGTCGCTGCAGTCGCGGATGATCGTCACGACCAGCTCCTGCGCTCCAACCGCCATCGGGCTGAGGCTGATCTCGACCGGGAACTGGCTTCCGTCTTTGCGCTGCCCGTAGAGCTCCAGGCCGGCGCCCATCTCGCGGGTGCGGGGATCGGCGGCGTAGGCGGTTCGGTGGGAGACATGCACTGCCCGAAAGCGCGGGGGCACGAGCAGCTCGACCTCCTCTCCCACAATCTCGCCCGGCTGGTAGCCGAACAGCTCCTGGGTGCGGCGGTTGGCGAGCACGATCTTGCCGTCCGAGTCGACCAGCACGATCGCGTCGGGCGCCGACTCGAGCAGCACGCGGAAGCGCGTCTCGGCGCTGCGCCGCTCTGTGACGTCCCGGATGATCGTGATCACCTGGGCGTCCGCGTCTTCGCCCAGCGGGCTGAGGCTGATCTCCACGGGGAACACGCTCCCGTCGCTGCGGCGACCGAACAGCTCGAGATCTGCGCCCATCTCTCGCGTCTGCGGGTTTTCGGCGTAGGCGGTTCGGTGAGACAGGTGGCGGGCCCGCAAGGACTCGGGGACCAGCTGCTCGACCTGCTCGCCGAGGAGCTCGCTTCGGTTGTAGCCGAACAGCTCTTCGGTGCGGCGGTTGACAAGCGAGATCCGACCGCCCGGGTCGACCAGCACGATCGCGTCCGGCGCCGAGTCGAGCAGGGCAGCGAACAGGCTCATGGGCGCGCGCCGCGAACCTGGCGAGCTCCCCTGCCGAGGAATCCCATGGCTTTGAGCGTAGACTCATCTTCGACTCTCGGGAATAGGCCGAATGGCCGATACTCCTGAGCGTCAGCGAGATGCGTCGAGCAGCAGCGAGGCGACCCGGCGCGCGCGCCGCGCCGCCTCGCGATCGCCGTACCGTGCCGACACGATCGCGCCGATCATCAGGATCTGCAGCTGGGCGGCGGTCTCCGCGGGGTCCGCCGCGCCCGCGTCCTCGGCATAGCCTTCGACGAGTTCCCGCACGACCGCGAGGCAGCGGCCTGCCGCTTGGTGAACAGGGTCGGCGCGGTCGTGGTACTCGAGCAGGGTATTGACGAACGAGCAGCCTTCGTAGCCGGGACGGTGAAACCACTCGTCGAGCACGTCGAAGATCCGCAGTGCTCGTTCTCCCGGCGCGTCGGCCAGCCGCTCGACTTCGGCCTGTAGCCATTCGCGCGTCCAGCGCTGCTCGCGCAACTCCAGGAAGGCCAGAGCCAGATCCTCCTTGGAGGCGAAGTGATGGTAGAGCGTGGCCTTCGCCACGTCCGCCTCCGCGATGATCCTGTCGATCCCCACCGAGCTGATCCCGTGGCGCGAGAACAGCTCATAGGACGTGTCGAGGATTCGCTGACGCGCAGCGCTGGTAGCCGGGCTCGGCAGCGAGCCCATTCGAGCGGCCTCCGATTGGTCCACCGCCATCGCCTGCAAGACTAGCCAGAGCGGTCCGTCTACTCAACCCCGGCCGCTTCGTGCCCCGATTGTGGGTCGGGGCGGCGATGCCCCCAGGTGTGGCGTGGCCGCTGGTGGGCGAGGCCGTTCATAGAGCGCGCGGGCGCCCGCGCCGGCCTCCTCGGGTCGAGGTCCCGCATCGCTCGCGAGACCGAAAATCAGCCGTTCGGCCGATTTACGCCGGGTAGGCGCACGTCTACGCTGGTATGGACGGCCAGTTGACGGTCCGCAGTGCTCTGGCCGTTGCACGTCCCACATGGCCGCTCTGGGGTGGCCGCCGCAGACCGTTCTTCCGCGAACCGCTCCGGATATGAACAGACAGGTCTGTTCATTAGCAGTCAGACCTGTATGTCCTCCATCAACAGTCCTTCCTCCGCGACACGCCGCCGACCGGTCGCGTCCGGCGTCGGCGCGGAAGCCGACCGCGTGCGGCTCGACACCGCCGAGCGCGGCCTCGCCGTCCTGCTTGCGGTCTCACAGGGGTTGGCGGGCTGGGAGACGTTCGAGCACGGAAGCGAGCAACTGTTGCGGGACATCGCGGTGGCGCTCGGGCAGGCGGCCGGCGCCCTCTGGCTGCCGCATGCCGGCGTGCTGGTCGCGCGCGCGTTCGGGAGCGCCCGCCGGCGCGACGGCGCGACGCTCAAGAGCGCGCTCGGTCCTCTCAGGCTCGCTCCCGGAGTGGGCCTCGCGGGCTCTGCCTGGGAGCGCCGCGCGCCGATCCATTCCGCGGCCCTGAGAGCCGAGGAGCCCGCAAGGGACACGCAGCCGGTAGCGCGGATCCTACGCGCCTCGGTGGCGCTACCGGCGCTCGCCGATGAGGAGGTGCTCGGCGTGATCGAGCTGTACACGACCTCTCAGGAGGAGCTCAGCGAGCAGCTCACCAACGTGTTGAGCGCGGCCGGGCACCTGCTGGGGATGTTCTTCTCGCGCCGCCGCGGCGAGCTGAAACTCTCGCCGCTCACGCCGCGGGAGCTCGAGGTGCTGACGCTGATGGCGCACGGCCTCACGGTTCGCGCGGCCGCAGAGCGGCTGTCGATCAGCCCGGCCACCGTGAAGACCCACCTCGAGCACATCTACAACAAGCTTGGGGCCTCCGAGCGGACATCGGCGGTCGCCGTCGCCCTTCGCTCAGGGCTGATCGAGTAACGACAGTCGCGTTGGGGGAGACCCCGGTCGAGTTCATCGATCTCGCCGAGAACCCTGACCAAAGTGGCCATTACCTCACGCGTGGTCTGTGCCGAGGAGCTCATCGGCATAGCGCATGAGGGCTGGAGCAGCCAACTCGAACTCCCCGATAGGGTTGGGACCTGTCCTAGTTCAAGAGGGGGTGCGGCATATGGCACATGAGTTCAGCGGGTCGGCCGTGATCGATCGACCGATAGAGCAGGTGTTCGCCTTTCTGGCTGACGGAACGAACGACCCGAAGTTCAGCCCTCGAGTACAGGAGATGCGCAAGGCCACGGACGGCGCGATTGGGGTTGGCACCGTGTTCGAGAGCACCGTCAAGGACGCCGGCATGACCACCAAGCGGAGCTTCGAGCTGACCGAGTTCGAGGCACCCGCCAGGATTCGCTGGTCGGAGCGCTCGAAGAACATCATCACGGTCCCCGTGGGGGGCTATGACCTGGAGCGCATGGGGGACACCCAGACGAAGGTCACGATCCACAACACGTTCGAGGGCCACGGCTTCGGCAAGGTGATCGTCGGCTTCGCGCTGAAAGCAGCCGTCAAGGACGCGCCCGCCTTCGCACAGCGAATCAAGTCGGCCGCCGAGTCGTCCTGACGCTCGGCCGGCGCCCGCCACGCGAGCGGCCCGCACTCGGCCGCCGCTACCGAGATGCCGGCGATCTTGGACGGCCGCGGCCTACCTCGACGCGGCCGCTGGCTTGGCGCGGGCGCCCGCAGGCGGGCGCGCGAGCAGGATCGCTCCGAGGCTGACCGTCGCGAACGCCAGGATCCGCAACACCCCCAGCGCCCCGCCCGGCGGCGTCTCGTGGAGCAGCACCGAGCCGGCCGCGATCGGCAGCGCGTTGGTCAGCAAGGTGGCGATCCCGGCGATCGTGAGCGCCGCGCCGCGCTGATAGCCGATCTGCAGCAGCGAGGTCCCCAGCAGGTAGCCGAGCACCGCCGTCAGCGCGAACGCCACCCTGGCGCCACCTTCAGTTGCGAGCTTGGTGGAGATGTCCCCGCACGAGAAGAGCAGTCCGCCCGCAATCGCGTCGGCTGCGGCTGCCCCCACCAGCGCCCGGCCGATGCTCAGAACGGCCGCGGCGGCAGCGCACGTGCCGCCGAGCCACATCGCTATCTCCACGAGCGATCCGGGTGCGTCGTGCTCGCGGCCTCCTATGAGTGAGACCGCAAGGAACAGCAGCCCGGCAACCGATACCGCCGCGCCCACCGACTCGCGTCCGCTCAGCCTGCGGCGCTGGCGCCGTGCCGAGGCCACGGCGAGGATCCCGATTCCGCCAGCGGCGACGCTCTGCACGAGCGCCAGCGGCGCCAGCGCGAGGGCGACCACGTACAGCGCGAACCCTCCGGACTCCATCGCGAACGCCACGAGCCATGCGCGGCTCGCCAGCAGCGACCGCACAGACAGCAGCGGATGCCGCAGCGACAGCGGCGGGAGCTCGCCGACGGCGGCGTGCTCGCGCACGTAGGCGAGGCTCACGAGCGTGGTCGAGCCGAGCGCCAGCACCAGCGCCACACTCGTGGCGAGGCTCGAGACCAGGGCCACCGGCTGCATCTATCACTCGCCTCCTTTCATGCCGCGCCGGGAAAGACGACCGACGCCTCCCCGCCTGGCGAGGCGCGTATCGGCTCCATCTGCGAGCTGTCCTCGGCGCGACGGGCGCGTCGAGGGCGGCTGACCGTCACCATTACAGCGTGCGCTCCGCGGGACTGCCGTTGTCCACACTCGCGGTGGTCTCCGTTTTGCATCACCACGGGCACGCCTCGGGAGTCGACTATGCCGGGGTGTTCCTCGCGGCCGCGCTCAGTTGGGCGGCGCTGCCCGGGCCCGGTGAGGCCGCCCTGATAGCCGCCGGGATCTCCGCTGCGCACGGGCACCTCGACCTCGCAGCGGTGGTTGCGATCGCGTGGGCGGGCGCCGCGACGGGGGGCATTGCCGGCTGGATCGCAGGGCGCAGGGGAGGTCGGGGACTGGTCACCGGGCGCGGGCCGCTGCGCCACCTGCGCCTCGCGATGATCGCCAAAGGCGACCGCTTCTTTGAGCTCTACGGCGCGCTCGCCGTGCTGCTCACTCCCTCGTGGATCGCCGGGATCCACGATGTGCGCGCGTCGCGCTTCCTCCCAGCCAACGTCGCTTCAGCGCTCGTGTGGGCGCTGGGAGTGGGCGTGGGCGCAGACCTGCTCGGTCCGTCGATCGCCGACGTGGTCGCCGACGCGGGCGTTGCGGGCGCGATCGCGCTCGTCGCGCTGCTGGCAGCGGCCGTGGTGCTCGTGCGGCGCAGATCCTCGAGCAGGTGAGCCGCACCGCTGCAAGAATCACGGCGATGGACGACTACCGCGCGATCAACCGCGCCAGCTGGGATGAGCGTGCGCCCGCGCACGCCCGCTCGCCCGACTATGCCGTCGAGCGCTTCCTCGAGGACCCCGAGTTCATCAGCCACGTGGTCCGCTTCGACCTCGCGCGCCTCGGCGAGGTCGCGGGACAGCGGGGCGTGCACCTGCAGTGCCACATCGGCACCGACACCGTCTCCTTGGCGCGGCTCGGTGCGCACATGACCGGGCTCGACTTCTCACCGCCTGCGCTGGCGGAGGCTCGCCGCCTGGCCGCCGCCACCGCAGCCGAGGTCGAGTTCGTGGAGGCGGACGCCTACGACGCGGTCGAGGTGCTCGGCCGGGAGCGCTTCGACCTCGTGTACACGGGCGTAGGGGCGCTTTGCTGGCTGCCGGACATCGCTCGCTGGGCGGAGGTCGTGGCCGGGTTGCTCGTCCCGGGCGGTCGCCTGTTCATCAGGGAGGGACACCCGATGATGTGGGCCCTCGCGGACGCGCGTCCAGACCGCCTGCTCGTGGTCGAGCACGCCTACTTCGAGCGTGTCGAGCCGCTCGTGTACAGCGAGGGCGGCACCTACGTCCAGACCGACGTCGTGTTCGACGCAAACACCACCCACGAGTGGAACCACGGCCTCGGCGAGACAGTCAGCGCGCTGTTCGCCAACGGCCTGCAGCTCACGAGCCTGGTCGAGCACGACAGCGTGCCCTGGGAAGCGTTCCCCGGTCAGATGGAGCCGGCAACCGAGCCCGGCGAGTTCCGACTGGCCGAGCGCCCCTGGCGACTTCCCCACAGCTACACGCTGCAGGCGATCAAGCAGCGCTGAGCGCGATCGCGGGGCGCGAAGACATTGAGGGAGGATGTCCTCGCGCCCCACTCACCCACCCGCCCGGGTTGGACGTGAGCACGCGCGCAGCTTGCCGTCCGACCTACTCGGCGAACGAAATCGCGTCCCCCCGCCCTGCCGTCCGGCAAATCGCCGCGAGTGTCGTCACGGCGGCCAGCCAAGAGAACAGTGCTGACGCGATCAGCATGCGCACGGGCAGTCTCGCCTAGCGGTTCCAATAAGTCCAATACGCCTTTCTGGGCATGGTATAACGCTTGCCTATCTCACGGATCCCATCGGCCGGGTTCCAGTCCAAACGCGCCCGTCGACCTCCGTGCGGAAAACCCGCAGCCGCGAGACGTTTGCGGGCTGGTGTCAGGGGTACGCACCCAGAGATGCCATCGCGGCGAAACCAGCTTCAGTATCTGATCACGGTCGTTGAGGAGGGTCAGATAACGCGCGCGGCAAACCTGCTCGGAGTAGCCCAGCCGGTGCTCTCGCAGGCGATCGCACAGCTCGAGTCCGAGGTTGGGATCGAGCTGCTCGTGCGACGTCCCCGCGGCGTCTCGCTCACACGCGCCGGGGAGGCGTTCCTCGCCAAGGCGCGCCTCGCCCTCGCGGCCGAAACCGACGCCGCCGAGACCGCCGCCGCGCTCGCGCGCGCGGCGCGCGGAGCGTTGGCAGTGGGATTCATCGGGCCTCCACCCGCCGCAAGCACGCCCGCCCTGTTCACCGCGTTTCTCGCGCGGCATTCCGAGGCGAACATCTCCTTTCAGGACCTACCGTTCCCGCGCGGTGCGACGTCGAGGTGGCTCGCCGACGTCGACGTAGCGCTGTGTCACACGCCGGCGGTGGAATCGGGCATCTGCGTGCAACCGGTCCGCGTCGAGCCGCGCGCGGTGGTCGCAAAGAAGGGTCACCCGCTGGCCGCGCGCGAGCGGGTCGGCGTGGAGGACGTGCTCGATGCCGCCTTCATCGGGTTTCACCCGGACGTGCAGCCGCAGTGGGCGGGCTTTCACTGTCTCGACGATCACCGCGGCGCGCCGCCCGAGCACGTCACCACAGACCATGTGCTCACCTCCCTGCATATGCTTGGAATCATGTCCTCGACAGCGGCCATCACGACCGTGCCAGAGGTCGATGCGAGGGTCGCCGAACAGGTGCTCGGCGATGTGGTGGCGATTCCGCTGCACGACGCCGATCCCGCCGTCGTCTCGCTTGTGTGGCGCGAGGAGAACCGCAGCCCGCTGCTGCAGGCTCTCGTGACCGCCGCGCGTGAGCTCACCCCGGACGCCGATGGAGTTTAGGCGCGGCCACCTCTATTACTTCATCACCGTCGCCGAGGAGGGGCAGATCACGCGCGCCGCCAGGCGACTGCACCTCGCCCAGCCCGCGCTCTCGCAGGCGATTGCCCAGCTCGAGGCCGACCTCGGCATCGAACTGCTCGCGCGTCACGCCCGTGGCGTGACGCTCACGCCCGCCGGCGAGGCCTTCCTCGCAAAGGCGCGTGCGGTCGTCGCCACCTGGACCGACGCCGTCGACACCGCCCGGTCGCTGGCGCCGGCCAACCGCGCCACTATCGAGTTCGGGTTCCTGGGCGCGGGCCCGGGGCTCGACAGCCCGGGTCTGCTCGAAGCCTTCTGTGCGCGCCATCCGCACATCGACCTGCGCTACCGCGAGCTGCCGTTCCCGACCGTGTCGAGCGCAGCGTGGCTGGCCGAGGTGGACGTCGCGGTCTGTCACCGGCCGCCCGAGCATCCCGACGTCTGGACGGACGTCGTGCGACGCGAACCGCGCATGCTGCTGGCGCCGCGGCGGCACCCGCTCGCCGAGCGCAGCGAGGTCTCGGTGGCCGAGGTGCTCGGAGAGACGTTCATCGGGCTCGACCCATCGGTCGACCCCGGCTGGTCGGGGTTCTGGAGCCTCGATGACCACCGCGGTGCGCCACCCCGCAGCATCACGCGCGACCGCGCCGCCAATGCGTCTGAGGTGCTCGCCGCGCTCGCGATGCGCAGCGGCGTGACCACCGTCCCCGCCTCCGTGGCGCGGCTGATCCCGAGCGCCTTGGCCGGCGTGGTGAGCATCGCCCTGCGCGACGCAGACCCGGTAACGATCATGCTCGCCGGGCGCAACGACCGCTGCACGCCACACGTCGCGGTGCTGCGCGAGTTCGCGGCCAGCGTTCCCACCGACGCGTGAGGACGCGACGCAACGCCTACGACGCCGTGATCGTGGGCGGCGGCCACAACGGCCTGGTGGCAGCGGCCTACCTCGCCCGCGCCGGGCGCTCATGCCTGCTGCTCGAGCGTCGCGAGCGGCTCGGCGGCGCCGCCGTCTCCGAGCTCGCCTTTGCCGGCGTACAGGCGCGTGTGTCGCGCTACTCCTACCTCGTGAGCCTGCTGCCCGAGATGATCGTGCAGGAGCTCGGCCTGCCCGTGCGGCTGGCCCGCCGTAGCGTCGGCTCCTATACGCCCGACCCTCGCGTGGGCGGCCGGCGTGGGCTGCTGGTGCACGCCGACCGTTCGCTCGCCACGCGTGAGTCCTTCGAGCGCGTGAGCGGCGGCACCGGCGAGCACCGCGCGTGGGAGCGCCTGTATGCGCTCACTGCCCGGCTCGCCCGCGCCGTGTTCCCGACCCTCACCGAGCCGCTGCGCTCACGCGAGCAGTTGCGCCGGCTGATCGGCGATGACGCGGCCTGGGAGGCGATCTTCGAGCGACCGCTAGGCGAGACGCTCCAGGAGATGTTCGCCGACGACCTCGTCGCCGGCGTGGTGCTCACGGACGCGCTGATCGGCACGTTCGCAAGCGCCCACGACGCCGAGCTGCGCCAGAACCGCTGCTTCCTCTACCACGTGATCGGTGGCGGCACCGGCGACTGGCGTGTGCCCGTGGGGGGCATGGGGGCGCTCACCGACGCGCTCGCAGCCGCGGCCGCGGGGGCGGGCGCAGAGCTGTGCACGGGCACCGACGTGCTCGGGCTCGAGCCGCAGCAGCACGGCGTGCGGGTTCGCTTCAGCGACGGTACGGACGAGCGGGTCGTTTCCGCCGCGCGCGTGCTGGTGGGTGCTGCGCCGGCCGAGCTCGCGGCTCTGCTCGGCTCGCGCCCAGGACCAGAGCTAGCCCCGGAGGGGGCGCAGCTGAAGGTGAACATGCTGCTCACACGGCTGCCGCGTCTACGCGATCGCTCGCTCGAGTCCACCGAGGCGTTCGCCGGGACGCTGCACGTAAACGAGACCGCCTCGCAGCTTCAACTGGCATACGAGCAGGCGGCCCGCGGAGAGATCCCGAGCACCGTCCCGTGCGAGAGCTACTGCCACTCGCTCACCGATCCGAGCATCCTCGGCCCCGCGCTGCGCGCCAGCGGCGCGCACACGCTCACGGTGTTCGCGCTGCACATGCCCGCGCGGCTGTTCCGGGCCGATCCAGAGCGCGCGCGTGACGCCGCGTTGCTCGCCACCATCCAATCGATCGACAGCGTGCTCGACGAGCCGATCGCAGACTGCCTGATGCGCACGCCCGACGGCGCACCGTGTCTGGAGGCGCGCAGTCCGATCGACCTCGAGGCCGAGCTGCGGATGCCGGGAGGCCACATCTTCCACCGTGACCTCGCGTGGCCGTTCGCCGAGCGCGAGGAGGACGTCGGCGCGTGGGGGGTGGAGACGGCGCACGACTCGATCCTGCTGTGCGGCGCGGGCGCCCGGCGCGGCGGGGGCGTCAGCGGCGTGCCGGGCAGGAACGCCGCGATGGCGATCCTCCAGAAAGGCGCCGGCGGTGCTGCCTCGGGGCCGCGTTGAGCTTGGGGAGGTGGCCGCAGCGAGTCGAGCCGCCGCGCGTGCCGGCTGCGGCGCGTCGCCCTCGCCTAGAGCACCATCTGGGTGCAGATGAAGTTCGCCGCGAGGCGGTCACCGTGGTGCACCTGGACCTCCCACACCTGCGTGCG